>ERZ1032871.16-NODE-16-length-28526-cov-8.267851_pt1 | contig 28526 bp, 29 predicted proteins | sample MGYA00519026_ERZ1032871 | MGnify/ENA primary metagenome ERZ1032871 (study PRJEB33719, sample SAMN04262510) | wastewater metagenome | biome: rural village; feature: composting latrine chamber; material: composting feces with ash | place: El Salvador | collected...
GAGCCAGGATCAAACTCTCCACAAAAGCTTTTAAGTAGAAAGCCCGAAACCGGCAGAGATTTCCCGTGGGCTCGTCCGCGAGCACGAGTTTCGGCTCGTTCATCAGGGCGCGGGCGATCGCCGTGCGCTGCTGTTGGCCGCCGGACATCTTCGTGGCCAGATTGTTTTTGACTTTTTCCAGCCCGACCAGCTCCATCAGTTCCAGTGCATATTCCTGTTTTTCTTTCGGGACGCTGCCGTGCTGGATCCGATACGGAACCAGGACGTTTTCCAGCGCCGTAAATTCCGGCAACAGATAGTGAGACTGGAAGATAAACCCGATGGTTTCGTTGCGAAGGGCCGCGAGTTCTCGTTTTTTCATCTGGTCGGTGCGTTTGCCGCCGACGAAAACTTCACCTTCGGTGGGCCGGTCCAGTGTGCCGATGATATTGAGCAGGGTGCTCTTTCCGCTGCCCGACTGCCCGATGATCGAGCAGAAGCTGCCTTCCTCGATCGTCAGGTCCACGCCGTGCAGCACTTTTGTTTTTACGTCGGTGCCGTATTCCTTGGTCACCTGTTTCAGTTCAATCATAGGATTAGCCATTGCGGATTACCTCAATCGGGTCGAGTCGCGACGACTTGCGGGCGGGAATCAGTGACGCCAGGGTGGATACCACAATGGCGAAGCCGGCCGAAAGCGCGATAAAGTACGGGTTGATAAACAGGGGGACGATCGGTGTGCCGTCGGGGTTGAGCGCAAATTCCGAAAACGCCCAGGTCAGACCGAGCCCGAGGCCCACGCCCAGGATTGCGCCCGCGATGCCCAAAAGCATGCCCTGGAACAAAAAGATCAGGCTGGATGCGCCGTCGCGGATCCCCATGGCTTTCAGTATGCCGATCTGGCGAGATTTCTGCACCACGGTGATCGCAAGAACACTAGCGATTCCCAGAAGAACCGAGATCATAACAAACACCTGAATCATCCAGGAGGAATAGCTCTGTCCTTCGAGTCCGCTCAGAAGCGCCTGATTTTCCTCTTTCCAGTTGGAGACTTCGAGATCATCGTTATCGAGCGTTTCGAGAATGGACGCGGCGGTCTGATCCGCCGCGAACACATCGTCCACCTGCATTTCGATCGAGGTGATTTCATCGCCGTAGTCGAACAGAGTTTGCGCCGTGGGGATGGTAGCGAGCACCCAGGTGGTGTTGAGATTCGCATTTTCAAGGTCAAACACGCCTGTGACGGTCGCCGTTTCGGGTTCCGAGACATTGGTGAGTATCTCGATCTCATCGCCCACGGCCAGTTCCGTTTCCTCCTGCAGGTCGAGTCCGATCAGGATTTCGTTGTCTTCTGCCGGGAGCTCGCCCTCCACAAGGCGGTCTTCGATCCCGTAGATGCCTTCTGCTTCTTCAAACGAAAGACCCCGCAGCAGGATGCTGTAGTTGTCATCATCGTAATTGATCAGCGCCTGGCCTTCCGCCACAGGCGCTGCGGCCGTGACTTCGGGGAAGTCGTTCGCGACCGATTCTACGATCGGTTCGTAGTCCGCAATCCGCTTTTCCTCACTGTTGCTGGTGATGGTCACCTGCGACTGACTGCCGATCGTTGTGTCGACAAGATCGACCTGCAGCCCTTCGATCAAAGAGCCGATAAATATCTGCACAGAAACCCCGATGGCGATCCCCAGTGCGATCAGGAAGGTTTGGCCCTTGCTGGAGCGCAAAAAGCGCAGGGCGATACTAAAGGCCAGTCTCATCGTGGTCTCCTTTTTCCAGTGTTTCCAGTTCTTTAAAGGTCGTCATAATATAGTCCGCCTTGAGCGAGGCGGCTCGTTCTCCGAAACGCTGCACGGCGTGGCCGCCGATAATGATTTTCACATCGGGATCGATCTCTCTGAGCGCCTGTATCATATTGCGCGTGGAGACCAGATGATACGGATTGGACACGCTGATGGCCACATAGTCGATCTTTCGGCTTTTCAGACCGGCCTCCAGGACGCGCAGCGGCGTGTTTCCGCCGACAAAGATCGCTTCAAATCCCAGATAGGTGAAAATATCCGTCACCATGCGGGCGCCCACGCTGTGGTACTCGTTGGGCGGGCAGAAGACGACGACGGTCTTGTTTTTTCCGGCATGAATCTCTCTTCGTTCTTTAATGACATAATGATAGCAGTTTTCAACAATGGTCTTTATAATGGACGTTCGGATATGTTCGTTCCAGATATCGATGTTCTGGTCGCCGGTCGATTCCATTTCATTCAGCGACGGTCCCAGAATTTCTTCATACACCTCAAAGAACGTCATTTCTTTACGGTCCAGAAGATCCAGAATAAACAGCAGTGCATCGTCACGCAATTCTTTTTCGACAATCCCCAAAAATGTCTGCAGGGTCTGTTTCATAGCACACCTCTTTCTTGACTTCTCAATGTATACCACAATACGTAATATATCAAACAAATGTTTCGGTTTTTCTTGACTCGTTATCACAATGCGTGATATTCTGAGGTGAAATGAGGAATAACCATGGATAATCGCTTCGCTGTACAACTAAAACGACTTCGAAAACAAAAGGGGTACACCCAGCAGGAGGTCGCCACCGAACTGTCGATCGGGCAGACCAGTGTCGCCAACTACGAGAACGGAACGCGGATTCCGGATCTTTCGATGTGCATCCGGATTGCCGACTTCTACGGCGTCAGTCTCGATCAGCTGGTCGGGCGCGAATCACCCCAAACGCCTGCGAAAGAACAGCCCGCGCCGCCTCGCCATACGGCCAAAGAGTATTTTACGGCGCTGTATCACGGCCGAAAAAACAAGGCCCAGCAGATCATGCGCGACTGTCTGCGCGCGGGCGTCCCATCTGATACAATCTATACAGAACTGATGGAGAAGGCGCTCCATTACACCGGGATCCTGTGGGCCAACGGCGAGCTGCCCGTCTGGAAAGAACACCTGATCTCGGAAACGGTGCTGGAGAATCTGTCGATGATTCAGAGGAACCGAAAAAAGAAGAAGATTCCGCAGCCCAAGCGCATCCTGAGCATCCTTCCGGGCGCCGAACAGCACGGCATCGGTCTCAGAATCCTGGGAGCCCTGCTGGAAGAACACGGGCACGATCCTATGTATCTGGGAAACCACGTGCCGGCAGACCATGTGCTGGAAGCGATCGAAACGCTGTCGGCGGATGCCATCCTCTTTTCTGTCACAATGGCGGAAAATGTGGATACCCTTGCGATGCTGATCGAAAAAATCCGTCGTCATTTCGGAACCCGCGCACCGCTGCTTCTGATCGGGGGCACGGCGATCGACAAGCTGGCCGATCCTTGTGCCGAACTGAACGCCGATGCCTGCTGCATGGATTACAGGGAAATACTGTCTCTGCTCGAGTCTTCGGGCAAATAAACATCAGAGGAGGAAGCCGATGCGTATGCCGGTACTGTTTGTCGGACACGGGACGCCGATGAACGCCATTGAAGACAATACATTCACCGATACCTGGGTCCGGCTGGGAGAAACCATCCGCGACACCTTTGACCCGCGGGCCCTCGTCGTGATCTCCGCGCACTGGGAGGCGGAGGCACATTTTGTTACAGGCGACGAACAGCCGCGACAGATCTATGACATGTACGGCTTTCCGCGGGCGCTGTACGAACTGCGCTACGACGCGCAGGCCGATCCCCGGCTGGCCCGCCGGATTCACGAACTCTCCGGCGCCCATCTCGATTCTCGCTGGGGAATCGATCACGGCAGCTGGTCGGTGCTGTGCCGCATGTTTCCGGAGGCGGACCTGCCGGTGCTGCAGATTTCGATCCGTCGGGACGCGGCCTATGAAGCCATGGCGGAACTGGGCGAACTCCTGTCCCCACTGCGCGAAGAAGGCGTCGTGCTGATCGGCTCGGGCAATGTCGTACATAATCTGCGCACCGTCCGCTGGGACATGGAGGGCGGATACGATCACTGTGTCCGTTTTGACCGCACCATCCGCGATGCTGTCCTCGAGCGAAATCGCCGCGTGCTCTATTCCCCGCCGCTGGAAGCGGACAAGATCCACTGCTCCTTTATCACCCGGGAACACTATGCGCCGCTGTTGTACGCTCTCGGCGCCACCGATGCGGACGATCGGATTTCCGTATTTAATGAAGGCGTCCACATGGGTTCTTTATCCATGACGAGCTATCTGTTTTCCGATCAGATGTAGAGAACGATACGAAGGATTTCCATACACAAACACCCGCGATATGCGGGTGTTTTTGGGTAAAAGTGAAACAACTACCCTTTTCAAAGGAGACGATTGCCATGTTACGAAACGATACACCGATTCCGTTTGGAGACGCCCAGCTGCAGCTGTCCAAATGGCTTCCCGAAGCTCCCAAGCCGCCGCCCGGCGTTCTCGTCTTTTTCGGCACCGACGGCGCCTGCGACTATGAAGCGACCGCCCGCGAACTCGTGGAACGGGGCTTTGTCGTCGCGCTGATTCGTCCGGATGCCGCGGATGCGGTCGGTTCCATGAAAGCACAGTATGATTTTTTGAAGAACCAGTATCTCGCCATCCCGTTTTTTGCCGCGTCCGTCGGAGATCAGATCCCGTTTGCGGCCGAATACGTCGCACAGCATCCGAAGGATTTCTTCGGCATGGTCTGGATCGATCCCAATTTTGACGCGAAGCCGCTGTATCTGGATTCGGAACAGAAAGAGGTCGGCCTGTTTGAACGCATTTTCCGGGTGTTTGATGAGAAAGACGAAACCGAACACGTGATTGATTCGGTACGAAGCCTGCCGCGCATTCCACTGGCGGTGTTTACCGATGATCTGAAGGAAAGCGCCGCGCTTTTGCAGGATATCAGTCACGAACGAGAAATCACACTGCTGGTCTTCCCGCCGAACGACGATCCCGCCTACCGGATGAAGGCGCTCGTGCGCCAGCTGAAGGGCTGGCATCTGGACCGGGTGGATGCACTCGTAGAAACGAAACGCGGCGCCCTGCGCTGGGACCGGGAGAAACAGGAAAGAGAATAGACGATACGAAGCCGTGCCTGCATTGCGGGCACGGGAGAATGTAGACAAAGATCCGTTCCGTCGGGCCGGGGATACATTCGGCGGCACGCTCACGGCCGCTTGGCCAGGATATATCCGCCAAATGCATCCCCGTCCCTCCTTTACTTTGTGGACAATACTGGTCTGTCTTTACTCTGGCCGTGCCTGCATTGCGGGCACGGTTTTTTTGCTGGAAAACTGAGTGAAATGATCATTCTTTTGTACACTATAGTTTTGTGAGAATGTTCTTTATAATTTAAACCCTTATGTTATAATATTCTCATGTCAAAATTCTTTTTCAGGAGGTAGGTATGTTAAAAGGATGGGAATTCAGAAAAACCAATGAACCTTTGGAGCTGGTGGAAAAGGAGATTCCGGCAGCAAAAAAGGGTTATGCAGTCATAAAAGTGGACGCGTGCGGACTGTGCCACACCGATGTGACCACGCTGGAAGATCCCGGCTGGATGGACATATTGGGCAAGGTGCCGGTGATTTTGGGCCATGAGATCGCGGGTACGATCATCGAGATCGGCGAAGGAGTCGACAATGTCGCCGTCGGCGATCGTGTTGCCGTGTGTCCGATGCCGGGCTTTGACGGAACGGGCGCGGCCAACGGAAGAGACGGCGGCTATGCCACGCATACAACCGCACCGCACGACATGCTCATCAAGGTGCCCGAGGGAGTCGACATGAAGCAGGCGGCCGCATCGACAGACGCCGGCATGACACCGTATCACGCCGTCGTGGACCGGGGCGGCGTCGCCAAAGGCACGAAAGTCGGCATGATCGGCATCGGCGGCCTGGGACGCCTCGGGGTAAATATTGCCGTCGAACTGGTCGCGGAAGGATATGTCGCATCCAGAAAAGAATCCGCCCGCCAGAACGCGCTGGATCTGGGCGTGAAGGAAGCGACGGAGAATATACTGGAGTTTAAAGACCGGGGCCTGGAGGTCGTCATCGACTTTGCCGGGGCCGGTCAGACCACGGAAGATGCGCTGGAAGTGGTCGCTCCGGGCGGGAAGGTCGTGGTTGTGGGCATGTCCAGCCTCGTAACAAAGGTAAACACCGGGACGCTGATTATGAAAGAGGCGGATATTCTCGGTTCCGTAGGCGGCACGAAAGAAGACATCGAAGCGGTGCTTCAGATGATGAAGGAAGGACGTCTTCGAATCGATGTGGAAGAAACCACACTGGACAAAGTGCCGGAAGGACTCCACCGCCTGCATGCGGGCGAGGTGGAAGGCCGTCTGATTATGGTCAACAGGGATGACAACTAAAAAGAAGCGCTCGGCAGCTGCCGGACGCTTCTTTTTTTATTTTCCTTTTTCAATATCCTGATTTCTGTTTTTCATCCAGTAATAGAGTCCCACGGGAAACTGCATCATGCCGAGGACCGATACGATCACAAAAAACATGAGCATGGTTGTGGTGTCATTCTCTGCCGCGCGGTGCATGCGGTAGAAATGGTCGGTGACGGCGGTAATCGGGATAAACAGCAGTCCCCTCAGCATCCATTTGACACTTTGTACACGGTCGAGCAGGAAATCTTCCCGCTGGGTCCGATCTTTTTCCCGGAGAGATTCCATTTTCCGGTGCAGATAATCGAGATAGGGGTGCCGGTCTCTCATTGCGAGATATTGGTCTCGTCGTGTTTGCCTTTGGCGATTTCATCCGCCTGTTCCGGCACAAAGTCTTCTCCCTCGTGCTCTTCCCGGGCGGCATCCGGCACACCGTCCGCATCCGCAGCTTCGGTGTCGAGTTCGTCACTGACTTCCGCGGCTTTCTTCTTCTGGAGCTCTTCCGGATCCTCGAAGTCGGTCTGCTGCAGATTTTCCGCAAAGTGGCAGGCAACCCAGTGACCCGGGTGCAGTTCCCTGAGCACCGGTTCTTCTTTGTCGCACAGCTCCTGGCGGTACATGCAGCGTCCGGCGAAGCGGCACGCTTTCGGCGGATTGATCGGAGAGGAGATCTCTCCTTTGAGGATGATCGGGTGTGTTTCCACGTCGACGGAGGGTACCGGCAACGCGGACAGAAGCGCCTGGGTATACGGATGCAGTCTGCGGTCAAACAGTTCCTGCGATGATGCCGTTTCCACGATGACGCCGAGATACATGACGATAATACGGTCACTTACGTGTTTGACGACGCTGAGGTCGTGTGAAATAAACAGATAGGTCAGGCCGAATTCATCCTGCAAATCATCCATCAGGTTCAGGATCTGCGCCTGGATCGATACGTCGAGTGCCGATACCGGCTCATCCTGCACAATAAACTTCGGACGAAGCGAAAGCGCACGGGCAATCCCGATCCGCTGACGGCGTCCGCCGTCAAGTTCGTGCGGGAAAGCATAGCTCAGGCGCTGGGAGAGACCCACGGTGTCCATGAGTTCTTCCACCCGGCGGGCGCGTTCTTTGCTGTCTTTCATGACCTTGTTGATGATCAGCGGCTCTTCGATGATCTCCGATACGGTCATGCGCGGATTCAGCGAGGCATACGGATCCTGAAATACGATCTGCATATTGGTGCGTTCTTTTCTGAACTCATGCTTCGGCATGTCGAGTATGTTCTTGCCGTCAAAGAAAATCTCTCCGGCGGTCGGTTCGATCAGTCGCAGCAGCAGGCGGCCCGTGGTGGACTTTCCGCAGCCGGACTCTCCGACGAGCCCCAGGGTTTCGCCTTCATGGATTACAAAGTTGACATTGTCCACGGCGTGCAGTTTGCCCGACGGCGTATCGAAGTATTTCGACAGATTGCGGGCTTCCAGCATTACTCTTGCCATGTTGTCGCCTCCTTATGATCGGAATACAGATGGCAGCGTACCCAGTGTTCGTCATCCAGATGTGTGATTTCCGGGAATTCCTTGTCGCAAATGTCCATGCGTTTCGGACAGCGCGGATGGAACACACAGCCGGTGGGCAGATTCGTCGGGTCGGGCATCAGTCCCTTGATGGGCTTGAGCCGCTCGACATTTTCCGTGACGATCGGGATCGAATCAAACAGTCCGACGGTATAGGGATGCTTCGGCGAGCGGTACAGACGGTTTTTCTCCGCCTGTTCGATAACGGTGCCCGCATACATAATCGCCACGTGGTCGCACACTTTGGCAACGACACCGAGGTCGTGGGTAATCAGAAGCATCGATGTTTTGAATTCGTCTTTCAGGTTCTCCATCAGCTGCAGGACCTGCGCCTGAATCGTTACGTCCAGCGCCGTGGTCGGTTCGTCCGCGATCAGCACTTCGGGATTGCAGGCCAGCGCGATGGCGATGACGACCCGCTGCTTCATGCCGCCCGAAAACTGGTGCGGATAGTCCTCATACCGTTCCGACGGAATCCCTACGACTTCCAGCATGTCGCCGGCACGTTTGGTGGCTTCCGAACCGGAGACGTCCTGGTGCAGCAGGATGCCTTCTTTGATCTGGTCGCCGACGGTCATAATGGGGTTCAGCGAGGTCATCGGATCCTGGAAGATCATGGAAATGCGGTTACCGCGGATTTTTCTGAGCGCGGACTCCTTCATGCCGACCATGTCTTCATCCTTCAGGTAGATTTCCCCGGAGACGATTTTTCCCGGCGGATTGGGCACCAGTCGCATCATGCTCAGTGCCGTGGTGGTTTTTCCCGCGCCGGTTTCGCCCACCAGTCCCAGTGTTTCGCCCGGATACAGGGTCAGGTTCAGGTCATTGACCGCCTTGACCGTTCCGTCACTGGTGATGTAGTGAACGTTCAGATTTTTTATATCAAGTAATGGCGTTCGTTCCAAGTTGATTCTCCTAATCTTTCAGCTTCGGATCCAGCGCATCGCGCAGACCGTCACCCAGCAGGTTCAGGGAAAGAATGGTGATCATGATAAACAGACCCGGCCACAGCGTCATCCACATATGGTCGCGGATATAGTCGCGGCCCGCGGAGAGCATGGCACCCCATTCGGGTGAAGGCGGCGCCAGACCCAGTCCGATAAAGCTCAGGCCAGCGGCCGACAGGATGGCCCCCGCAACACCCAGCGTTCCCTGGACGATAATGGGTGCCAGCGCGTTCGGGATAATGTGCATCAGGATAATGCGTTTGTCGTCCGCTCCGATGGCGCGGGCGGCTTCCACGAATTCCTGTCCCTTGATCTGTATCACAGAAGCCCGTACGATGCGTGCATAACCGGGAATCGAGGAGATACCGACGGCCAGCATGACGTTAAACAGTCCGCCGCCCAGGGCTGCCACGATGGAGATCGCAAGCAGGATACTCGGGATGGCAAGCAGGATATCCATCAGTCGCATGATGACATTGTCGATTTTACCGCCGTAGAAACCGGCGGCCGCGCCGAGGAGTCCCCCGATAATGATCGCGATGCCGACACTGACAATCCCGACGGAAAGTGAGGTTCTCGAACCGTGCACAACACGGCTGAAGAGGCTCCGGCCGAGGTTGTCGGTACCGAACCAGTTATCAGCACTCGGCGGCTGGAAGCGATTGGAGATCTCCTGCGCGTCGTAGCCTTCCGGTGCGATGATGTCCGCACCCAGTGCCATCAGTATCAGCAGAATGAGAATAATCAGGCCGGCCATCGCCATTTTGTTGGCTTTGAGTCTGCGCCAGACTTCCCCCCATTGCGATTTTTTCTTTTTTTCCTGCATTGCAGGTGCTTGTGCTGTATTCATCTTCGCCTACCTATACTGAGAACGAATTCTCGGGTCGAGGAACGCATAGAGGATGTCGATAAAAAGGTTTACCACACTAAAGGTTACGGCGATAAACAGGACCCCTCCCTGTACGATCGGGTAATCTTTCGTCTTGATGGAGTCAACCATGAGCTTTCCGACGCCCGGAATACTGAAGATGGACTCGGTCAGCACCGCGCCGCCCAGAAGATAACCGAACTGCAGACCGATAACGGTTACAATCGGGATCATGGCGTTGCCCAGGGCATGGCGGTTGATGATCGTGGATTCCTTCTGGCCTTTCGCCCGTGCCGTACGGATATAGTCCTGGCGAACGACTTCCAGCATACTGGAGCGCGTCATGCGGGTGATGATGGCCGCGGTGGATGTTCCGATCGTAATGACCGGAAGAATCATCTGTTTCCAGGTGGTAAAGCCCGAAGAGGGCAGCCACCCCAGATGCACCGAAAAGAGAAGGATCAAAAGCATCCCCTGCCAGAAGTTCGGCATACTGACGCCGATCAGGGCGCCGATCATGGAGATATTGTCGAAGATCGAATACTGCTTCGTCGCCGAAATAATCCCCACGGGTATGCCTATGAGAACGGCAACGAGGACCCCCAGGCCTGCGAGTTTCAAGGTTGCGGGAAAGCGGAGAAGGATTTCATCAAAGACCGGCTGGCCGGTGCGGTAGCTGAATCCCATATCCTGATGCAGGACAGCGTTTTTCACATAGTTAAAAAAGCGAACGAAATATCCGTCATTCAGCCCGTGGAGTTCGCGAAACTGCTCAAGCTGTTCGGCGCCCGCCTGCTCGCCGAGTGTCAGCCTTGCAGGATCCCCCGGTGTGAAATAGAGCATGGTAAACGTGATTAGCGTTACGCCCAAAATGACCGGCAACAGCATCAGCAGCCGCCGGAGTATGTATCGGAGCATGTTTACCTCCCAAGGTAATAGTTTTTGCCGGGCGCACAATCTGTACGCCGGAATACTGTGGTAAAAAAAGAGGAGGTCCAAAGACCCCCTCGCTTTTTAAATTACTCGCTTAAGGTAACGTCTTTCAGACGGTAGTGACCTGCAGGATGCAGTTCAAATCCGCTGATCTTGGCGCTTCCACCGGTGAGGTCTTCGCCTGTCCAGGTGAAGATCCACGGTGCTTCATCGCGAATGATTTCCTGTGCTTCCATGTAAGCCGCTTCACGTTCTGCGTCGTCGGTTGCAGTACGTCCGGTTTCAAGAAGCCGATCCACTTCGTCATTGGCGTAGAAGGTACGGTTTCCGGCATCTCCGAACTGCGAAGAGTGGAAGAGCGGATACAGACCGTAGTCCGCGTCACCCGTGACCGATACCCAGCCAAGGATGAACATGTCGTGTTCACCTTCTGCCGTCTGCGACAGATATGCGCCCCACTCGAGAACTTCGGGTGTTGCGGTGATGCCGACTTCTCTGAGCTGGTTTTGCATGATTTCCGCGATGTCCATGCGGATCTTGTTGTCGTTGGTCCAGATGGTGGTTTCAAATCCGTCCGGATAGCCTGCTTCTGCAAGCAGTTCTCTTGCTCTTTCCGGATTGTATTCATAGGGTTCCAGATCCTGGTTTGCGAACGTTACATTCGGTCCCAGGGGGCCTGCAGCCTTGGCGCCTGTGCCAAAGTATACGGCTTCGACCACTTCGTCCATATTGATGGCGTGGTTGATGGCCTGACGTACGAGCGGATCGTTCAGCGGTTCTTTTTCGCAGTTGAATCCGACATAGGTCGTGGAGAAGTTCGGCTCACGGAACAGCTGCAGATCATCGTTGCCTTCGACTTTGGAGATGTCGTTGGGCAGGATGTCATATGCCAGGTGAATGCCGCCGGTTTCGAGTTCGATCGTGCGGTTTGCATTCTCGGCGATGTTACGGAAGACAATGCGCGGGGTTTTCGCAAGATCGCCCCAGTAATCTTCATAGCGTTCCAGTGTGACGCGGTCGCCGCGGGCCCAGTCCTGCAGTTTGTAGGGGCCGGTTCCTACGGGCTGTACGTCCACCTGATCGCCTGCTTCTTCCACTGCTTCCTGATTGGTGATGGAAGCGGCCGGGTGAGCAAGGTGTGCCAGGAACGGTCCGAACGGTTCGTTCGTGCTGATGCGCAGCGTGTGCGGATCCACGACTTCAAAGCCGTCGGGGTTGATCATGTTGACAATATGCCCGGTGCTCGGCGATTCGATCGCGCGATTGAGCGAGTAGATAACGTCATCTGCGTCAAACTCTTCGCCGTTATGGAATGTAACGCCTTCTCTGAGTTTGAATTCCCAGGTCAGATCGTCGATCTGTTCCCAGCTTTCAGCCAGTGCCGGCTGGAATTCAAGCTCTTTGTCCTGCTCGAGTAGCGTATCAAAGATCTGTACGCGTACACGGGACGAAGACTGGTCGTTCTGGCCGTGCGGGTCCAGTGTTACGGGGTCCGCACCCTGTCCGACGATAATCTCTTCTGCGCCGGCCGTTGCTTCGCCGTCTGCGCCGTCGGTGGTTTCTACGGCTTCGCCGTCCGCGTCGGTCGCGGCAGCGTCGGTCGTTTCCGCGTCATTTCCGTTGCAGCCCGTAATGAACAGAGCCAGGACCAACAGAAGCAATGCGGTGAATCTAATCGTTTTCATCACTACCTCCTTAAATAATATGTTCTTAGCATAATGGAAATTGATGCTTCGGTCAAGACACAGTGCATCGATTCCCTTCGTATTTGTGTACATAGAGTAACGTAAATCTTCGTGAACTGTGATCACTCTGCAGACTTGCTTACCATTTTAATTGATGCGTGAACGGCTTCAATCAGCGATTCGGGCGCCACTTCGATCTGTGCGCCGATCTTTCCTGCACTTACAAACACGCTATCCTGCGACAAAACATTGGCATCGATGACCGTCGGGAAATCTTTTTTCATCCCCAGAGGCGAACAGCCGCCCCGATGATAGCCGGAAAGCGGGAAAATCTCCTTCGCCGGCAGCATTTCGAGCTTTTTTACGCCGGCGGCAGCCGCAGCGGCCTTCAGATCGAGTTCCCGGTCGGCGGGAATCACAAACACATAGACGGAAGAATCCGCACGTGTCAGCAGCGTCTTGAAGATGCGGGCGGGCGCGACCCCCAGAATCCCCGCCACCTCCACGCCGCTTTTCGGTGTCCCGTCGGATACATAATCATGCGCTTTGTAATCGACCCCTAACCGGTCCAGTATGCGCATCGCGTTTGTTTTGTGGGTCTTCAAGCTTTACTCGGCGTCCAGACGGCCGTAGACAATGTCCAGGTATTCGTCTCTGAGCGCGCGTGCCTTTTGCAACAGTGCGTCCGCTTCGTTTTTGTACTCGTTGCGCGCGTCTTCATCTTTAATGCTCTTCAGATTGATGAAAACATTGAACAGTGCGCCTTCCGCACCGGTCGCAAGCATCAGAATGCCGCAGCCGACATCGGTGATCGCGTGGATATTTCCGTTTTCTGAGAAAGTGTCCAAAAGTTCGAGTGCATCGACACACAGATTGGCCGTCTTCAGCGGCACCTTCAGTGCATGCACATAGCCCTTTTGAATCGCTTCGGTGCGTTCTGCCTTTTGTTCGTCGGTATCTTTCGGCAGCTTGAAAGCATCCAGCACGGCGTCAAACGATTTGGAATCTTCATCGACCAGTGGTTTGAGTTCATCGATCATGCCGTTCAGACGGTCCACGCCGTTTTCAATCTCTTTGCGTGTGCTCTCTTCCAGCGCCTCATAGCTTTTTTTGCCGACCGACAGTTCGTACACCATAATGCTCAGTGCCGCACCCAGGGCGCCCACATAGGCCGCCACCGAGCCGCCGCCCGGCTTCGGCTCATTCGTCTTCGCGTTTTCCAGATACTCGTTCAGTCTTTGCTCAATTAACATCCATGTCCTCCATTCCCCCCAAAAGACCGAGCAGCCGCTCCAGATCTTCCGGATTATAATATTCCACTTCGATCTTTCCGCCTTTTTTTCGCGGAATGATCTGCACTTTGGTGCCCAGATTCTCCATCAGGCGATTCTCCGCCTCTTCCTCGTAAATATTCTTGTGCTTTTTGCGGCGCGCTTCCCTTTCCATGCTCCGCACATTCGTCTTTCGTGCGAGCAGTTTGTCCAGCATTTTGCGCCGGTCGGCCATACGGTCCACAGAAAGAAGCGTCCGGGCCTGCGCCGATGTGATATCTCCGTTTTTCAGGTGATACAGAGAAATCTCATCCAGCTTCAACAGCCGGATTGCATTCGCCACATACGAGCGAGATTTGCCGATCCGCTGCGCCAGCTCCGCCTGCGTGTACCCGTACTCCGCCATCAGCTCCCGGTAGGCCTGTGCTTCATCCACGGCGCCCAGATCTTCTCGCTGGATATTCTCCACCAGGGAGATTTCCGCGATCTGTTCGGGCGTCGCCTCGCGCACAATCACGGGTACCTCCTCCAGCCCCGCCTTTTTTGCCGCCCTGAGCCTGCGTTCACCCGCAATCAGCACATAGCGGTCGTCATCCTTCACAACCACCAGCGGCTGCAGGATGCCATAGCGTGTCACGGAATCCGCCAGTTCTGCGATCGTGTCTTCATCAAACTGCTGCCGCGGCTGATTGGCACGGGCTTCAATATCGTTTGTCTTTAAACGAACGATAGCCGTTTCATCTTTCCCCGGCTCCTCCGAGATCAGCGCCTCCAGACCGCGCCCCAGTCCTCCTCTGCGTTTTGCCATTAGGATTTGCTCCTTTTGATCATTTCCTTTGCGAGGGCGCCGTATGCCTGCGCGCCTTTGGAACTCGCATCAAACTGAAGTACCGACTCCCCGTACGACGGCGCCTCCGCCAAACGGATGTTTCTGGGAATGGCGGTCTTATACACCAGCTTCCCAAAATGCTTCTTGACTTCCTCCACCACATCGAGCGCCAGATTGTTCCTTTTGTCATACATCGTCAGCAGCACGCCCTCGATGGCCAAAGAAGGGTTCAGGTCTTTCTGCACCAGCTGAATGGTGCGAACCAGCTGACTGACGCCCTCTAGCGCATAATATTCCGTCTGAATCGGGATCAGCACACTGTCTGCAGCCGCCAGGGCATTCAGACTCAAAAGCCCTAAACTCGGCGGACAGTCAAAAAACACAAAGTCATAGGGCAAAGGATCGGACAGATGATCCTTCAGCACCCGTTCACGGTTCTCCAGCGCGGCAAGTTCGATTTCCAGCCCCGCCAGATTCGAATCCGCGGCAACCAGAAACACATTCTTTTCGACAGGAAGTACCGTTTCTTCAAACGCCGCGCGATCAATCAGCCAGTCATAAGTCGTCGCCTGTTCCGGCAGATCCTTCTTTCCGAACGCGCTCGTCGTATTGCCCTGCGGGTCCATATCGATCACCAGCACCTTTTTGTTCTGCAAGCCCAGTGCAGCCGCCGCATTCACAACCGTGGTTGTTTTTCCGACCCCGCCCTTTTGATTAAACACGGCAATTTTCCTGCCCATCCGTTCACCTCCTTGCAATCGTCTTCTGTCCTTAGTATATCGTAAAAAAGGACAGAATAGAATGGAGAGAACTGTTTCACGTGAAACATGTTCAAAGAACAAGTCCAAAATGTTTCACGTGAAACAAAAACACTATGTCCTATTTACATGTTACGTGAAACACGATCGTTGCGTGAATTCATATAACGTTTCCTCCGAGAAAATACCTTTCGTAGTGGCCGCATTCCATATCGGCCACGTCGTCGCACGGCCTGTGCGAGCCACACGATTGTACGTCGTCCAACCATACCCCGGCAAGTGGCCCATATTGTAATGGGGCCACTACAACCCGCTTTACTTCGAGTCCGATTTCATCGCAATGGCAACCCGAGTTTTGGTTGAATCAATGTAACCTTTCCACTGAAACCAACCCATCTCCCATCACATACAAATGCATCCGAAGGATGCGCACCATACCATTCGGCCACAGGCCGAATAATTCATGCCCCAGGCATTTCACGTTCGCGGAGCGAGCATTTCATATGCGCAAAGCGCAACTTTCATTGCGCCGTATCGCGGCGCCTTCGGCCACGTCGTCGCACGAAGTGTGCGAGTCACACGATTGTACGTCGTCGACCATATCCCGGCGCGTGGCCCATGTTGAAATGGGGCCACTACAACCAGCTTTTTTGCGAGTCCGGTTTCATCGCAATAGTAACCCATTTTTTGCTAAATCAATGTAACGTTTCCTCCGAAACCAACGTTGCGCAGCAACGCCCGCCATCCTCCGAATGTTTCACGTGAAACATTCTCAACAAAAAAGCGAAGGTTCAACCTTCGCTTTATTCTTATCTCAATCGTCTCCACACTTCCGTCAGTGCCATACGTGCGGAACGACTGCGTATCTGATGTCTTGCGCCGGAGAATCTGTGCTCCGTAACAATGATCTTCCCGTCAACCAGCACACCGATATACACCAGTCCGACATCCGGACCGTCCGGGCCGGCATACCCCGTCGTGGCAACACAGACTTCCGCGCCGGTTGCCGCATGTAGACCGGCTGTCATTTCCCGGCAGGTTTCTTCGCTTACGGCGGTGTATTTCTGAATTGTTTCACGTGAAACATTCAGCCGCAGGATCTTTTCCTCATCGCTGTAGGCGATCACACCGGCATGAAACACATCCGACGCACCAGGCACATTGACCAGGTTTGCGGCGACCAAACCGCCGGTCAGACTTTCCGCCGTTGCAATTGTCGCATTTCGCTGTTTCACCAGCCTAAGAACCGTCTGTTCCAGCGAATCCTCGTCCGCGCCGTAGATATACGGTCCGAGAACGGCCCGCACTTTCTCTTCCAGAGCATCCAGCATCGACGCCACCTCGATTTCGGAGTTTCCGCGTCCGGTCAGCCGGAGCGTTACCTCGTACGGTTTGGCATAGGGGGCAAGCGACGGGTTCTCGCTGTCCAGCAGATCGCCCAGCCGGTGCGCGGCATCCGATTCTCCGATGCCCGCCAGACGCAGTACTCTGGAACGAATCGTGCTTTTCTCTTCATGCCGCTCCCACCAGGCTTTAAACCCCTCAAACACCACTTCCATCTCATGCGGCGGTCCGGGGAGCAGGACAATTCTTTTGTCACCCGAAAACAGGATACAGCCGGGTGCCGTTCCGTGCGGATTTTCCAGCACCACGGCATTTTCCGGAAAATACGCCTGTTTCAGATTATAGCCGATGCGTTCTTCGTTATGTTGAAACGTACGCTGAAGTTTCTTTTGCGTCGGTTCATGCAAAACGGAAGTTTGCCCGAGCACTTCCACCGCCATTTCCTTCGACAGATCGTCGCGGGTCGGGCCCAGGCCGCCGGTCGCAATAATCAGGTCCGAACGCTCCAGACATTCTCTGTACACCGCACGCAGCCGCTGCGGATTGTCGCCGACTTCCGTAATCCGGTAGATGCCGATACCCAGCAGGCTGCATTCTTCGGCCAGATACCGGCTGTTGGTATTCACAATATTTCCGAGCAGGAGCTCGGTTCCGATCGACAGGATTTCTGCTTTCATTTCGGCTCCTTACAGCGGTTTCTGTCGGATCGCGGCGGGTTTTCTCGGATAGCGGGAGGGGGTCGGTTTCACTTTATCGATCCGCACCAGCACGCGCTCCATATCATGCACCGAAAGCGCGTGAATGTCGCCGATGCTTCCGCCAAGCTTCTGAATCGCGCCTTCGGCCGCGCGGATCTCATCCATCGCCCGCGGACCTTTCCAGGCGATCAGACAGCCGCCCGGACGAACAAAGGGGAGCGTATATTCGGCGAGCACATCCATCGATGCGACCGCGCGCGCGACCGCCACATCATACCGTTCGCGGTGATCCATATGGCGGCCGAGATCCTCGGCTCTGCCGTGTACCGTTTCATTTTGTTTGATATCTAACTTTCCAATTACTTCATCTAAAAACTTCAGTCGTTTCATCAGGCTGTCGGCATAGACGACCCGGAGATCCTCCCGCACAATCGCAAGAGGCAATCCCGGAAAACCCGCGCCCGAACCGACATCCACCACATGTGCATTCGCGGGAATCCAGTCTTTTTGCAGTACCAGCAGCGAATCGATGAAATGCTTGATATTCACTTCCCGGGTGTCCGTGATACCGGTGAGATTCATTTTTTCGTTCCACAACAGTAGCAGCTCGCGATAGCTGTCCAAGGAGGCCGCCTGCGCTTGCGTAAGCGCAATGCCCGTCTCTTTTGCCAGTCGGATCAGTTCATGCACGGTTTTTCCTTCTTTCCATTTCCAGATGAATCAGAATTACATTGATATCGGAAGGGGAGACCCCCGAAATACGCGACGCCTGGCCCACGGTCAGCGGACGGATCTGATTCAGCTTGTCCACCGCTTCCCGGCTCAGCCCGCGCAGTGCCCCGAAGTCTTCGATATGAGCGATCGACTTGCCCTCCAGTTTCTTGAACTGGGCAATCTGCTCGCCCTGCTTTCTGATATAGCCTTCGTATTTGATCTCCGTTTCCGCCTGCAGTACCGTATGGCGGGGAAGATCCGGGCGCTGCGGATCCAAAAATGCACTGTTTTCATAGGTGATCTCCGGTCGTTTGAACAGATGTGCCAGGGTTGTCGCCTGTGAAAGCTCGGAAGACCCGAGGGAGGCCAGATACCGGTTGTTTTCTTCGGTGGGATGCACCGTAACCTTCTGCAGCCTTGCAATCTCCCGTTCCAGGGCTTCTTTTCTTTTTCTCATCGTCTGTACGCGTTTCTCCGACACCAGTCCCAGGGCATACCCGGTCTCTGTCAGCCGGAAATCCGCATTGTCCTGGCGCAGGCTCAGGCGATACTCCGCACGCGCCGTCATCATGCGATAGGGCTCGTTTGTCCCCTTCGTCACCAGATCATCGATCAGCACGCCGATATAGGCATCCGAACGGTCCAGCACAAACGCGTCCTTGCCCTGGATTTTTCTTGCGGCATTGATCCCCGCCATGAGTCCCTGCGCGGCCGCTTCCTCATAACCGGATGACCCGTTGATCTGGCCCGCAAAATACAAACCCGGGATCTCCATATGCTCAAGCGTGGGGTAGAGGATTGTCGGATCGATGCAGTCGTATTCGATCCCGTAGGCCGAGCGCATGATCACGACGTTTTCCAGTCCCGTAATGCTCTCATAGAGCGCCTGCTGCACCTCTTCCGGCAGCGTCGAACTGACGCCCTGCACATACATTTCGGCTGTGTCAAAGCCTTCGGGCTCCAAAAATACCTGATGGATCTCGCGGTCGGGAAATTTAACGATTTTGTCTTCGATCGACGGGCAGTAGCGGGGGCCCGTGCCCATGACTTCGTCGCCGGAATACATCGGCGAACGAGAAAGATTCGCCTCGATCATCTGCTTGGTGGCGGGCGTCGTGTAGGTCAGATAACAATCCATCTGATCGATCACCGGCGGATCGTCGAAGTTCAAAAACGAAAACGGTACAAACTCGGGATCCCCGGGCTGCAGCTCCATCTGTGAGGTATCGATCGAATCCCGGTGCACCCGGGCGGGGGTCCCGGTCTTAAAACGCCGGAGTGAAACGCCCAGCGCCGTGAGGCTGGAGGAGAGCAAAAGAGAGGGCATCGTCCCGTGCGGACCGCTTTCATACCGGAGTTCTCCCATCAGCACGAGTCCCTTCAGATACGTGCCGGTGGCCACAATCACGGCTTTTGCCCGCACGATCATGCCCGAACGCATGCGCACACCGCAGACACGGCCGTCATCTGTAAGAATCTCCACGGCTTCCGCTTCCCTGAGATCGATCCCCGGCTGATTCTCCAGCCGCTGTTTCATCTGTGTATGATACAGCCTTTTGTCGGCCTGCACCCGCAGACTGTGAATCGCGGGGCCCTTGGAGGTGTTCAGCATTCTTGACTGCAGATAGCTCTGATCGATCACCAGCGCCATCTCGCCGCCGAGCGCGTCGATTTCTCTGACCAGATGACCTTTTCCCGTGCCACCGATATTCGGATTGCACGGCAGATCGGCGACGCTTTCCATGCTCATCGTCGCGAGAAACGCCGTAAGGCCGAGCCTGGCGACGGCAAATGCCGCTTCGCAGCCGGCATGGCCCGCGCCGATAATCACGACATCATATTCTTTGTGATGGGTATATGTCGGTACCATAAAACCTACTTTCCAATACAAAAGCTGGAGAAAATCTGATCCAGCACATCTTCGTGCACCGTTTCGCCGCTGATTTCTCCGATACGGGTCCACGCCTGTCTGAGATCCACTTCGACCGCATCCAGCGGAATGCCCATTGACAGATCCGTTCGCGCCTGCGTCAGATGTTCTTTGGCAAGCTCGAGCGCGTGAATATGGCGGCTGCTGGTCAAAAGAGCTTCCGTCTGCTCGTGAATTTCTCCGAGTGAAAACAGTTCGAGAATCGTCTCGGACAGCTCCTCCAGACCTTCGCCGTGCTTTGCGGAAATCTCCACGACAGGAAGAGAAGGCGCAAAACTCCGGAAGGCGCGCAGGGCGTTTTCATCGGCCCGGTCGGTCTTGTTCAGAATAAGAATCGCCGTTTTTTCCTTCAGCAAATCCCGGATCGTTTCGTCTTCCGCATCCGGCATGCGCGAGGTATCCGTGACCCAGAGAATCAGATCGGCGGATTCCATCTGTTCCAGCGCCCGGCTGACACCCATTGACTCGACCACATCCTCCGTCTCCCGGATGCCGGCCGTATCGACCATGGACAGCGCCACACCCGAAAGTTCGATCACTTCTTCGATCGTATCCCGCGTCGTGCCGGGGATGTCTGTTACCAGGGCGCGGTTCTCCTGCATCAGTGCATTAAACAAAGATGATTTGCCGACATTGGGTTTTCCGGCGATCAGCGTCCGAATCCCTTCTCTTAAGATTTTTCCGTAGGAACGGGTCGCAAGCATCTGATCGATCCCCGCGATCAGGGTATCGATCCGCTCACCCAAGTCATCCGGCATCTCGTCCGTATCTTCGGAAAAAGAGATGGCGGCTTCCGTAATCGTAAGGATTGCAAGCGCCTGCCGGTACAGCGGCTGTACTTTCTGCAGGATCCCGCCCGAGAGCGCTTTCTGGCTCTGTGCGAACGCGCCCTGCGTTTTTGCGGACACCACATCCTGCACCGCTTCCGCCTGGGTCAGGTCAATTCTTCCGTTTAAAAAGGCGCGTCTGGTAAACTCGCCGGGTTCCGCCGGGGCCGCCCCCAGCTGAAGCAGGCGTTCATACACTCTTGTCAGCGCCATGCGGCCGCCGTGGGTGTAGATCTCCGCCATATTCTCCGTCGTATAGGTGTTGGGCGCCATCAGAAAACTGATCATTACCTCATCGATCCGCTCTCCTTCGGCGTCTGTAATATGCCCGTACTGCATCAGCCGGTGGATCACCGGCTGATCGGCGCGGGCAGGGGAAAAGGCGGACTTTGCCACATCGATGGCCTGTTCCCCGGTCAGACGCACCATGCCGATGCCGCCCATCCCGAGCGCCGTGGCGACGGCTGCGATTGTGTGTTCCATTTTCCCTCCATATCAGAAAATACCCGGACAGAATCCGGGTATTTCACTTCTTTTTCTAACGATTGCGGTTGACGCGGATCACGATGCGGCGATAGGGCTCCTGACCTTCGGAAATCGTATGAATCCCTTCCATTTTCTGGAGTTCCGAATGGATAATCCGGCGCTCATAGGGGTTCATCGCCTCCAGACGCATGTTTTTTCCGTTTTTCAGCACTTTTTCCGCCGAGCGGACCGCGAGCTGACGCAGCGCGTCATCTCTTTTTTTGCGGTAATCATTGATATCGATAACGACCTTGCGATACTCGGTGTCCTTGCGGTGCGATGCCAGAGTAATCAGGTACTGCATCGCATCGAGGGTTTCCCCGCGGCGACCGATCACAAGTCCTGCCTGATTGTCCGGCACTTCGGACACATACAGGTGCAGGATCTGTCCCTGCCGGCGCGCGGTAATCACGGGCGACAGTTCCATGGCGGACAGCATCGTCTTCAGCAGTTCGGCCGAAGGTTCGTTTTCCGTGTCGACATCGACCCAGGCTTCCTCTTCGGTCACGCGGAAGGGTTTGGCCTGCCCGACGGAACGTTTTTCCTTCGGGGCGTCCGAAGGTTTCTCCTCCGGCTGTGCCTCCGCTGCGGGACGGGCCGGTTTTTGTGCGGCCGGTGCTTCTGTTTTCTTTTCTACTTTTACGGGTGCGGGTTCCGGCTGCTTTTTCACTTCTTCGGTGCGACGGGGTTCCGTCCTGCGCTCGTTTTTGCGCTCGGGCTTTTCTTCCCGTACCGGTTCCGCTTTTTTCACAGGCTTTTTCTCTTCCTGTGCCGGTTCTTCCGTTTTCTTTTTCATGCGTTCCGGACTGTCGTCGCGGCTGACATAGGGCAGGCGGAGATCCCGAAGGATTTCTTCCTTTACATTGTCTTCCACAGAGATCCGGACGACGGCATCTTTCGAACCGATCAGTCCGAACAGGCCGCGTGAAGGCTCTTCCAGAACATCGATTTGGGCTTCTTCTTTCGTTGCGTATAATTCCTGCAAACCGGCCTGAACGGCTTCATCCACCGTGCGGGCGGTTTTGATGACGCTCTTCATTACGCTTCTTCCTCTCTGGTCATGTACATCCGTTTGAATACGGTACGCAGAAGGATTTCAATCAGATTGGATGTGATCCAGTAAATAATGACGCCGGCAGCGATCGAACGGGCAAAGAAAAACATCATGATCGGCATACCGTACAGCATCATGGTATTCATCGACTGCATCTGGGCAGCCTGCGGATTGTCATCATTCGCTCTTTGCTGATTCGCAGCCGACAGTTTTGCCACACCGTACTGCGAAGCCGCATTAATCAGGGGCAGACCCCACAACAGAACATCCGGTTTTTCGATGTTCGGAATCCACAGAAAGTTCTTGGCAATATCTGCGGCCATGGCGGGATTTTCGAAAATATACTTGCCCGGTTCCCGCATCACCCAGAAAAACGCGATAATAATCGGCATCTGGATCAGAAGCGGCAAACAGCCGCCGGCAGGATTATAATTGTGTTCTTTGTACAGTTCCCGGAGTTTCTGATTCATGATCTCGGGATTGTTCTTGTATTTTCGCTGGATCTCCTGCATCAGGGGCTGCACCTTCTGCATGTCCCGCTGGGAGCGGATCTGCTTTAAGGTCAGCGGCAAAAGCGCCAGCTTGAAGATAATCGTCGTGATAATAATCGAAATCGCGAGAAAAGAGATCGACGCCGGTTCTTGGGAGAATACGGTTGACACGCCTTCGTATACAAAGCGGATCAAACTCCCCAGTATATTTTGTAAAAAACCCAAATTACTTCCTCCGTGTTATTGTAGCGGGTCGTAGCCGCCTTTTCCGAATGGATTGCACCGTAAAACCCGGTATACTGTCAGTCCCGTGGCTTTAAAAAAGCCGTATTTTTTGTAGGCCTGCGCCGCATACTGCGAACAGGTGGGATAAAAACGGCATTTGTTTTGCCCCAGATAGCCGGATATGTGCTTTTGATAGAACGTGATCACGCGAATCATGATCCGGTTCATTTCTTTTTCTTCCCCTGCAAAGCCAGTCCGATGACATGGAGCAAAGATGATTCCAGCTGGCTGTATTTCAGCTCGATGGTGTTTTTTCTCGGAATCACAATCATATCCATCGGCTTTGTCAGACGGTTTCGGTTCAGGCGAACGATCTCCCGCAGTCTTCGTTTCAGGAGATTCCTGGTGACGCTGTTCCCCGTCTTTTTTGTAATGGAAAAGCCGATGCGGGGATTTTTCAGCGCATTCGGCTTGACAATCAGGATAAAGTTCCTGTTGCGGTAGGATCTGCCTTTGGCATACACCCGCTTGAAATCCTGATTGCTTCTGAGCCGCAGCTTCTTTTCCATCGTCTGTCCATCCTTTTTCTTAGGCGGAAAGTACTTTTCTGCCTTTTTTTCTTCTTCTTGCGAGTACGGCACGTCCGCTTCTGGTTTGCATTCTCTGACGGAAACCATGCAATTTGCTTCTTTTGCGACGGCTCGGTTGAAAGGTTCGTTTCATATTATCCACCTCCGTTGGCTAATTTCATCAATAAGGACTATCCTACATTATAATTTTATACACAATGAATGTCAAACCAAAACCTGCCGTCATTGTCTGATTTCTCCGCAGTTGCAGGTTCATTGTGGATAACTTGTTCCCGGGCCGCCCATTTGATATACTTATTAGTAGAGATTCAGTCGAAAACCGGATATCCACAGCCGTATGGACAGGGGTACCGCATCTGTGGAAAACCCTGTGCATAGCGTGTGGAATTCCACAAAACGGCCAAACGCGATCCTGAAATACCGCAAATCGTTCTGTGGACACCAAGTTATCCACATTGTGTGGATATTTCTGTTTATAAAAACGTCAAGACACGCATTTCTTTGCGGTCTGTGACCGCCGGAGGTGTAGTTTTTGCCATTTTATACCATTTGGAATCAAATTGACGCAAAATTGAAAAAGGAGTTATCCACAATCTTCTACAACACGTGGATAACCCAGCTGCGTCCGCTGGCGTTTCAGGACGGAGTATTTGTGCTTGCGGCACCCAACTCCTTTATTCGAAACATTATCGAAGGACGCTACAAAGAACAGATCACGGAACTGCTGATGGAAGAAACCGGCATGCAGATCCGGCTGCTGATCACCGAACCCGATGATCCGGCCTATGAAAAATACAAACATACCCAGGCAAAGGAGCCAGAGAAAAAAGAAGCGCCCGCTTCCGAAGCCCGCTACACCTTTTCCAACTTTGTCCGCGGAAAGAGCAACGAACTGGCCTATGCCGGCACCCTGGCCGTTGCCGAACGACCCGGCGCCACCTACAATCCTCTGTTTCTGTACGGAGGTGTGGGGCTCGGAAAAACGCATCTGATGAAAGCCTGTGAACATCTGATCTGTCAGAAGCATCCGTACCACAAGGTGGTCTATATCTCCAGCGAACAGTTTACCAACGAACTGATCGCCTCGATCCGGGAAAAAACCAATACGGAATTTCGCAACAAATACAGGCATGTCGATGTGCTCCTGGTGGATGATATCCAGTTTATCGCCGGAAAACCCGGCACCCAGGAAGAGTTTTTCCACACTTTCAACGATTTGTACAATGCGGGAAAACAGATCATCCTGAGTTCGGACAAACCGCCGCACGAAATCAGCACCCTGGAAGACCGGCTTCGTTCGCGCTTTGAAATGGGCCTGATCACAGACATCAGTTCCCCCGATTACGAAACCCGGGTCGCCATTCTGCAGCAAAAAACGAAAATCCACAATATCGAAGTTCCGGAAGATGTACTGGCCTATATCGCCACACATATCCAGTCCAATATCAGAGAACTGGAAGGAGCGCTCACCAAAGTCATCGCCTCCGCCAAGATTACGGGCCGGCCGGTCACACTGGAATCGGCAACGCACGCCCTGGAACGCACACTCGGTGTCAAACCGAAAGAACCGCTCACCATCGAAACCATTATCGAAAAAGTGGCGAAAAACTACGATGTCACGGCTACCGACATCTATTCCAAAAACAGAAGCAAACGCATCGCCTGGCCCCGCCAGATCGCCATGTACTTATCCAGGGAACTGACCGATCTGTCCCTGATAAAAATTGCTGCCCGTTTTGAAAAAGACCACTCCACCGTCATCTACGGGATCGACAAGATCAAAAAGAAAATGGAAAAGGACGAAGAATTCACCCGGGAAATCCAGACCCTCCGGGAAGAAATTGCCGAATAATGTGGGAAAAAGACCGCCTGTCCACGAGCCTGTGCACACAGAAAAACAGCGCAGAAAACCGTTCACGAAGGCTTATCCACAATTCCACAGCCCCTATTACTGTAACTACTGTTTTTTCTTATACTATTTATTGCCGACATCGAGGAGGAACGCATGAAATTTACGATCCCGCAAAAGGAACTGCAAAAACATATCCAGATTGCACAACGAGCCATCTCTCCCAGAAATACCGTCCAAATTCTCGACGGAATTTTATTTGAAGCCAGGGATGATCTTTTGCATCTGACATCCACCGATCTGGAGCTGGGCATTAAAACCGAAGTGCCGTGTGAGGTCACGGAAGAAGGACGCGCGGTGTTATCCGGAAACATCATCGGAAACATTACGAGAAAACTGCCGCAGGATCTCGTCAGTATGGAAACCGAAGGCAATCAGACGGAAATCCGCTGCAAAAACTCCCAGTTTCAGCTGATCGGCTACGCCCCCGAAGAATATCCCGAACTGACCACCGTCTCGGGCAGCCCGCTGTTAAGCGTTCCCGCAAAAGAATGGAAAACAGCGATCCGCCAAACCCTGTTTGCAACCAGCCAGGACGACACCAAACCGGTGCTTCGCGGCGTTCTGTTTGATCTCAGAGACGACGGCGCCTATCTGGTCGCACTGGACGGATTCCGCATCGCGCTTCGAAAACTCAATCTGCAGACGCAACAAAGAGGTAGTTATATTATTCCCGGCCGGGCGCTTTCCGAACTTCAGAAAATTACCGATGACGACCAGATGGTCTCATTGTTTGCCGGAAAAGGGAATATGTCCTTCTCCATCGGTGAAACCATACTGAACACAAGACTACTGGAAGGACAGTTTATCCAGTATGAAAAACTGCTGGAAACGGAAGCCGATGTCTATTTTGAAACGAAAAAGAAGGATTTGTTTGATGCGCTGGAGCGTGCCTCGCTGCTTTCGGGTGAAGAACGCGCCAATCTGATCAAACTGTATCTGTCGGAAAATGCCTGCGCCATCACCTCCAATACGGAAATCGGCCATGTGTTTGAAAATGTAGAGGGCACACTGCAGGGCGAACCTCTGGAAATTGCCTTCAATGCCCGTTATTTGCTCGAAGGCATTAAAGAAATCGAAACCGAAGACATCCGCCTGGCCTTCAGCGGGCCGTTAAAACCGCTGATTATCGAACCAGTGGCGGAAGAAGAAGCCTACACCTATCTCGTACTGCCGGTGCGGCTGGGGCAGGACGGACGATGAGAAACATAACGATTGACACCGAACACATCCGCCTTGATCAGGCACTCAAACTGGCGGCCGTCACAGGCTCCGGCGGGGAAGGCAAATTTCTGATTCAGGAAGGCCGGGTCCTCGTCAACGGCGAACAGGAAACGCGACGCGGCAGAAAACTCTATCCCGGAGATACCGTGGAACTGGAAGGAGAAGCGTTTCAGATCGCAAGCTCATGAAGATCACAGGGATCCGACTCTATCAGTACAGAAACCATCTGTCCCTTTCGTTTCAGCCGGAAGATGCACACAATGTGATCTACGGAAAAAACGCGGAGGGAAAAACCAATATTCTGGAAGCGGTCACCTTCTGCCTGACCGGCACATTTTTAAGAAACGCCACAGAAAAAGATCTGATCCATTATGAAAAGGACGAAGCCATGGTGCAGGTGGATGTGGAAGAACGCTTTCGAAGCTACGACATCCGGGTGCGCCTGCGCAGAGAGCATCCCAAGGAAATCCGGGTCAACGGAGAAAAGGTAAAAAGCCTGGCGGAACTGGAACGAAGTTTCCCCGTCACCTGGTTTACGCCGGAAGATCTCCGGATCGCAAAAGACAGTCCGCAGTACAGAAGACGGTTTATCAACGAAATGCTGACGGATCTGTCGCCTGTCTACCGAAATGCGCTGCTCACCTATCAGAAGGCACTGCTGCAAAGAAACACTCTGCTCAAAGCACAGCATTCCTCGCAGTTTATGCGCCAGCTCAACGCGATTGACGCGCAGCTGATCAAATCCGGCTCCTATCTGATGAACAAAAGAGCGGACATGGCGCTGCAGCTGCAAAAAGAAGCGGCACCGATTCACCGTGCCCTGACCGGTGACCAGGAAGAACTCAACATCAACTACCGCCCGGACATCGTACCGGGCAATGATCCCGTGGAGAGCTTTCTTCAGGCTTTGTCGGAGCAGCTGGAAAAGGACCGCCGACTGAAAAGCACGGGCCGCGGGCCGCACCGAGACGAGCTCGAACTGAAAATCAACGAGCATCCGCTCCGGCTCTACGGCTCCCAGGGGCAGCAGCGCACCGCGGTGCTGTCGTTAAAACTGGCCGAAGCCAAAATCAAAAGGGAGAAGGGAAAACTTCCGATTCTCCTGTTTGATGATGTGTATTCCGAACTGGATCAGAACCGGCAGCAAATGATCTCGCGCATGACCGAAACGCATCAGCTGCTCACCACCACCGTGGAAATTCCCTATGGAAACAACGACGCCGTCTGGCATCTGAAAGACGGTTCGATCGATAGAAAGAGGTAAGTATGGCACAACAGACAAACGGAAGACATTACAGTGCAGATGATATCCAGGTACTGGAGGGACTCGAACCGGTCCGTCTGCGGCCCGGGATGTATATCGGATCCACCGGTACCAAGGGACTGCATCATCTGGTCTATGAAGTCGTCGACAACTCGATCGACGAAGCCCTTGCGGGCGTCTGTGACCGGATTGATGTCGTCATTTACGAAGACAACTCGGTTTCTGTTACAGACAACGGCAGCGGCATCCCCGTGGAAACGCATCCCAAAACGGGCCGCTCCACGCTGGAAACCGTACTGACGATCCTGCACGCCGGCGGGAAATTCGACAACAATGCCTACAAGGTATCCGGCGGACTGCACGGCGTCGGTGTCTCTGTCGTCAACGCACTGTCCACAGAACTCACCGCCCGCGTCAAACGAGACGGCAAGGTGTATCAGCAGACCTTCCGCCAGGGAAAAGTGGAAACCGACATTGAAGTCATCGGAGAAGCCGACGGCACCGGGACCTATATCCATTTTTCTCCCGACCCGACGATATTCGACGAAGTCGAATTCGACTACGAAGTAT
>ERZ1032871.17-NODE-17-length-28399-cov-7.779213_pt1 | contig 28399 bp, 22 predicted proteins | sample MGYA00519026_ERZ1032871 | MGnify/ENA primary metagenome ERZ1032871 (study PRJEB33719, sample SAMN04262510) | wastewater metagenome | biome: rural village; feature: composting latrine chamber; material: composting feces with ash | place: El Salvador | collected...
TCGCTCAGGCGACGATCAAAACTCACGTGGGGAGAATCTTCGCCAAACTCGGCGCACGCGACCGCGTCCAAGCGGTGGTCCTCGCCTACGAGGCCGGGCTCGTACGCCCAGGTGATCTCGGGTGAGCGCAATCAGTCTCGATTACGTGCGAAAAGTGCGCGGCATTGGTCGTGCGGCTCGCACTGTGCTCGATGACATCTCGCTTCAAATTTCCTCCGGTCAATTCACCACCGTGTTCGGGCCATCCGGTTCTGGTAAATCGGACCTCATGCAAGTGATTGCCGGGCTGACGGGCGTGGACGACGGCAACGTCGTCGTCGAAGATGTCGACCTCACGCGGGCGTCGCAGCCCGAACGCCAGCGCTTACTCGCCACTCGAATCGGTGTTCTTTACCCGCGAGATAACCTCATGCCGGCACTGACCGTCTACGAGAATCTGGATCTGCCCTCGGAGTTGAACGGGAAGGATGTCGACGCCGACGAACGGGCCCGAATCGCCGAGTTATTCGGGTTGGAACCGATCCTGAATTATTATCCGGATTCGATCGCAACCGCCGATGCACAAAAAGTGGCTATCGCCGGGAGGGTCCTTGCCGGCCGGACAATCCTTTTGTGCGACGAGCCAACGGCCGGGCTTGATCAGCCAGATGCAGATTCAGTTCTGGCGCTGCTGCGCATGTGCGTGCGCGAACTTGACATCACAGTCGTCACGTTTACGACCAACCCGCTGGCCGCCCAGGATGCGGACCGTGTTCTGCTCCTGTCCAATGCGCACATCGCCGGCGAACTTATCGAGCCCACGCTCGATTCAATTTTCAACGCTCTTCAAGCCGTCCACGGTGAGGTCTAGGCACCATGCTGCGTGAGCAACTCGAATACTACTGGAGTTCCTACGTTCTGCCCGTGGTTACCCTGGTATTCCTCGTTGCCCTCACGTTCGCCTCACTGACACTGGTCGATTACGGCGAGCGCGCAGCGGGCCAGTCAGCACGCATGTCGAATCCGCCATCAGATTTCCTCGTCTACATCGAGGTCGGAACCGCGACAGATTTGGCCTCAGCACTTGCTCAGAACCCGAACGTCGAACTCGTCCACGTGGATGCTTGGCGGGCAGCGGAAGCAATATCTGCCTCCGGTACCCTCTCGATGACACTGCGCAACCTTCCCCCTCAAGAGCTACGCACCCAAGCCCTCGCACGTGGAGAATATCCCACTGAGCCCAGTCAGATCGCGGTGACCTACCAGCTCGCTGAAGCGCTCGACGTCGACATCGATTCATATCTGACGGTCACCGGCGACCTCGGCGCTAAGCGATACCTCATCACTGGGATTTATGCTCGCTCTCCCTTCGATGATCGTCTTGATTCCGCATTCGAAGGGCTCGTACTTGACGCATATCCCCACTATGTTGCCGCCCATGTGGACGACTCTGGCCAGGGCGGGATCGAAGTCAAGGGCACCTCGGCGATGGCAGCCCAGGAGGTCATGGACAACGTGCTGACCATCGGTAACTCGGTCGTCATTCAATCGCACGATCGCGAAGAGCTCATTCTTAACCGTCACAATCGCATGCAGCGGATGATCGCCTCAAACGCGGGAAGATTCAGCGCCGTGTCGCCGTCGAGTTCCACATAGGTGATGTGCCCGGCATTCGTCAGCGCATGATACGGCGCTTCGATCCGGATTTTGTCGAAAGCCGAAAGCTTGCAATACACCGGCACATGAAACGAGTTGGTATAGTAGGCGCGATCGGTTACACCGGGCATCTCGCCGAAGCGCTGTTTGTCGATGCGGACAAAACGTCCCGACAGGCCTTCTGCAGGTGTGGCAATCAGGCTGAAGTTCAGGCCGTGCTTTTGCGCCGCGCGGTCACAGTAATCCCGCATGAAAGCAATAACTTCAAGACCACGTTTTTGTGCGTCTTCACTTTCGCCGTGATGTTTTCCCGTCATGGCGACCAGCATTTCCGCAAGTCCGATAAAACCGATCGTCAGCGTGCCGTGTTTCAGGATGTCTCCGACCGTTTCGTCTTCCGACAGCGTGTCGGAGTCGATCCAGATGCCTTGTCCCATGAGAAACGGATAGTTCTTTTTTGTTTTGGCGCTCTGAATGCGCAGCCGGTGCAAGAGCTGGCGGACGATCAGGTCCATGCGCAGCTCCAGCGTGTGATACAGGCGCTCCCAGTTGCCCCGGGATTCGATCCCGATGCGCGGCAGATTGACGGATGTAAAGCTGAGATTACCGCGCCCCGGCGTCATCTCCCGGGACGGATCGAAGGTGTTGCCCATGACGCGGGTTCTGCAGCCCATATAGGCGACTTCCGTTTCGGGCCGGCCCTCTTTGTAGTACTGCAGATTAAACGGCGCGTCCAGAAAACTGAAGTTCGGAAACAGGCGTTCTGCCGATGTCTGCATGGCGAGCCGGAACAGATCGTAGTTCGGATCGCCTGCATTCGCATTGATCCCGTCTTTGACCTTAAAAATCTGCACGGGAAAGATCGCGGTCTCCCCGCCGCCTAAGCCTGCGCGTGTCGCCGTCAGAAGACTCCGAATGACGAGGCGGCCGGAGGCGCTTGTGTCGGTGCCGTAGTTGACCGACGAAAACGGGACCTGGGCTCCCGCGCGGGAATTCATGGTGTTCAAATTGTGGATGAAGGCTTCCATGGCCTGGTAGGTGGCGCTTTCGGTGCGGCGGGCCGCAAAGCGGCAGACCAGCCGCAGGCTTTTTGCGGTAAGCAGATCCCCGGAAGGGATTTCGTCGTACGAGGGATTTTCTTTTTTGATCCAGGCATCCGCCTGCCTGCGCGCGTCCTCTTCCTCACAGCCCTGCATGGTCAGCTGCTGGGCGATCGCCTCGATCAGTTCTTTTCTGTAGCTGACATCGACACCGGGTGCCATGGCGCGGTCGAAATCGGGGATGGCCTGTCCGCCGTGCATTTCATTCTGATTCGCCTGAATCGCAATGCAGGCTAGCGCCGAATAACTCATAATGCTCTGCGGTTTTTTCAAAAAGCCGTGACCGGTGGAAAAACCGTGCGCGAACAGCCGAGTCAGGTCGATCTGACAGCAGGTTTCTGTCAGCATGTAAAAATCCTTGTCGTGAATATGGATGTCGCCCGCCGCGTGTGCCTCCGCCATATCCTCGGGCAGGATATAGCGGTCGACAAAATGCTTGGCGCCCTCGGAGCCGTATTTGAGCATGGTGCCCATGGCGGTGTTTGCGTCGATATTTGCGTTTTCGCGTTTCAGATCCGCCTCTTTGACTTCCGTAAATGTAATTTCCTTGTACAGCTGCATCAGCTCGTCTTTCTGCTGCCGGATGCGGGCACGTTCGGCACGATAAAGAATATAGGCCTTGGCCGTGGTTGCGAATCCCTGTTCGATCAGGGTTTCTTCGACGAGATCCTGTACCTGCTCCACCGACGGCAGCACGGTTGCGGGCAGTGCGGATACAACGGCTTCGGTGGCGCGGTCGATGTGTACGGAGGTCATTTCATTGCCGGTAGCTCTTGCGGCTTTTTCGATGGCGTTGCGGATTTTGTCCGTATCAAACGGCATGACGGATCCGTCACGTTTGAGTACATTGGGTGGACACTGGGTGATGGTGGGCATAAAAAAACTCCTCTCTGAGGAGCGGTCGAAAACAGCGCGCGGCTGTTTGTTCGCTCCGTTTGTAATCTGCCGTTACACGGGCGTCTGCAGGGGAAGTCTTCCGGCTCGGAGCGTGGGTCGCAGCGCCTTCCCGGGTTTTCCCGGTGGCTGTTTGCTGCGCGCGTAATCCTTACGGCGGCGGGACCGCACAGGTTTCGCACCTGTTTCCTTGTTCCCTGCAGCTACTATATATAGTGTTTTCTCACGGTTTGTGACATACATATTGTACCACTCATCGATCACACAAACAAGACTTCGCCCATAAAAAAACCAACCCGAGTAGAGTGCCCCAAAATTTACCCAAATGATCATCCAACTTAGGGGGGTTATGTCCAGGAGCAAATAATAATCAAGTCAGTTCAAGCTCATGGTTCTGCAAGAATACTGGGAAGAAGAGACAAGTGAGTATCGGTTAATTACAGATAAATTTGAAGTAAGTGATCCAGCACTGACTCGCACATGGGTCGAATAATATGAGAGCTCGGTTATACATCAAAAAATCACAACCGATACCTGCGAATTTAAGTACTACAAAACCAATGCCAAGAAAAGTTACAACGAAAGAAGCTGTATTTGGATCCATTTAGGGATCTTTGCAATCTGGAGATGTCAGCTTTTCCATCACGGTGTGACCGAATAAGAGGAGTATGTTTCAAACATTGACGATAGTCATTGAAAGGACAGAGAACTGCTTTTACCGCCGCGCCATACATTCAGTAATGAGGCTGGGCTTACTATATGCTTGAAAACCAACACACACTTCAGGAAAACGGCGAACTTTCGTTCACCGTTTTAAGTCCAACTTTATGGAGTCTCCCCAGTCGCCGGTTTTTGCTATTGGCCTTGTATCTCCCGTGCAGGCAGTTCCTCCAGGTATTCCGCGCGGACGGCGGGTACGACATAGGTACGGTAGACATCGACATCTTCCTGATACCTCTCGGCATCCTCTGTGGACGTTCGCAGATCGATAAACCGCTCGTCCGGCATCCGTGTGTAAAACACATAGTAGGGCATCCGAATATCGGTATGGTTTGTCCTGTAGACCAGTTCGGTCCGGGCGATGTATTCTTCTCCGGGGAATGCGGGCCCGGCGGAAAGATGACGGCCGGCGATTAGGTCTTCTCTGGCTTCGTCTTCGGTGCGAATCGGATAATCGCCCGCATATTCGAACCCTTCCCAGGTGTCCAGATGCAGATTGTCTATCGTGCCGACCCGGCGAAAACTCCCGGTCGCCGTCTTCATTTGCGACTGCAGGAAATCGGTCAGGGGGTCCCCGCCGCCTTCATACACCCGCATCCTGTAATGGGTGTCGCCTTCAAAATTGACACTGGATTCAGTAACGACGACGACCGGATTCTGCCAGCCGAAGCGGCTGCGCAAGAGCGCCGCGAGCCTGTCGCCGTTTTCTTTCTCAGCGGCCCGGGTGAGGCTTTCCGCTTCCTCTTCCGAAGTCATCGGACCTGTGTGCCGGTACGAAAGGGAGATATTCAGCGCGGGATCCGCCGATATAATGACGTCCTCATTCATCAGCGTATAGACCATCGTGTACGTTTCTTCTTCGGTGACGCCGGTTTCTTTGTCTCCGATGTTGGCTTTTGTCGGATTGCGCTCCATCGTCTCCGGGTCAAACCCGAACATCCGCGCGATTTCCTCGGCCTTCTCCCGCATGGCGGCCTCGTCGGCGTTCAAATGGTACGCGTCCGCCATGCCGCCGGGATAACGGTAGACCGGCAGGGTTTGCGTATCTGCAAGCGCGGGCCGGAAATCGTAGACAGAAATGTCGCCGGGACTGCGGTAGCCCATGTAGAATTCGCCGGCGCCGTCTCCCGTTACGGGGCGAACCGGCAGGGTCTCATGGGACTGTGCGGAAAACTCCCGCTCTTCCTCATAGCCCTGTGCGTGATCCGCAGCCTCCGTGCTTCGTGCGGCTTCCGTGGCGCTGCCGGCTTCGGGGACTGGGGTGTCCTGAGCGGATTCTGTCTGCTGCGAAGCTCCGGCAAGATCCGTTTCGGCGCGAAAATCATCCGTCATCTGCCAGACCAGAACGCCCACCATCAAAACGGCGGCCAGGGGAAGCAGCCTTCGCCAGGCGGGACGCGTTTTTTTCCTGTTGGCAGGATCGGCCTGTTCGATCAGATCCTCATCCAGATCCTGCAAAATTTCGTACAGTTTTTCTCCGTTCACAGCGAGATCCCCTCCTTTTCCAGATATGCTCTGAGTTTGTTTCTCGTTCGAAACAAAATCTGCTTTACATTGCTTTCCGACAGCGCGAAGGCTTCGGCCAGCTCCCGGATGCTTTCTGTATACCAGTAGCGGCGCACAAAGATCAGCCGGGCCGGCTCATCCTGCGTGCGAAGAAAGTCGGACAAGGTTTTTGCGATTTCCCGGTCTTCCAGTTCTTCTTCCGTGCCGCGAACTGCGGGCAGCACGGCTTCGAGCTCTTCAAACACCGCCTGCAGTTCGCCTCCGCCACGCTTTTGCGCGTGGAGTTTGCGGTAGACGCTGAGCGCCAGATTCCTGGTGATCCTGCCGATATATGCCTTAAAGATCGCGGGGCGGTCGGTCGGGATCGAATTCCATACGTGCAGATAGGTGTCGTTGACGCACTCTTCGGTATCTTCCGGATTCTTCACGATATTCCACGCGATACGGGAACAGTAGGCGCCGTACACGGACGCCGTTTCCCGGATGGCGCGCTCGTCCCGTTCCCAGTACAGTCTGATAATGTCCTGATCATTCATGGCCGTCTCCTTTCACTGTATCTATATAGACGAAGTCCGATTGCATCGGTTACATTTTTCATCGTACCACAAATAATCCGGTCCGGAATAAGCAAACTTTATCACCTCATGAATCTTACGAATGATAGAAAATCCACAAATACGGGGAATTCATAGTATACTGCTTAGGAACACGTAGAAAAAGGGGGAAACAAAATTGAAAAAATTATGGGCAATTCTGCTCGTGTGCGCGCTGGTTTTTGTCGGATGCCAGGACAGTTCCGACACCGAAGCCGCCGCAACCGACGCCGTTACCGAAGCGGCGGAAACCACGGAAACGGCAGACGTCACCGAAGCCGCAGAATCCGCGGAAGAAACCGGCGACACCGCTGATTTTTCCGGTCGCACCATGAATGTGGTCGCGACATCCGAATCCTATGTGCCGCTGTTTGACAAGTTCACCGAAGAAACCGGAGCCAATGTCGAATTCATCTCCATGTCTTCGGGAGAAGTGATCTCCCGGGTGGAAGCCGAAGGCGGAACTCCGATGGCCGATCTCTGGTTCGGCGGCGGACTCGACGCGTTTATGCAGGCGAAAGAAAACGGACTGCTCGCGCAGACCGATGTTCCGGAAGCGGCCGATGTCCCGGCGGAATTCAAGGATGAAGAAGGCTACTGGTATTCGAAGGGGCTTACGATTGTCGGACTCCTCGTGAATCTCGATGTACTGGAAGAGCTCGGACTCGAAGAACCGGCCAGCTGGAAAGATCTCACAGATCCGCAGTATGCAAATGAAATCATCATGTCGAATCCCGCGATCTCCGGAACCAACTACGCCTTTGTCAAAGGCATTCTGGAACTGTTCGGCGAAGAGGAAGGCTGGGCTTTCTTTGAAGCACTGAACGAAAATATTCCGTATTACTCCAGCCGCGGCGGCGACCCGAAAGAACTTACCAATCAGGGTGAATTCGCCATCGGCATCATTCCGGCGGACAAATCGGCACATGATCTGACGGAAGAAACCAATGTGAAAGTCATACTGCCCGAAGAAGGCATTCCGTGGGTACCGGAAGGTGTGGCCGTATTTGAAGGCGGCGAAGGCGCAGATATCGCACAGGAATTCATCAACTTCATGCTCCGCACCGACAATCAGGAAATGATTGCGGAAATCGACGGAAAAGACGGTTCGCAAATGGTGAAACCCGGCGTCGAAGGCTACGACCTCGAAGTGCCGGCGGAAAACTTTGTCGAACAGGATCTGTCGACATTCGGAACTCAGCGCGACGAAATCCTCGAGCGCTTCACGTCCATTATGGGCGACAAGGCACAACAGTAAGATGGGTACCGCCAAAGGGAACTCTCGCAGTTCCCTTTTTCTCACGTTTGCAGACCGGGCGCTGCTGTTTCTGATCACTGTGCTCATTCTTGTTTTCATCCTGCTGCCGGTTCTCGCCGTCATGGTGCAGAGCCTGCAGATCGACGGGCAGTGGGATCTCACCTACTATCGCACTCTGTTCACCGACCACGCGGATCTTTTGACCAACAGTCTGCGGGTCTCTGTGAGTGTCACGCTCCTTTCGGCTCTGTTCTCCGTCATGGTCGCCATTACGGGGGCGTTCGCTTCGCGCAGAATCGGACGCATCCTGCAGCTCATCCTCCTGTTTACGATGATCTCGCCTCCCTTTGTCACCTCCATCGCCTATATCAGTCTGTTCGGGCGCAGGGGCTGGATCACGCACGGACTCCTCGGCATGACGCTGAACCCCTACGGTTTCACCGGCATCGTCGCGATGCAGACGCTCGGTTTTATTTCCCTGAACGCGCTGATGCTGATCGGGGTGATCCGCGGAATGGACCGCACCGTGCTTTTGTCGGCACAGGATGTGGGCGCATCGACCAATGCGATCCTGAAGGACATGGTCGTGCCTCTGATGATGCCGGGGATTGCGGTGGTGCTGATGCTCACATTTGTTCGAAGCCTGGCGGACTTTTCCACCCCCGCCATCATCGGCGGCGCCTACGGCGTCCTTGCCACAGAGGCTTATCTGAATGTCGTGGCCTACGGGAACATCACCCGGGCGGCCGCCATGAATGTGCTCCTGTTTCTGCCGTCGATCATCGCCTTTTTGTTTTACAGGCGGTATCTGAAACAGGCGGACCTCACGGGCACCCGCGCCCTCACCGAGGGGGAACTCAGGATCTCCCGCACGGGCTTTCTGTATCGTCTGTGCGGGGTCGTGACGGCTCTGTTTGTGGGCGCGCTGGTTTTGCAGTACGGTTCCATCTTTGTGACCGCGTTTACCAAAATGCGTTTCGGCGAGATGTACTGGACGCTCGACAATCTGGCCGACACCATGCCCTATATCACAGGCACTTTTGTCCGCTCCATCGTCTACAGCCTGATCTGCGGGATCTTCGGCAGTCTGCTGGGTTTTCTGCTGTCGTATTATCTTGTGATCCGTAAAAAGAACTGGCTCGGCGCGGTCGATTTCATCGGCACGCTGCCCTATATCATCCCCGGCACCTTTTTCGGCCTGGGCTATATCTTCGCTTTCCGTTCCCCGCCGCTGCAGCTGGTGGGTACGGCGGCCATCGTCATCTTGAATGTCGTCTTCCGTCAGCTTCCGTTTTCCACGAAAGTGGCGCAGTCGGCCATGGTGGCGATCGGTCCGGAGATCGTGCAGGCGGGAAGCGATGTGGGCGCGCATCCGCTGCAGGTACTGAAAGATGTCGTGCTGCCTCTGAGCAAACAGGGTTTTCTGGTCAGCTTTTTCAACAATTTCTCGCAGACCATGACCACGGTCGGCTCGATCATCTTTCTGGTCTATCCGAGTCAGAAGCTCGCGACCCTGGTGATGTTTGACGTGCTGCGCTCCGGCAAAAACCGGGTCGGGGCGATGATCGCCGTCCTTTTGATGCTGATTGTCGTAGGCGTGAATCTGCTGTTTGTATTTTTGACACGGGAGAAAAAACATGTATCTGAACATTGAACACCTCAGCAAACAATACGGTGACAAATACGCCGTAAAAGATTTCAGCGTGCGCGTCGCGCAGGGCGAGTTCATCTGCCTGCTGGGGCCTTCCGGCTGCGGCAAGACGACCGTACTGCGCGCGATCGGCGGTTTTCTGGAGAATATCGGGGGAACCATTCACCTGGACGGGCAGGATATCACCCGCCTGCCCGCGCATGAGCGGCCCGTGTCGACCGTGTTTCAGTCCTACGGACTGTTTCCGCATATGCGCGTCATGGAAAATGTCTGTTACGGACTTCGTTTCCACGGCATCAAAGGCAAGCGCGCAAAAGAACTCGCGGCGGAATATCTCGAGCTCGTGCGCCTGCAGGATCATGCGCACAAACGCATCAGCGAACTCTCCGGCGGCCAGCAGCAGCGTGTGGCGCTTGCCCGAAGCCTGGTGCTTCGTCCGAAAGTCCTGCTGCTGGATGAACCGCTGTCGAATCTCGACGCCCTGCTACGCGTGCAGATGCGCGATGAAATCAGCCGCCTGCAGAGTCTGCTCGGTCTGACGACGATTTTTGTAACGCATGATCAGGAGGAAGCATTTGCCCTGGCCGACCGCATCCTTCTGATGAACCGGGGAGAACTCGTACAGGAAGGCCGGCCGGAAGATCTGTATGAACGGCCGAATTCGTCCTTCTCTCTGTCTTTTATCGGCGAATCCTCCCTCCTTTCGCATGAACCCCTTCATTTTACAAGACCGCAGCGCGTTCGGATTACGGACACAGGCCAAAAAGCCGTCATTACAAAGCGCCTGTTTCGGGGCGACCGCATCCTGTATGTCACACAGACAAACGGGCAGACGCTGTTGACAGAAACCCTGAACCGGCCGGAACAAAAACAGTACGAGGAAGGTGAATCCGTGTTTTTGACCTTCACGCCGGAAGAACTGGCACGTGAAAACGGGTAAAGGATAAAAAGAAAAAAAGAACACGGAGGGATCCCATGCTGCTACTGTCCAAACAAGATATTCAAAATGTATTTTCGATGAAAGAAGCGATCACGGCCACAAGACAGGCGTTTCAGATCGTGGCGGAAGAGAAATTCGATGCGCCGCTTCGGACGGTCATCCCGGTTGCGGAAGAAGAAGGCAGTCTGCTGTTTATGCCGGGCTATGTGCCGGAACTGCAGTCGGCCGCGCTGAAAGTCGTCAGCATCTTTCCGAACAACGCGAAAAAGAATCTGCCCACGGCACCGGCGCAGGTGCTTTTACTCGATGCGAAGACGGGCATTATTACCGCCATGCTCGACGGCACGTATATAACCCAGCTGCGCACGGGCGCGGCCTCCGGGGCCGCACTGGATGCCCTGGCGAAAAAAGACTGTGAGACAGGCGCCCTGATCGGCACAGGAAGTCAGTCAGCCTGTCAGCTGGAGGCGTTGCTTGCGATCCGCATGCTAAAAGAAGTGCGCGTCGCGGGCCGGGATTACGACCGGACCCGCGCGTTTACGGAACGCATGAAAAAAGAACTGCAGCCCGAAGGCACCGCCATCGTGCCCGTGGCATCGGGCGATGACGCCGTACGGGATGCCGATCTGATTGTCGCCGTCACCTCTTCTACGACGCCCGTGTTTGACGGAAATCTCGTCAAGAAGGGCGCGACCGTGAGCGGCGTGGGTTCGTATCAGCACCATATGCAGGAACTGGATCCGGTACTCCTGTCACGCGCCGATAAGATCTTTTTTGACTCCGAAGAAGCCGTGCTCTCGGAATCCGGAGACATCCTGCAGCCGCTGGAGAACGGCACTTTGCGAAAAGAAGATTTCAACGGCGATATCGGTCATGTGTTTTCCGAACAAACACCCGGCAGAGAAAACGACGACGAAATCATCGTCTTTAAAACCGTCGGCGTCGCCCCGCAGGATCTGATCACCGCCCGCGCCATTGTAGAAAAGGCCGAGGCGGAAGGCATCGGCACCGTCTGGGAGGAATAAAAAAAGGGGGGGCAGGCAACCATTAAATTTCGAATCAACCGGCTGCAGCGAAACGGAAAAGCCGGAACCCGTTTTCACGACACGAAAAAACGGCCGAAAGGCCGTTTCAGATTGAAGATAAACCTCTGTTTTTTTCACGGAGAGAAGGAGGGCCGGGGATGCGTTTGGCGGATATATCCTGGCCAAGCGGCCGTGAGCGTGCCGCCGAATGCATCCCCGGCCCGACGGAACGGACCTTTGACTACAGTCTCAAACGGCCGAGAGGCCGTTTTTGTGTGCACAGACTATGCGCCGGGGCTGCCGTACTGGTCGATAATGTCCAGCATGACATCGTCGACGCCGCTGAATCCCTGATGCGACAGTCGGCCGATATTCTGAATCGTCTCTTCGATCGTCGCGCCGATCACGCCGACGCTGGGCTGCACAACCATGCCCTCCAGCGCCAGATGCGCCGACAGCACGGCCTCGCCGGCCGAGGTGGACAGCTTCATCGAACAGGTATCCTTTGCGCCGTCGCACAGAATGCCCGAAATATTGGCAAACATATTGTTGCATGCGCCGGCAATCTGCGTGTCGTCGCCCCCGTACAGCCAGGTGATGGCCGCGGCGGCGCCGATCCCGGCACCAATGGCGCAGCCGCACATGCCGGACAGCTTGCCGGAGTAACTCTTTACATATTCATTGACCGCGTGAGAAAAAAAGACCGCCCGCAGCGTCTGCTCTCTTGTGCAGCCGTGTTCCTTTGCCACAATATATACCGGCAAAATAACGCCCAGGCCCTGATTCCCGCTGCCTCCGCTGGTCATGATCGGACTGTCGCCGCCGCCCATACGCATATCGGCGGCCGCGGCTGTGAGTATCCTGGACTGCATGGCGGCATCCATCGCCACCCGCCCTTCTTCCTGCATGCGCTGCAGTTTGGCTCCCATGCCAAGCCCGACCCGGTCTTCGAGTCCTTTTTGCGCCGCCTCCAGATTCATGTCGATGCCTTCTTCAATAAATTCGATTTTTTCTGCCGGCACCTGCTCCGTAATCTCACGAAGTCTTTGGAAACTCAGCTCCCGCAAAAAGGCGCGCGATCCCGCCACCCGGGTCTGCCCGGATTCCGCCTCATACACGATGTCTCCGTCGACCTGCACCTGCATCAGATTGGTGTGACCGTCCTGCACCAGTACGCGGACCTCATTGTCGGCATCCGCTTCGATGCTGACATACACATCCGGCGTATCGGCCACAAAAGCCAACCGTACCTTTCCCTGTTCCAGAAGCGACTTTGCTTCGGCCAGACGCTCGGGGTCCAGGGTGGTCAGCACAAGAAATCCCTGTGCCGCATCGCCGCCCGTATACCCGACCGCAGCCGCCAGATCGAGTCCGCTTTCTCCCGTATGGGGAATCAGCACGGACTTTCCGTTTTTGTAAATATTCTTGCTGACCGCAACCCGCATGGCGCGAAGCGGACCTTTCGTATAATCGCCTGCAACCGCCGCGGCATAGGCCACCGCCACCGGCTCCGTACATCCCAGGGCAGGGGTAGCATCCTCCCGTATCACCCGGATCAGTTCATCGGTATAGTCAACCATGGTCATCCTGTCCTTTTCTTTTTATTCCAAGTTTTCATCCGCCGCGGAAATCGCTTTTCTGACTTCTCTTTCGGCTTGCAGCTTCTGTCTTCAGTATAGCGGAGTTTCCACGGAAGGTAAATACTCGTTATGACCTGATCAAAATTCTTCAACAAAAAACGGAGCCCGGAGGCTCCGTTTTGTTTTCCTCTATTCGAGATTCGCAGCCGCATGCTCGCCCGCAATGCGTCCGCTGGTGAGCGCATGCTGTACCGAACTTCCGGTCATATAGACCTGATTGTACAGGAATTTGTTGGCCGTTTCGCCGCCCGCATACAGATTCGGGATCGGATTGCCTTCTTCGTCAAGCACTTCGAAATTGTCATTCGTCTTGACGCCGCCGAAGGTTCCCATCGTCACGGGACGAATCTCCACGGCATAATACGGACCGTCTCCCAGCGGCTGGGCTGCAGCGGTCGGTTTTCCGAATGCGTCTGCGTCGGATTCGATGCCTTCATTATAGTCGGCGGCGGTCTGTTCGAGTGCGGCCGCATCGACGTCCATAGCTTCCGCCAGTGCCGCAAGGTCCTCACCTGTCACCACCGTACCGTCCTCAATTCCGTCGAGCGCCGGAAGGATTTCCGCGTTCGCCTCGGACGAATCCAGCAGCATCCAGACTTTTTCCTGTGCCGCCACTTCGTTGGTTACGATGGAATAGTGATTCGCTTCATTGAAGAAACGTTGGCCGTCCTGATTGACATACATCTTGCTGACATCCCAGTTCAGGGCCGAAGTTTCCGGATTCGGATTGCCGATACCCAGTCCGATCACCCACGGTTCTTCATAGAGCACCGCACCCACTTCCAGCGCCATTCGGATGCCGTCGCCGTGGCTTCCGCCGCCGGCCACGGTCGTTTCCGCCGTACCTTCCATTTCCGGCACGAGTTCCGCGATCATCTCTTCATTTCGCGCAAATCCGCCGGTGCCCAAAATCACTTTCTTTGCATGAATCGTGATTTCGCCGTCTTTCGTTTCTGCGACGGCGCCGGTTACGGCACCCGCATCATCGGTCAGAAGGCTTGTGGCGGTGGTGTCCATCATGACTTCCACGCCTTTGTCCGAAAGGAAGTTCGCAAGTGACGTCGTCAGATCCGAACCGTTCGTTTCCGGAAAATGCAGCCGTTCCACGGGGTCAAAGCCGAAACCTTCCACGCGGTCCCACTGCTGGCCAATGACATCCGTCATCCAGTGCGTTGTATCGATCGCGCGGTCCATAAACAGATCCACGCGTTCATAATCGGGATACATCGGGTTTTCCCGGCCGGTCGCCTGTCTTTCTTCCCACAGGGCACGCCAGTCTTCCTTGCTGTCCTCGATCCCGAGTTCTTCCTGGAAGCGTGTGCCGGGCGCTGCGATGGCGCCGCCCGAAAGCGCGGTCGATCCGCCGATAATCCCCTGTTTTTCGAGTACCATTACCTCTGCGCCGGCTTCGACCGCTGCCGAGGCGGCGGACAGTCCCGTGCCGCCGGCACCGATGACCAGAATATCCGTTTCAAATTCCTCCGCCGTTTGAGAATCCGTTCCGTCCGCGGCGTCTGTTGCGGCCACATCAGCTCCATTTGCTTCGGTCGCTTCCGCCGGTTCATTTGTGCAGGCGGAAAATAGCAAGGCAACTGCTAGAAGCCATACCCATACGTACGTTTTTTTCATTGTGCTTTCCTCTTTCTATGTAGTATTTTTTGTTTTCCGGTCCCCCTTCCTTAGGAATTAAGTATATTATATTCCAAAGATAATAACAATCCCTCGTGTTATGATAGTTTATTAAATTTTTAGAATACAACAGAAGGGCACCCGCAGGCGCCCTTCTGAAATTGTTGTTTATTTCTTGTTCTTCAGATATTCGTCAATCGCTGCGGCAGCCACTTTTCCGGCGCCCGCCGCGGAGATAACGGTCGCAGCTCCTGTGACGGCGTCGCCGCCTGCGAAGACGCCTTCTCTGGAGGTCGCGCCGCTGTCATCGGTGACAATGCCGCCCCACGAAGTGGTGTCGAGTCCTTCGGTGGTGGCTTTGATCAGCGGGTTCGGGTTGGTGCCGACGGCGACAACCACGGTGTCGAGTTCGATTTCGAATTCGGAACCTGTCACGGGGATCGGGCGTCTGCGGCCGGATTCGTCGGGTTCACCGAGTTCCATCTGCTGGCAGCGCATGCCGATGACCTGTCCGTTTTCGTCCTGCAGGATTTCAACGGGATTCGTCAGATTCTTGAAGACCACGCCTTCTTCCTGTGCGTGATGCACTTCTTCCGAGCGCGCGGGCATTTCTTCAAACGAACGACGGTAGATAATATATACTTCTTCCGCGCCGATGCGAAGGGCCGTGCGGGCGGAGTCCATGGCCACGTTTCCGCCGCCGATGACGGCAACTTTCTTGCTGTGACGGATCGGGGTGTCATAACGCGGATCGTAGGCACGCATCAAATTCGAACGGGTCAGGTATTCGTTGGCGGAATACACGCCGACTGCGTTTTCGCCGGGGGTGCCGAGGAAGACCGGGAGGCCCGCGCCGGATCCGATAAACACAGCCTGATAACCGAACTCATCCATCAGTTCATCGATCGTGACCGAGCGTCCGATGATGGTGTTGGTTTCCAGGGTAACGCCGTCCATCTGCAGCTGATTGATTTCCGTTTTTACGATGTCGTTCGGCAGACGGAATTCCGGAATGCCGTATACCAGCACGCCGCCGCCTTCCGGGAGCGATTCGAAGATCGTAACTTCATAGCCCATGCGGGTCAGGTCGCCTGCGCAGCTGAGGCCTGCGGGGCCCGATCCGATGACGGCTACCTTGATGCCGTTTTTCTCATAATTATGCGAAGCCGGTTCGGAATGCTCTCTAAAATAGTCTGCGACAAAACGTTCCAGGCGTCCAATGGCGACGGGTTCGTTTTTGATGCCGCGCACGCAGAATTTCTCACACTGGTTTTCCTGCGGGCAGACACGGCCGCACACGGCCGGCAGTACGTTGGTTTCCAGAATTTTCTGATTGGCAGCTATGTAGTCGCCTTCGTTGATCAGATTGATGAAGTCCGGGATCTGTACATTGACCGGACAGCCCTCCATGCAGGGCTTATGTTTACACTGAAGGCAGCGCAGCGCTTCTTCGCGCGCCATTTCTTCCGTATAGCCTTCAGCAACTTCTTTAAAGTTTTTTGCACGTACTTTGGGGTCCTGGGAAGGCATTTCCACCTTTTCAGGGCTCATATTGCGTTTCGGTTTTTCCATGGGGACCTCCTATTGTTGTTCGGCTTTCTGAGCCGCTTCCGCCAGATCCGCCTGCATCTGCATACGGCAGTTGTGATCTTTTTCTTTTTCCGTATCCATATAGGCACGGTTTCTTCGGGTCAGGTCGGCAAAGTCAACGTCGAATCCGTCAAATTCCGGTCCGTCCACGCAGGCGAATTTCGTTTCGCCGCCAACCGTTACACGGCAGCCGCCGCACATGCCGGTTCCGTCGACCATAATCGGGTTGAGCGAAACAAGCGTTTTGATGCCTTTTTCTTTGGTCAGATCGACCACGGCCTTCATCATCGGTACCGGTCCAATCGCCACGACGATGTCATAGGGTACGCCTTCGTTCAGAAGATCTTCCAGTTTTTTCGTAACAAAGCCGTGCTCCCCGTACGATCCGTCATCGGTCATCATATACAGATTGTCTGCAACTGCTTTGAAGTCATCTTCGAGAATAACAATGTCCTTGTTTCTGAAACCGACGATGACATCGACTTCCGCGCCCTGCTTATGCAGTTCGACAGCCGACGGATACGCAATCGCGGTGCCTACACCGCCGCCGACGACACAGGCCTTCTTGTAGCCTTCCAGCTCCGAAGGTTTTCCGAGCGGGCCCACGAAGTCCAGGATTTCTTCGCCTTCTTCTTTTGCCTGCAGCATGCGGGTGGCTTTTCCGACCGTCTGGAAGATAATATCCACCGTACCGGCTTCCGCATCGGTGCCTGCGATGGTCAGCGGCACGCGTTCGCCGAACTCATCGACACGAAAGATGATAAACTGACCGGCTTTCCCTTTTCTTGCAATCAGAGGAGCTGCAATCGACATGCGCGTAACATTGTCGTTGAGTCGCTCTTTCTTCACGATCTTGTACATGTGCGCCTCCTAAATGATTTTTTGGTTTGGATTCCCAATGCCTATCTCAATTCTAACACGATAGTTCAAATTTTACCAACCTATTGTGGCAAATGCTTTCATTCGACTTGTTAATCCGGTGGCAAGAAAGGGTTTTTCGGTCTGTTTTCTTAATTCGTGCACGATATCCTGTTATCTTTAGGGAAATCGTGGTATAATCGAGTCAGAACATAGGATTTTGCAAATCTTGAAAGGAGCGTTATCATGACAAAAGAGATGGATTGGGCAAATCTGGGGTTTGGCTATCGTAAAGCAAACAAAATGTTTGTAGCCGAATTTAAAGATGGAAAATGGAACGAAGGCGAACTGAGGGATGATGATACCCTGAACATTCACGCGGCATCCACCTGCCTGCACTACGGTCAGCAGGGCTTCGAAGGAATGAAGGCTTACCGTTCCAAAGAAGGAAAAATCCTTCTGTTCCGTCCGGACCAGAATGCCAAACGCCTGGCAGAAACGGCCGACCGTATTATGATGGCCCCCGTACCGGAAGATTTCTTCATTGACGCCGTGAAAAAGGTTGTCAAAGCCAACGAAGAATTTATTCCCCCGTACGGCTCCGGCGGATCCCTTTACATTCGGCCCCTGCTCATTGGAACCGGTGCGATGATGGGTGTACAGCCTTCCAAGGAATACACTTTCGTAATCTTTGTTTCTCCGGTCGGCGCATACTTTAAAGCCGGTCTGTCGCCGGTAAACTTCGTCACCACCCGCTGGGACCGCGCTGCCGCCAACGGCACCGGAAAAGCGAAAGTCGGCGGAAACTATGCCGCATCTCTGAAACCGCACAAAATGGCAACTGACGAAGGATTCGCAGACTGCGTTTACCTCGACCCGCTGACCCACACCAAAATCGACGAAGTCGGCGCCGCCAACTTCTTCGGCATCACCAAAGACAATGTCTTTGTGACTCCGATCTCCAGCTCGATCCTGGGCTCGATCACCAAATACTCCCTGCTCCAGGTTGCCAAAGATCTCGGCATGGAAGCGGAAGAAAGAGAAGTCCACATCGACAAGCTCGATGAATTTGCAGAAGCCGGCGCATGCGGAACGGCTGCCGTCATCACTCCGATCGGCGCGATCCAGCACGAAGGCAAAAAGCATGTCTTCTACTCCGAAGACGAAGTCGGACCGGTCACCAGAAAACTGTATGACCATCTGACAGGCATCCAGTACGGCGACATCGAAGACAAACACGGCTGGATCGTAGAACTCGAATAAAGCGCCCGCGCAGCGGCGCCTGTATCGCCTGAGATTGATAAATAAAACGGCGGATTCAAGACTGAATCCGCCGTTTTTGTGTGTTATCGTGTGCCGTAGATCAGGGTGACGGTCGCACCCACCTGCAGTTCGCCCGGGCTGATGGTCGTGCCGGCCGCGGCGGCTTCCGTAGAAGCCATGTCTCTCGGGCCGGCATAGGGTTCCGCGACCCCTCCGCCTTCGATCACCCGCACCGGTTGGCCAATGCTTTTACCGATGCTTTCCGCAAGTATCTTCGCTTTGGCCTCCCCGGAGGCGACGGCCTCTTTCAGCGCCTCGCCATACAGTCGTTCCCGTTCCTGCGGCGTGATGTCGAAGCGGATCCCGTGGGAATTATTGGCCCCGGCTTCAATCGCCGCATCGATGATCTCTCCCGCGCGGTCGATCTCTGTAACTTTCGCCTGCACGGTGTGTATCACTTCAAACCCCGTCACTTCGGTCCAGGTGTTCTGGTCGTAGACCGGGTTGACGTAAAACGCGTCGGTCTGAATGTCCTTTTCCGCAATGTTCATTTCCTTCAGCGCCGCAAGCACACCGTCCATTTGTACGGCGTTGTCCTGCTGCGCCTGTTTCATGTCGTTCGCCTGCGTGCGCACGCCCACACTGACATAGGCAATGCTCGGCCGGGCGGCTTTTTGTGCCGTGCCTGTCACCGTGATCGTTTGTTCCGGCAAGGCTTCTCCTTCCTGTGCATGCACCACACCGTTTTTCATTCCGAGCCCGATGCTCATGCCGATGAGCATCAGCACGACGCCAGCGATTCCCGCCGCTACGCGCATTCCGATTCGTTTCATCTTTTGCCTCCTCTGCCCTTTCGGGCCGTTTGGGTTTTACAGCATCCCTTATCTATACAGACGCAGCCACGATGGAACGGTTACAGTTTTTCTTTGATGGTTCCTTCGCGGTAGGCGCGGATCAAAAGCTCCAGATCTTCGACCCGCTCTTTCATCTTTTGTCCCTGATCGGTGTCCGCAATCAGAAGCCGGCGTTCCATTTTGTCTTCGATCGTAAGATTCGGCGTATACGAGCCGATGTCGTTTTCAATCTGGTCGAAGTTGGAGTGTTCCGCGAGCGCCAGATGATGTGAATTGAAGATCAGTGTATAGCCGGCGATGCCGGTTTTTGGCTGATAGGCCTTCGAAATGCCGCCGTCGATGACAAACAGTTTGCCGTTTGCCTTGACCGGCTTCTCACCTTCTTTGATTTTCACGGGAACATGGCCGTTGATGATATGCGCGTGCGGTCCCGTAATGCCGAATTCTTCGATGATGCGGTCGACGACCTCTTCGAGTTCCGAGAGTTTGAAGTAGGGATTGTACACTTCTTTTCTGACGGCCGCATCTTCCACAAAATAGTTTTCAAATGTGGCGATCTTGCTTTTTCCGAACATCGGCGACTTGGGGCCGCACCACAGATACCACATGAAGTCGACCGCTTTCTGCTTTTCTTTGCGGCTGCCTTCGCCGTAGTAGGCGCGGCCGGTGAGCAGCGAAATATAATCCATCAGTTCTTTTCCGCTACGCTTTTTCCCGCCGATGTCCATGGTGTCAAAGGCGCCGTCTTCTGTCATCGGGATACAGCCGTGAAAGAGCAGATTGTTGTTGGTGACCTGATAGGAGCTGCCGTGGGTGTACAGGAAGGCGACGTGCCGGTGCAGCGGTTCCGAATGCAAAAAGGAGGAGCGCAGCACATGCAGAAGCTCTTCTTCCTCTTTCGTCAGTTTTGCGGGATCGTCCGGGTCGATGGTTGGAAAATTGGTGTCGAGCAGCGGATACTCTTTTTCGCCGTCTGTAAAGACCATGCGTTTGAAGTCGGTCCGGTACAGGGTCTTGCGGTCGTCCATGTCGAATTCGGGATTGCGGTCATACAGCTTCATTTCGAGTTTGAACATCAGAATCGCAATCGCCTTGTGCATTTTGGCCGCCAGATGGATGTCGACCATGTCATATACATTCTCTTCGATCACCTTCGGGATGAACCGCTCGCACGGATCATCGCCGTAGACGTCCTGCGCGAAAGACGACAGCGCACGGAGATTCAGGCCGTAACCGTCTTCCAGTGCGTCAAAGTTGTTGTAGGCGATGTTCGCGCGCAGCACGCTGCACATGCAGACTTCGTTTCCTGCCGCGGCGCCCATCCACATGATGTCGTGATTGCCCCACTGGATATCGATCTTTCCGAAGTCGATCAGTTCTTCCATGATATTGTGCGGCGCCTTGCCCCGGTCAAAAATATCGCCGATGATGTGAACGAAATTCACCGACAGGCGCTGGATCATTTCACACAGTACCGTAATGTATTCGCGTTCGGCGTCCGCTTCGATAATGGCGCGCACGATCCGGTGCGAGTATTCCATGCGGTCAAACTCGCTGTGATACGAATACAAAAGCTCGTTCAGCACATCCGCATAGATCTCGGGCATGGTGTCGCGGACCGTCTCCCGGCTCTGCTTTGCGGAGACATACCGCAGAAGCTCCGACAGCCGCAGGATCGTAAAACGGATCCATTCGTCATCGAGCAGACCCTTTTCTTCGATAATCCCGATCACTTTCTCCGGATCATAAATCAGATTGGCGAGCTGATTCTGTTCGCGCTCGGTCAGCGTGTTTTTGTACATGTCGCGCACTTTTGTGCGGATATTTCCGGATCCCGAACGCATCAGATGGATAAATGCTCCGTCTTCGCCGTGCAGATCGGAGAAAAAGTATTCCGTGCCCTTCGGCAGTTCCAGATACGTTTTCAGCCGGACGATTTCACCCCGCGCCGCCCGGACATTCGGATATTCCTTCGCCAGCAGGCGAAGGTATTTCTCGGTTTGCATGCCGCCTCCTTACTCCAGTTCTTCGTTCAGATCGGTCAGTTCCAAAAGCTCAAATGTTCCCAGTTCGCGAATGTTGCGCAAAATTTCATCATCGGATGACCGGTCTTTTTTCATGTCAATGCGATACTCATGGTGGTAGCGGATTTTGTCACCCTCTGCGGCCACAGAATCCACGGCCTTCATAATCTGGATGCGATGTTCGCTGAAATAATCAAGAATCGCCTGATGACTACCCGGCGCGTCGTAATATTCGACCCGCAGGATCTTCATGTTCGGGAAAGAGAAAAACTGTTTGATCGCAACCAGCGTCAGGATGGTTACCAAAACGCCTGCGCCGGCAATATCATAAAAACCCATGCCCAAAGCGATGCCGATGGTGGCAACCGTCCAGATCGAGGCCGCCGTCGTCAGGCCGCGGATGTTTCCGTTGGACACGAGGATCGTGCCGGCCCCCAGAAAGCCGATCCCGCTGACAATCTGCGCGATCAGGCGCGTGTTGTCCGCACTTAGGACCGTCTCCGAAGACGGCGCGAGCGCCGCCATTTCCAGTGTCTGCTGCGTCGTGTGCTCCTGTACGAGCGCCAGAATGCAGGCACCGACCGCCACGAGAATATGGGTGCGAAACCCCGCCTCCCGTCCTTTTTTCTCCCGTTCATACCCGATGATGCCGCCGGCCAGAATCGCCAGCGCCATGCGAACTGTAATTTCAACCAGACTCAGATGTAACAGTTCCATTGTGATTTCCCCTGTTTTTTATAATGTGTAATCCAGTGCGTAATACGTGAATATGCCCGTTGCAAACAGCCGCTCCCCCGAGACGTCCGTAATGCGGGCCTCAAATACCGACAGGGTCTTGCCCCGTTTGATCACCCGGGCCGTGCACAGAATTTCATCGATGTCTTTGATCCCCCGCAGATAATGAATCTCTCCGCCGGTTGTGGTCATGGCCCGGCCGGATGCATGGGCCAGCGTGCCCGTAATCACATCGGCAAATGCGAAGCTCACGCCGCCGTGCATATGGCCGAGATGGTTTTTATGTTCTGTCAGAAACGGCATCTTTCCGACGCATTCTTCGGCATCCAGCCGAACCAGTTCCATGCCGTGGGAACGGATAAAGACATTTTCTGCCAGCGTCTTTTTTGCTGCCGCCAGGCCGTCATACGCCATACGCATCTCGTCCCCGGCGGCTTGTCTGTGTCGTGTTCATGTGGTTTCTCCTTTGCGTTTTCCATTACCCTCATTATACCCGAAGACATTGCGGCGTTTACCTGCAGTTTCTGCGTTTTCTTCAGACAAAGCAATGGATTTGATGTAAATCTTCGCGGAATACACACATCCCTTGAACTTAACGTTTTCCGGTGGTATGATTATCACGTCATTCATTCTATACATCGAAAGGAGAGAATCAACAACGATGGAGACACTCAACACTGTGGTCCAGAGCATCAGTGATGTTATCTGGTTCCCGATTCTTGTTGTCGCACTGGTCGGTCTCGGCATTATCAGCACCATTTATCTCGGCGCACCGCAGTTCGTAAAATTCGGACGCGCATGGAAACAGACCTTTGGCGGCATGTTCAAAAAACGCGACAAGGCAGACGACGTACAGTCGATGTCTTCGTTCCAGGCACTGGCAACCGCGATTGCGGCCCAGGTCGGAACGGGGAATGTCGCAGGGGTTGCTACCGCAATCATCAGCGGGGGCCCGGGCGCCATCTTCTGGATGTGGATTTCCGCCATCCTCGGCATGAGCACGATCTTTGCGGAGGCCGTACTGGCACAGAAATACCGCGAAGTCAAAGACGGCGAATATATCGGGGGCCCGGCCTACTATATTTCGAAGGGTCTTAAATGGAAGGGCAGCAAATATCTTGCCGGTTTCTTTTCCATCTCAATTATCATCGCTTTGGGTCTGGTCGGCAATCTCGTGCAGTCGAACTCGATCTCCGGGGCCATCGTGCAGGTCACGCCGCTTCCGCCGATCGCCATCGGCATTATCCTCGCCGTACTGGCCGCGCTAGTCTTTATCGGCGGTATGAAGCGGATTGCAAACTTCGCTGAACTCGTCGTTCCGTTTATGGCGCTTCTGTACGTGGTCGGCGCCATCATTATCCTCGCACAGTACAGCTCGCAGGTACTTCCGACGCTCCGAAGCATCGTTACCAGCGCGTTCAGCGCACAGGCAATCGCAGGCGGCGGCGCGGGGGTTGCCGTACAGCAGGCCATCCGCTACGGGGTTGCCCGCGGACTGTTCTCCAATGAAGCCGGTATGGGTTCCACGCCGCACGCGCACGCAACCGCCAATGTCAAACACCCGGTACAGCAGGGTATGGTCGCCATGATCGGCGTCGTCATCGACACCGGTGTTGTCTGCACCGCAACCGCACTGATCATCCTCGTTACGGGTGCGCACACCGCAGGCCTGCAGGCCGCCGCCGTCACCCAGGAAGCTTTCGGACGCGCCTTTGGCAGCGCCGGTGCCGTATTTTTGGCCATCAGCCTGACCTTCTTCGCGTTTACGACGATCGTCGGCTGGTACTACTTCGGCGAATCCAACATTCGCTTTCTGTTCGGAAACAAGGGCATCACCCCCTACCGGATTCTGGTTTGCATCTTTATCATCATCGGATCGAGCCTGACCGGTCAGGTGGATCTGGTGTGGAACATGGCCGACATGTTCAACGGCATCATGGTTCTTCCCAACCTGATTGCCATCCTGATTCTGATCCCGCAGGTCAAGGCACTGCTCAAAGACTACAACTCGCAGCTGCGTCTCGACCCGCACAAGTTCGACAATTAAGAAAAAGAACTCTCCTTTGCGGAGAGTTCTTTTTTTGACCTTTGGCTTTCATCCGGTATACTGAAAAAAAGAAACGGGAGGACGGAGCATGTACAACGGATAGAAATAAGGACCCGCAATGATCAATTCCGCGCTGCAGGGGCAGCGCTGTTTGTGACGGCCGTGCTTCTGTTCGTTCGTGCTTTCCGGTTTCCGCCCGACGTGTATTTTTACGTCCGCCGAAACCGGCGGACGTTTTTGGTGCGGCTGCGGAAGCGCTGAGCCCGGGCGTTCTTTACGAAAAGGTTCGTTTCCCGTACAATAAAAGTATTACGAACGGGAAAGCAATCCCGAAAAGAGAGGTGTGCATGAAAAAGAAAATTCTTTTGATCGGCATGGGCGGTACGATTGCCTCCGAGATTACACCGGACGGCCTCGCGCCCGAACTCACGCCCGAACAGCTGCTGGCCGCGGTGCCCGTGGTTTCGACGGTATGCGATGTCGACACGCTCACGCTGTTTTCGATCGATTCCACCGATGTGTCGCCTCGACACTGGCTTGCGGCCGCCCGGACAATCAGGGAACGCTATGACGACTACGACGGCTTTGTAATCAGTCACGGAACCGACACCATGGCCTACACGGCCGCGGCTCTCTCGTATCTGATTCAGCAGTCGCCCAAACCCGTCATCCTCACCGGCGCCCAAAAGCCGATCAATTTTGAAAACACCGACTCGAAAATCAATCTGCTGGACGCCTTTGTCGTCGCTTCCGCCGACTCCATGGCGGGCGTGCATGTCGTGTTCAACGGCGATGTCATACTGGGCACGCGCGCGAGAAAAACCCGTTCCAAAAATTTCCGCGCGTTTTCATCCATCAATTATCCGCTGATTGCCAATGTGCAGGACGGGTATTTTCTGCAGTATATACAGCAGGAAAAAAAAGAGCGTCCGGTGTTTTACGACACGCTCAACGAAAATGTCGGCCTGGTCAAACTGATTCCGATCACAGACGCGGGCCTGGTCCGCTATATGCTCGACACGAAAGAGGCGATCATCATCGAAAGCTTCGGCGTCGGCGGTTTGCCTTCCGCCGGCCGGCTGCATGAAGACGTGCGCCGTGCCGCCAATCAGGGCAAGCTGATTCTCATGACCACCCAGGTGGAAAACGAAGGCTCGGATATCGGCGTCTACCATGTGGGACACGCACTCAAAGGTCACAAAAATATTCTCGAAGCCTATGACATGACAACAGAATGTGTTCTGGCCAAAGCCATGTGGATCCTCGGGCAAACGCGGGATCCCGGCAGAATCAAGAAAATGTTTTATGAACCCGTCGCCATGGACCTGCTGCGCTGGGAAGAAGAAACGATCGCCGACAATGTATAACACCCGATGCATCCCGCCGTCCGATCAAAGAGACAAAGAGGAGTCAACACGTAAAAAAGCCGACGCAAACCGCGCCGGCTTTTTTTAATCTCCCAGAAAATACGCTTCCAGATCACCTTTTGCTACCGCCTTTTGCATCGCTTCCGTTTCATACGGGTCCAGATGTAAAAGATACGCGATCTCCCCAGTTTCATCCACCGCAACCACCGCTTCGCCGTCTTCCGAGCCCTGAAAGTCCCGTCGCACGTTCAGGCCCCGGGCTTCATAACATTTCGTCGCAAGCGCGGCATATCGCTCTCTTTTTTCGATATAGGCGTCGGCTTCCTCCTCGGGGATGTCCCACACATCCACGCGGCGCAGCCCGTCTTTCTTTCTCTGTGCCGCAACGAGCGCACGCACAGCGGCTGTCAGCCCGCGCACTACGGTCTGCGTACTCATGGAAGCGACATTCTGTTTTGACACCGCCTGTTCCGGAGTATACGGAATGTGAATAAATCCGCCCTGCAGCTCTTTTCTCTCCCGTTGTGCATACAAAATGCCGTACAGCAGTTCGTTGCAGACAAACAGACCCGCCGTTTCCGAAATCTGCGCCGGCACACCCGCGTCCCGCATCGCAAGCATCATCTCCTGCACCGGCACGGTTGCAAACAGAGCGTCCGGACCGTTTTCTTCAATCGAAACACCGGCTGGCTGATTCCCGGCATTGTCGGGAATCGACGCCTCTTTTCTGTTGACGGCGATACGCTCCACGGAAAGCCCGGTGCGGCCGCCCGCCTGTCCGACGGCAAGCACGGCATCCGGTTTTTCTTCGTTCATCGCCTGCAGCACACGCTCTACTGCCTCGCCAAACACCGTCGGCACGGTAAGAAAGACGAGTTCCGCGCCATCGATCTCCTTTGGCATGCAGGATACGGCCACTTCGGCGGGATTCAGACGTTCCCCGCCAAAAGCGTCAAAACTGGTCATCAGAATTTCATGGAAATCTCTCCTTTGGATTCTTTTCAAAAGTTCCAGACGCCGGCTCCCGGCCTGCTGTCTGCAACCAGTGTACCAAATCGGGCGCCTCGGTTTCTTGCGAAAACCGGTCAAAAGTCTGTGGAAAAGCTGTCCTGTCACCCGACGGGCGACAGGCTTTGTTATAATAAAGTAAGAACCCCGAAAGGAGCGAGTCATGTACTTTAAACGAATCACTACCGATGCACTTATGCAGTTTTCGTATCTCGCGGGCGATCAGGGCGAGGCGTTTGTCATCGACCCGCGCACGGATGTCGAGGTGTATCTGGAGCTGGCCGCAGAAAACAATCTGCAGATTACGGCCATTTTTGAAACGCATCGCAATGAGGATTTCCTCTCCGGTGCAGGCAAACTGGGCGAGCTGACCGGCGCTCCCGTATACCGGTCGGGCTACGAAGACCCCGGCTATACATACGGCACAACCGTGACGGAAGATGACAGTTTCCGTTTCGGCGAACTGACACTGAAGCCGCTGCACACACCCGGACACACGCTGGGGCATCTGTGCTATGTCCTGGAAAAAGACGAGCGTCCCTATCTGGTGTTTACCGGCGACAGCCTGTTCTACGGCGGAATCGGACGCACCGACTTTTACGGAAAAGACAATCTGGAGAAAATGACCGGTCTGATGTACGACAGCCTGTTTGAAAAGATCAAACCCCTGGGCGACGGCGTGCTGGTCATGCCGGCTCACGGCGCGGGCTCCGCCTGCGGCGATGATCTGGACAATATCCCGCTGTCGACGATCGGCTATGCCTTTGCCGACACGGAAGCCCTGCCCGAAGACCGGGATGCGTTTTTGTCGGCCCACGCCTACATGCGTCACAAAAACCCCGCCTTTGAAACCATGGAAAAAAGGAATCTGCACGCAGGTGGCGAACTCACCTATACGCTGCCGCCCGTCCTGCTGGAGCTGCCCGAAGAAGGAAAACGGGTGGATCTGCGCGACCGGTTTGCGTTTTCCGCGGCACATTTTCCGGGCAGTCTGTATGTTCCTGCCGATCTCGTGCCGTCCTATCTCGGCTGGTTTGTCGGTACCGACGAAGAGATTGTGATCATTGCCGACCGCGTGTCGCAGGAGCTTCTGCAGCTGGCCGTAGCTTCGATGCGCCGGCAGGGATTTGACAGGATCCGGGGCGTGGTGGCCGGCGGCATGCTTCAGGAATACGCGAATCAGGGAAAAACACTCGCACAGCTGGGTGTCTCTTTCGCGGAAGATTATTTCTCTGCCGAAGGCAAAATACACACGCTCGATGTACGAAAAGAAGAAGAGCGCGACCGGGAAGACCCGGTGGAAAACCGCAGCTGTATCCCGCTGCAGGAACTGAAGGGCGAGGCGGACACGCTGCCCGCAGACGGACCGATGTATGTTGTCTGTCAGAGCGGAGAGCGCGCCACCGTCGCCGCCTCCTATCTTTCCTCCGTCGGCCGCGAATCTCTTCATGTGGTGCAGGGCGGCATGATGGCGCTGGAGGAACGTGCATAAAAACACGCGGCCGCCGGTTCGTGTGCGGGAAGTGCTGCCGGTGGCTCTGTCCACCTTCCGGCGCTCCCTGCCTCAGATTCTGAACTATCAGCTGTGGACCAAACTGCTGTTTTCCGGCCTATTGCTGCCGGGCTTCTGGCTTTTGGTCCGCTTTCTGATGCAGTCACAGGGGATGCTCGTCATCACGAACAGCACTCTGTGGGAGTTTATGCTCAGAAAAGAAGGTGCCATCGTCCTCGCGGTGGCCCTTCTTCTGATCTTTCTGGGGATCATTATCGAACTGTTCGGCTTTGTCACGATCAGCGCGCGGACGCTGCACGATCAGCCCGAGGCTTCCTATCTGTCGCTGGTCGGAAAAAACATCCGGCTGATCCCTAAATTTCTCGGTTTCGGCGGACTGCTGCTCGTCGTCTATCTTCTTGTCGTGGTGCCCCTGTCGGGCGCCGGCGTGGGTTTGAGCTTTATCAGCGTTCGGATCCCGAATTTTATCGGCCAGGCCATCGAAGCCAATCCGCTGTATACTCTAAGATCGGAAGAGCGGTTCAGCAGGAATGCCGAGACCGATCTCGT
>ERZ1032871.18-NODE-18-length-26104-cov-6.904449_pt1 | contig 26104 bp, 23 predicted proteins | sample MGYA00519026_ERZ1032871 | MGnify/ENA primary metagenome ERZ1032871 (study PRJEB33719, sample SAMN04262510) | wastewater metagenome | biome: rural village; feature: composting latrine chamber; material: composting feces with ash | place: El Salvador | collected...
ACCGAGAAGGACCGCGACTGGCAGCGCCAGAAGGGCCGCGTGATGCGGGAACAAAACCGGGGGTAGGCTGTCATAAGTCTGCACATCCTGATAGGATGCGCGATTAAGGGGGCGACATGGTTTCGACGCCGGTGACAACCCCTGCGGTGCATGCCGAGAGCGTGATGTATCTCGTAAATCCAACATCACGACTAAATAGTCGCAAACGACGACAACTACGCTCAGGGCGCGCTGGCAGCTTAAACGCTGTTAGCTTCTAGTCCGGCCCCGAAGTGATGTGCCCATTCATCGCGGAGGGGATATGAGCCAAGACTGATGGGATCGTAATCGGTAGCGTCCTCATGCCGGTTGCTAAATCTAAGAGGAATCGCGTCGCTGGATCCTGACCGTTGGAGCCAGAGGCGTTAAATCAAATAACGGAATCTAAGCATGTAGAGCCAATGGGCGAGTGCTGGCGGACGCGGGTTCAATTCCCGCCGCCTCCACCAAACAAGTCGACGAATCAAGCACCTACGGGTGCTTTTTTCGTTTCTAGCCCTCCACAGCCCCATCCAGGCCAGGGCGCTTTCACACCCCCTCCACCTCGATCCCGTGCCGGGCGAGCCAGGGCTCGTCGTTGCGCAGGTTGATCCGGCGCAGCCGCTCGCGCAGCAGGGACAATCTGCACGTCGATCCCGGCTTTTCGCATCTGTGCCCCGCTGTCGTTTGCTCCCGTGAAATCATCCGCCACGACCAGATACCGGGTCATCGTGACGCCGCCCGGTTTACAATAACGGCCACGCCGTCGGGAATCACCGTCACGCGCGCATCTTCTCCCATCATCTCATCCGCGATGCGCATGGCTTCGGTCAAATCCTTCGCAGGAATCATATGCAGATCCCGGATCAGCTGATCATCCACCTCCGAAATATAGATCACGCGGGCGTGCAAAAGCACACGCGCAAAAATCTGCGACTGCCACTGATCCGCAATCGTCTCCTCTTTTGGCGTAGCCAAAAACTCGTCCATCATCTTCCGTTCATCTTTTTCTTCCGCAAAAGAACGGTAAAAGCCCTCGCCGCCGAGTCCGTCCGAGGACTCCGACGCAACGATAATGACGCCGTCTTTAACCACACAGGCTTCGGCCGCCGTCATCGACTTCACCGCCTGATACACGTTCTGATCCAGCGGATAGCCGCCGTTGGAAGTCAGAACGATCTCGGCTTCGGTTCGCGGAACGCCGGCCAGATCTTTCAGCCATCCGGTTCCGGCTTCGTGCGCCTCTTCCAGATCGCCGGCCACCGCATGCACAATCTCTTTTGCCGCATTGATCACGACATTCAGAATAAACACAAGATTCAGCTGCCTTGCCGCATAGATCATATCTTTATGAATCGGATTGTTCTCAAGAATCCCGGTTCTTGCGTTCGCACTGTCAATAAACTCGGCATTGTGGTTGTACATGACGGTTTGTCGCGAACAGCAGCCCGGGAACACGCTTTTTCTTCCACCGGAATAGCCGGCGAAGAAGTGCGGCTCAATAAAGCCTTCCGCAACCAGCAGATCCGCGTCGGCGGCAATTTTGTTCACGATGATATCGCCCCCGGAAGGCAGCGTGCCCCGGTGGCTCAGGAGTTCTTCATCGTCGCAGTCATGCACATAAATATGCTCGGAATCCACATTTGCGTCGCCAAACTTCGCGCGCAGTTCCTGTTCCGTAGTTCCGCGGTGGCAGCCGGTCGCGATCAGAAGCGTGATTTTTGCATCGGGATTGCCTTTTCTGATGCGCTCGAGCATCGCAGGAATCAGAATCTTACTTGGCACCGGCCGCGTATGATCGCTGCAGAGGATGACCACATTCTCTTTTCCTTTCGCCATCTCCTCGAGTTTTTTCGTCCCGATCGGGTGATCGAGCGCTTCCCGGACCAGCTCCTCCTCCGTGGTTTCGCTTAGGATCGCAGAACCGCCGCTATCCACAACACGATGAGCCGCTGATCCGATGGCAGGGTTCGCTGCAATGCCCGACGTCGGATCCGAACCACCGCATTCAAGGCCCACAATCAGGGAAGAGACGGGAATTTCCGTCTTTTCTGTATCCCGTATCTTTTCTTCGAGTTTTCGCAGCTTTTCAACCCCTTCCGCCTGTGCCCGAATCGATCCGCCTTCATCCTGAATAATCACGAGATCAACCGGCTTTTGACTTTTTCGGATTTCCTCGGCGATTTCTCTTGCCTGAATGCCCTCACAACCCAGACCGATGACAAGAACCGCTCCCACATTGGGGTGGACCCCAAATCCGATCAGCGTCCGAACGGTCTGGCGAAAATCTTCACCCATCTGACAGCAGCCGTGCTGATGCGGAATAGCCACCGCCATATCGGACGCTGCTGCCACCCGAATCGCCACCTCACTTGCACACACAGAACAAGGTATGACCAGCAGATGATTTCTAATTCCAAAACGGCCATCGGCACGCTGATAGCCCTGAGTCATCGAAGGATTCATTTTCGGTCCCCACTTCCCCGCTGACTTTCCATATTATGGATATGTACATGGGCTCCCGCGGGAATGGCAGCTGTAGCCATACCGATGATCTCTCCATATTTTTTGACCGGTTCTGACATCTCGAGTGCGCAGACCGCCAGTTTGTGATACACGGGAATGTTCTCAACTGCCCGGACGCTTTTATATTGTGTGCGGACGGTATCTCCCGCTTTTACGGGTTCCAGACAAGTGGCAACATTATCGTCTACTGTATACTGTGTCGCATTTTTCATCCGTTTTCCTCCTTTGGTGTTATTTTATTATAAAGCGGTAAAGACATTTTTACAATTCGGCCCGAAGCGATTTACAACAAAAAAAGAGCACCGATAACAGTCGGAGCTCTCTGCGGTAAGTTTAGTCGCGGTTTTTTCGGGTTTTGCGGGTGACGATTTCCACCAGCTGCCGTGCTTCGTCGATCCGAAGAACAAGGATCAAAACGCCGTACACCACGGCGGCGATGCCGATCGACAGTAAAAGACGCAGATTCTGGCTGAACACACCCTGCGTATAGTAGAAGAAAGCAAAGGATACAGCCCCCATAAGTATGCTGGCGGCGGTGATCTTCATTGTGCCGGAAACCAGCATCGAAAGGGACAGTCCGCGCAGACGCACCCGGAGCACAAACAAAAGCAGCAGCGCGCCGATGATGGTGGATACGGTCGTACCGAGCGCGAGTCCGTTGAGTCCCATAAAGGTCGCGAAAAGCACGCTCAAAATTACATTCAGCACAACGGAGATCACGGCATTGACGGCGGGTGTTTTGGTGTCATGCATCGAATAGAACATGCGAGCCAGCACATCCCGAAACGCGAGTCCGATCAGACTCGGCGCATAGATCGCAAGCGCCATGCCGGTCAGATGCACGGCCTGGGCATCAAACTCGCCCCGTTCAAAAAGCAGCGAAATAATCGGTGTCGCAAACAGCATCAGACCGACCACAGCCGGAAACACCAGAATGCTCATCATCGAAATGGATTCACGAAATGTGTCCTTCATCGCCGGGATATCGCGTTTGGAAGCCTGGCGGCTCAGCGTGGGATAAATCGCCGTTGTAATCGAAATAATGACGATCCCCGATACGAACCCGATCAGCCGGTTGGCAAAAGTCAGAATCGACACGCCGCCGTCTTCCATGATGTAACTGGCGAGCGTGTTGTCGACAATCCGTCCGACGTCCTGCACGGCCACACCGACGATGATCGGCAGTGCCAGAAGAACAATGGAACGAACCGCCGGATCGGAAAAATCCAGAATGCGGTAATGACGGTAGCCTGTTTTTCGGACGGCGGGAATAAATCCGACGTACTGAATGATCTGCGCAAACGCGGCACCCACGGCAAGAAACAAAAGATCCTGCCGGATGGCGGACAGCACGATCGCCGCAATCGTAAACACATTCATGATAAAGCCCGTCGAGGCGGGAATCACGAAATTGCCGTGCTGATTCAAATAGCCGCGATAGACGGACGAAACCGCCATCCCAAACACGGAAATCATCATGAAGCGGGCAAAATACACGGCCAGTGCCAGTTTCTCGCCGGTAAATCCTGCGGCAAAAATCTTTACGATGGGCTGTGTGAAAATCATTCCGATCGCAAAGATACCGATCGCAAGCACCAGAAGAATATTCGTCAGATTCGAGGTGAACCGCAGTGCCTTCTGCCTTCCCTCCTGTCCTTCCAGGCGGGTAAACATCGGGATGAATCCGGTCATCACGCCGGTACTGATAAAGTTGAACAGCACGGACGGAATGGTGAACGCAATCAGAAAGGTATCGGTGACCATCCCGGTTCCGTAGTAATTGGCCAGCACCATTTCGCGGCCAAATCCCAGGACTTTCGATAAAATTGTAATCAGCATCAGCACAAACGCTGTTTTTCTCATACTTCCTCCGAAATCCGAAGTATCGGACAGTGCCTATTCTATCATATCCGGGGCTTTTTGGCGCTTTTGCACACAAAAAACCGGTGGCGTCTGCACACACACCGGTTGGATTATCGAAGCCTATGCTTTTCTTTCGCAGGCCTTGACCACCTGATTCAAAAGAAGGGTCGTCGTCATGGAGCCGACACCGCCCGGTACGGGGGTAATGGCTTTTACGGTTTCAGACAGCGGTTCGTAATCGGCATCGCCTGCCATTTTGCCGTCATCCGCCATGGAAACACCGACGTCGATGATTACGGAATCTTCGTTGAAATACTCCGCGCCGAAACTTTTCGCACGGCCTGCGGCAAGGACAACCACATCCGCCGCACGAGTCAGCTCGGGGAGATTTTCCGTTTTGCTGTGGCAGATCATCGGGCTTGCGTGTTCTTTCAGCATCATCATCGCCAGCGGACGTCCGAGCACCATCGAACGGTTGATAATCACGACGCGCTTACCTTTCAGGGGAATCTCGTAATGTCTGAGAATCTCCATCGCCGAACGCGGGGTCGCGGGCTCCATCCCGCTGTCATCGGAAGCAAATACTTTTGCCAGATTGTACGGGTGCATGCAGTCGACGTCCTTTTCGGGATCGATCGCTTCCTGAAGCTGTTTTTCATCGAGATGTTTGGGGAGCGGACGGAACATCAGGATTCCGTGTACGGCATCGTCCTGATTCAGTTTTTCCATTTCTGCGAGCAGACCTTCGGTGTCGATCGATTCATCCTGCTCATACACTTCGGTCTCAATGCCGAGATTTGCACAGTTCTTTAAGATACCCTTTTCATAAGACAGATCATTCGGGTTCGCGCCCACGCGCAACACGGCAAGTTTGGGGGTTTTCCCATTTTCTTTGAGCTGTTCCACGCGCTGTTTGATCTGTTCTTTCAGTTCTTCGGCAACCGGTTTACCTCGTAAAATTTCGGTCATGAAATCCCTCCTCTTCTTGGTACGTTCAGTATAACAAATCTTTGTCATTTTCCCAAATCCCGCACAAACAAAAACCGGCACACAGTCTGTGTGCCGGCCGGTATTCGATTTACGGAAGAATCCGTTTGATGCTGACTGCATTGTTCTGGAAGTAGGAGCCGGAAGTCTTGTCGACTTTGACGCCGGTCGCCGGGGTCGACGCATGGACGTACTGTCCGTCTCCGACATAGATGGCCACGTGGCCGACTCTGGAAGCGCCGGGATTGATGAAGAAAATCAGATCGCCGGGCTGCATGTTCGAGCGGCTGACCGATACGCCGGCGGAAGCCTGCGAAGCGGAGCTGCGCGGCAGATGTACGCCTGCATGGCGGCTGTAGAGCCAGTAGGTCAGACCCGAGCAGTCAAAGGTGTTGGGGCCTGCGGTGCCGTATACATAGCTTTTGCCTACCTGTGCCCAGGCGTCTGCAACAATCGCGTCGATGGTTGCGCTGCGGCTTGCACTCGATGCGGTCGATTCGGAGTTCGCCGTATTGGCCGGTGCGCTTGCTGCCGGGGCGGAAGACGAAAGATACGATTGCGATACAAAAGCGGTTTGACCTTCATAGGTAGTTTCAAACCAGCCGTCGCCGGTATAGCCTGAGATTTCATGTCCCGGACGAAGCACGCCGAGAATGCGGTAGCCGGTACCGGGGCCCGTGCGTACATTGACGGAAGCCGTGGCATATCGTGTGACCGATTCACGGTTCTCCGTACGCTCAGCCGGTGCGGCGGCACTCTGGCCGGCACGCAGATAGGATTTCGATGCATATGCCGTTTCGCCCGCATAGGAGAAGCGGAACCAGTCGCCTTCCGAGCTGCCCTGGATTTCCGTGCCGGGATTCAAAACGCCGAGAATGCGGTACTGGGTCGAAGCGCCGGTGCGTACATTCAGATATGCCGTGGTCACCAGTGTTTCCGAAGCCGCGTTGTCTGCTGCAGCGGTTTCCCGTGCGGCGCGCAGATAATCGGTGTGCACATACGCCGTGCGTCCGTCATAGGTGATTTCGAACCATTCGCCCGTAACCGATCCCGTCACTTTCGTGCCGCGGTCGAGTACGCCGAGAATCGAATGACCGGTTCCCTGGCCGGCTCGCACATTGAGTCTTTCCGTCGTAAAGCGGGTGACGGTTTCTGCGGCAGCCGGTGCAGCTTGCTGTTCCGAAGGCGCTTCATCCGCGCCGCGAAGCCAGTCTGCATGTACGTAAGCGGTTTGTCCGTCATATGTGATTTGGAACCAGCTTCCCTGCTGGGTGCCGCGTACCTGTACGCCGATGTCGAGAACGCCCAGAATATTTTCATCGGTCGAAGGTCCGGAGCGTACATTCAGTCTTGCAGTCGTAGTTCTTGCTGCAAGGCCGTCCGTGTCATCAGCGACAAGCCAGGAGTCTTTTAGATTTGTAAATGAATGGGTTGAAACAATCGGAGCAACCGGAGCCGCTTCCGCAACAGCAGGTCCCACCGTCCATGCCGAAACAGCTACAAATGTTGCAAGGCCAAGTTGCATGCCCATACGTTTATAATTCATAGATGGATAAATCCTCCTTGTTGGTGTAACAATTTTGTAACTTTTAACTCTTCTAAATTCTAACGGAAGTCTTACAGGAAGTCAAGGAAAAGTTACAAAAAAGTTACGAAAAGGAAACGATTCGGCAACACAAATCGCAGAAACGTTGCATTTCAGCCATTACAAAGATCACAAAAAGAGAAAAATTTTTGAATTTTGAGATGAAAAGTATTCCTTATCCATTCATCAAAATTATGAATCGGACTTCCCTGCGGACTGTGATAGGATAGGTTCAGGAGGAATATATGCTGATAGATTTGCACGCCCATGAAAACCGCCACTCGCCCGACAGCTTCCAGACGCTAGATCAGATGACCCGGCGCGCAAAAACGCTCGGTATCGACGCGCTTTGCATCACCGATCACGACACGCAGGGACTGGCTGCGGAAATCGGATGGGAGAGCCTGCACAACGGCGTCCGCGTTTTCATCGGCTGTGAGGTATATACGTATGAAGGAGACATACTCGTTTTCGGAGCAAAAACCCTGCCCGCCGAACGCGTACCGTTTTTACAGCTTGCAGACATCGTTCATGCACAGCACGGCGCGATGATCGCGGCACATCCCTATCGCCACAATGAACGCGGTATCAAAGACGGCATTCTTCGCTTCGCTCATTATCTGACCGCGGTCGAAGGCTACAACGGCTCCACCTTTGATGCGGACAATCTGCACGCGCACCGCCAGGCAGTCCGTACGGGGCTTCCGGTGACCGGTGCAGGCGACAGTCATAATCCCGAGGCGATCGGCCGTTTCGTCACGCGTTTCGACAAAGACATCGACTCTGTCGCAACACTCGTGCACGAGCTGAAAAAGGGTGCCTTTGTCCCCTGTCGTCCGGGGCCTGACGGGTATGAAGAAATCGTCCTGGAAGAATCCAGAGAAATTGTCATTTGAACGCCATCAAAAAGCCGGCATTCCGCTTGGAATGCCGGCTTTTTACGTCAAAGCAAATCTATAAGCCGTGTTCTGTATCTGATGATCATCTGTCTAGGGCGCCCGTTGCCGGGCGTCTCAAGCGATCTACCTTTTCGGAGGCAACGAGCAGCTGCCTTTGTTCCTGCTTTGATCTTGCACCGGATGGGGTTTACATAGCCTAATAGTCGCCTATTAGCTGGTGAGCTCTTACCTCGCCTTTCCACCCTTACCACAATGTGGCGGTATATCTCTGTTGCACTTGCCTTGAAGTCGCCTTCACCAGACGTTATCTGGCATCCTCGCTGTATGGTGCACGGACTTTCCTCGTGCGGTCAGCACGCGATCATCTGACTTACTTCGCCAACCTTTATTATACCAGAAGCCGTCTGCTCCATCAATGTCTGCGCTCCGAGCGCGGCCAGAAGAAAGATCCCTGCCGCCAGGAGAAAATACACGAGAAAACCGGCATTCCACAGCAGTGAAGGCTTTTTCCCCTGTTCCGGCGGATCCTGCATGGCCCGGTAAAAGGCCTTTCGTTCCGTAAACAAGAACACGAGCCCCAGCGCCATCATCACAAGAATGAACGCGCCGCCGATCGTTTCCCCGCCGCTGACACAATACGCAATCCACGGCATAAACAAAGAGCCGACCGCATTCGTGATCATGTGCAGCACCACCACCAGAAGAAAACTCCGGTGGCGCACATAGACCATCCCCCAGAATACGCCGAGTGCGCTTGCATACACAAACTGCGGGATATTCAGATGAAACAGACCGAAGGCGATCCCGCCTGTAAGCACCGCATTGGTTTTTCCGAACTGCAGCGCCTTGTCCAAAAACCGCTTTCGAAACAGCAGTTCCTCCATCACGGGAGCCAGAATGACAACAAAGAGCACGGTGGACACAAGGTCCGCGTTGAGGATCAGCTCCTCCAGTAGATTTTCATCCACACCGAGACCGTCGACAAACGGCCGGTTCAAAACATCACCCAAAATGGCAAACAGATAGCTTGTACCGATACCGATTACGACATATTTCATAACCTGTGACAGTGTGTATCTTTCTTTTCCGGCCGGCTTCGCGTCCGGCAGTTTTCTTGTCAGAAAAAAGAAGACCGGCATCCCGAACAGATAATTCGGCAGCGCGGAGATCAAAAACGGATACCAGGACCGCGTTTCCAGTCCCGGTGCAACCGATGGAATCAGCATTCCCAGCACAAACTGCATCAGCACAACCGTCAGTAAAAAGGCCGCAAACGCCAAACCAAAACGGCGCGCCTGTTTTTTTTGATTCATCTGTACACCCTCCTCTCTTACAGATAAGAAGAAATAACCATCGGCAGCGCGATCATACACGCAGAAAAAATGACATAGGCAATATATCCGCCGTTTTCATCAGAGACGGTGATTTCTCATCGATCACAGCAGCATCGGGCGTCCCGGACGGATCTCCGTCAATCTCCTGCGACGTGTGCGCGGGCTCCTCCCGAAGGACCGCAGCCAGCTCGTGCCGCTGTCTGTACAGCATCACCAGTCCGGAAATAAACACGACCAGAAGGAACAGGAACGCAAGGACCATGACCGGCAGGTTCTGACGCAAAATATACATCGTCAGCACCGATCCCGTCAGATTTACAATCATATGTAAAATAATTACCAACAAAAGACTTCGGTGGCAGACATACAGTATGCCCCAGTAGATGCCGAGTGCCGTTGCGTACGTAGACTGCGGCAGATTCTGATGCGCCAGCCCGAACGCGATCCCTCCCGCAAGGACGGCATTTCGCTTCCCGAAATGCAGGGCCTTGGTCAGATAGCGTCGGCGAAACATCAGCTCTTCCATGATCGGTGCCAGGAGCACCAGAAAAACGATGATTGCCAGCGGTTCGACACCCGTCAGCAGTTCTTCCACAAGATTCTCCGGCAGATCAAACCTGTTCACGAACGGACGGTGGAGCAGATTTCCGATCAGAGAAAACACACCGGCGACAGCAAACCCCATCGCGGCATAGCGCACCACGGCACCCGCGCGAAACGGTTCGCCCGGCTCGGGCGGGCTGTCGGGGATGTTCCTTGTGAAAAAATAAAACACCGGCACACCGATCAGATAGACCGGGATGGCGGATAACAGCATGGAGAGCCACCCCAGTTCATTTGCATCCGGAAACACCGCGTCCATGACGGGTACGGTGATCAGACTGCCGGCAAAAACGGAAAGTGCGTAGATGAAAAAGGACAGACCCAGTCTTCGGGTCATTTGTCTGTTCGTCATGCCTCTGTTCCCTGCAGACTGTGATACGGCGGGACAAACGGTGCAATATGCACCGGCAGATCTACGATCGTCTCAAGAGCTGCCGCCAGCGCGCCCAACACCGGATACTCCGTTTCATAATGGCCGGCATCGATCAGAAACAGCCCGGTTTCTTTCGCCAGGAGCATCTGATGATGCTTGATCTCCGAGGTGATCAAAAGATCCAGTCCCAGAGACGCCGCCTTCTGTGCCAGATCGCCGCCGGCGCCGCCGCACCAGCCGACCCGCCGGATGATTTTGTTCGGATCACCCGTATAGCGCGGCTGTACGCGCAGTTTCTTTTTCACCAGATGCAGCCACGCATCGGCCGTCGTCTCTTTTGTATCCGCCACGCGTCCGATGTCATCTTCGATCGGGCGCGCCTCTTCGATCTCCAAAAGTACCGCCAGGGCATCATTGACCCCGCCCGTGGCGTGGTCCAGATTTGTATGCATGGCGATCACCTGCAGTCCGGCCGCAAGCGCCTCCCGAAGGATGGAGCCCGGCGGCTGATCCGTCGAAACAACGGAAAGCGGCGTAAACAGAATCGGATGATGCGTAACCACCGTGTTCACACCGGCCTCCTTCGCAGCCCGCACGGTATCGCTTGTCAGGTCCAGGTCCAGATACAGTCCGCTGCACCCCGCATCATACGAGCCGATCATCAGACCGCTGTTGTCCCAGTCCTCCTGCAGAGAAAACGGGGCCAGCCGGTCCAGCCGGTGCATAAGCTCACGAATGGTCAGTTGCATTGCGTACCTCCTTCAGTTCTTCGATCCTGAAGCGGATCGCCTGTTCACTTGCCGCAGACAGAGAGGGCGTCAAAAGTGCTTCCCGGATCGCAATTTCTTTGTCCAGCCACCGGATCCAGTCGGCCGGCGCCTTTTCGATCAGCAGTTTCCCGTATTTGTAGTCTTTCTCGTCGGAGTAGGTCTCGCTGCCGGGTTCTGCGACAAGGATCGTATAGTATTTTTTCTCTTCTTCGATAAATTCTTCCGTCAGGATCCGAAATCCGCGGGAATGTAAAAAGCGGCGCACCGCCTCTTCTCCCTTTTGAAGAGACAGAACCAGCCGCCGCAGCGGTTTCTTTTCCTGCAGCGCCCGGGAAAGAATCCCGATGATCCTGTGCCCGCCCATGCCGCTGATGACAATGGTGTCGATCCTTTCCGTGGGGATGCCCTGCAGTCCGTCCGTGACAAGCAAGCGGACCCGTTGCCTGTGCGGATGATCAGCCAGCAGGGTTTCACATTTTTTCAGTGAATCCGCACTGATATCTGTCGCCAGCACCTGAAGGACCGATCCCTCTTCCAGCAGCAGCAGGGGCAGCTGCCCGTGATCGGTGCCGATATCCGCCACGACTCGTCCGCGCACCTGACCGGCGAGGGTTTGGAGCCTTGTTCCCATTACTCGAGGAAATCCTTTAGCTTGCTGCTTCTTGTCGGGTGTTTCAGTTTTCTTAAAGCCTTGGCTTCGATCTGCCGGATTCGCTCGCGTGTCACATTAAACTCTTTTCCGACTTCTTCCAGTGTGCGCGGTGTGCCGTCCGTGAGTCCGAAACGGAGTTCCAGCACTTTGCGTTCTCTGTCGTTCAGTGTGCCGAGCACGGAATTCAGCTGTTCTCTGAGCATGGTGAAGTTCGCAGCATCATCCGGCGCGATCGCGGAGTCATCTTCTATGAAATCTCCGAGATGGCTGTCTTCCTCTTCCCCGATCGGTGTTTCCAGTGAGACCGGTTCCTGCGCGATCTTTCTGACATCGCGAACCTTCTCCACATCGATGCCCATCTCTTCGGCAATCTCTTCATTCGTGGGCTCTCTGCCGAGATCCTGTATCAGCTGGCGCTGAATCCGTACAAGTTTGTTGATCGTTTCCACCATATGCACGGGGATGCGAATCGTTCTGGCCTGATCGGCAATGGCTCGTGTGATCGCCTGGCGGATCCACCAGGTGGCATAGGTCGAAAACTTAAAGCCCTTTTTATAGTCGAATTTGTCGACCGCCTTCATCAGGCCCATATTGCCTTCCTGAATCAGATCCAGAAACTGCATGCCGCGGCCGACATATCGCTTCGCGATGGAAACAACCAGCCGGAGATTGGCTTCCGCGAGTTCTTTTTTCGCCAAAGGATCTCCGTCTTCCATACGCTTGGCCAGCATAATTTCCTCTTCCACGGTCAACAGCGGAATCTTTCCGATTTCCTTGAGATACATTTTGACGGGGTCGTCGATCGCCACCCCCTTGAGCTCGGAGAGATCTTCCGGTTTCTCTTTGATCAGTTCTTCCGCGTCCTCTTCCTCGTCGTCTTTGATCTCATCGTCTTCCTGCTCTGTTTCCGCAGCGAGGCGCAGCGCTTCGTTGTCCTCCACAAATTCGACACCGGCGGCCGCGAGGCGCTTTTGAATGTCCTCCAGGTCTTCCTTGTCCATCTCTTCGTAGAATTCGATCGACTCCAGCTGACTGGGTACCAGCGCGTTGTCATTTTCCGCCGCCAGCTTCAGCGCATCCTCATAGACGGTCTGTTTCGTTTCTGTCCATTCGTACTTTTCTTTTTCCATCGTTTCGTTTATCCCCCTTGATTGGCCCGGGTCAGTTTACGGTTTACCTCTTCCAGTTTTCGTATTCTTTCAATTAACAGCTGCTGCCGTTCTTCCGATGTCTCTTCGGCAAGCAGGCTGATCTCTTTTCGCAAAACGGCGCGTTCGTCGTTCAGTTTTGCAATGCGCAGGGCGCGGTACAGCTCTCTGGATTCGTCCTGTCCCTTCGTCTGCAGACTGCGGGCACGAACGACCGCCTCAATATGCCGGTCGAGTGACCGATTGTGCGAAAATGCATCGCGCAGCGCATCGGACGGGATGACGCCCACCTCGATCGGCTGTTCCAGAATCCATGTGGCAATCTGTAAAAATCCGTCTTCCGAAATAAAATCCTCATGCAGATACGGTGTCAGTGCTTCGATCTGCGCTCTGCCTTCAAGCGCCTGTGCAAGCATCGCGATCCACAGCTGTACGCGGGCACGCGACACGGGCGGTTTTTTCGGTTTCTCGGGAATTTCTTCACTGTTTCTCTTATACCCGATTTTCGGTACGGTTCCGAGCTGCCGGTCCACTTCCTCGCGCAGACTGTCTTCGTTGAGATCAAGCCGTCTCGACAGATCACGGATGTATTCGTCGCGCTCATAGGCCCGGTCCAGTTTGGCCAGTATGCCCGCGGCGTCCGAAATAAAGCGGATACGCTCGTCGGTATTCGCAAGATCATACGACTGCAGCGCGCGCTGCAGAAAAAAACCGGTCCGGCCCGAAGCGGTGTCAATCCGCTGCTGCAGCGCGTCCTTTCCGCGTTTTCTGAGAAAATCATCCGGATCTTCTCCGGCAGGCATCGCAACAATTCTCGCTTCCATACCGTTTTGCGCAAGCACGTCGGCGGCCCGTTCCGTCGCGCGGATCCCCGCGCCGTCACCGTCATATAAAAGGTACACGCGTCCGCCGTAGCGTTTCAGAAGTTTCGACTGATTTTCTGTCAGCGCGGTGCCCAGGCAGGCCACAACGCGGGTGAAACCCTGCCGGTACAGCTGCAGCACATCCATATAGCCCTCCACCAGGAGGATCGGTTCCTTTCTCGCATCTCTGGAGATATTCTGGAGCCCGTACAGATGATCGCCCTTGTGAAAAACGGCGGATTCGCTCGAGTTGATATATTTGGCGCGGTCGTCTCCGAGTGTGCGCCCTCCGAAACCGATAATACGGTTTCTTGTGTCTGTGATCGGAAACATCAGCCGGTTGCGAAAGCGGTCATACAGATGCCCTTTCTCCGAACGGCTGAGCAGACCGATTTCCACGGCATCGTCAAGAGAGGCCTCATGTGCGATCAGGTGATTTTTCAGCCCGTCCCAGCTGTCTTTTGCAAATCCGAGCTGAAACTGATTGATAAGCTGAAAATCGATCGAACGGCCGGCAAGATACGCTTTGGGTTTGGTTTCTGTCAGCAGCGTCTGATAATAATAGCGCATCGCCAGCTGATTCAGGCCGTAGAGCGTTTCTCTGCGCCTGGCGCGCCGAGTTTCCTCTTCGGAGCCCGCAATCGCAATGCCTCGCTGCTCCGCAAGTCGACGGATCGCTTCCGGATAGGACAAACTCTCTCTTTTCATTAGAAAGGAGATGACATCGCCGCCTTCCCCGCAGCCGAAGCAGTGAAAAAACTGCTTCTGTCTCGACACGGTAAAAGACGGCGTCTTTTCGGAATGAAACGGACAAAGTCCGAGATAATTGGCCCCGGATTTCTTCAAATCCACATACTGTCCGACGACATCGACAATATCGGAGGCTTCCTTCACCTGCTGAATCGTCTCTTCGGGAATCCGCATCAGTTTCTCCATCCTTTCGGAATCACAAGCCGCTCAAACTCGGCGATGGCAAAACGGTCGGTCATGCCGGCAATATAATCGGTCACCATCGTCTGATCGGACGCGTCTTCGTTCGTTCGCGGATAGATGGCGCGGTGTTCTTCCGGCAGCCGGTTCAAATCCTTCAGGTAATAGCCGTACAGGGTTTCGAGAAGAAAGCGCGCCTGATCGGCCTCGCTCTTCACCTTTTCCGACAGATAAATCGTATCAAATAAAAAGGATCGCAGCCGGTCGGTCGCCTTTTGCACGGGCTCGCTCATCTGTATTCGTTTGTGATCTGTGCTCTGCTCCACGATATCAAGGATCATCGTGGAAATCCGCTCGCCGTGTCCCCGGCCGAGCACGTCCGTGCAGGCCGCGGGCAGATCCTCTTCATGCAAAAGTCCGGCACGGATCGAATCATCAATATCGTGATTGATATAGGCGATCCGGTCCGCATATTTCATGATCCGTGACTCCAGTGTATCGGCAAGCCGGTCGCCGGTGTGATGACTGATCCCCTCGAGTACCTCATACGTAAGATTCAGTCCCTGTCGTTTGCTTGTCGATTCCAGCCGCTCCACCACGCGCACCGACTGCTCATAATGACGAAATCCGTTCGGGTTTAGTTCATTGAGGATCGACTCGCCCATATGTCCGAACGGCGTATGTCCGAGATCGTGGCCCAGGGCAATGGCCTCCACCAGATCCTCGTTCAGATCGAGTGCACGTGCAATCGTCCGGCCAATCTGCGCCACCTCGAGGGTGTGGGTCATGCGCGTTCGGTAATGGTCTTTCCAGGGATCGATATAGACCTGGGTCTTGTGCTTGAGTCGTCGAAATGCCTTGGAGTGAAGGATACGGTCCCGGTCTCTCTGAAATGCAGTGCGCAGAGGGCAGGGAGGCTCCGGCTTTTTTCTTCCTCTGGAATCCGCGGAACACATCGCAAAAGGAGAAAGATAATGTCTTTCCCGCTGTTCTGTTTTTTCACGCATCGTCTTTCTCCTTTCACCATGTCTTTCACGGCTGCAAACGGGCGGGGATGCGCATGACTGCATCCCCGAACCCGTCGCCGTTATTGTTTGTTTCGTACCATCTGTTCGATAATGATGCCGGCTGTTTCCTCGATCGCCCGCTGAGATACATCGATCACATAGCAGCCAAGCGCGGACATCAGCTTCTCCGACGCATTGAGTTCTTCCCGGATCCGGTCCATTTGCGCATAGGTGCTATTTTCCGATGTCAGCCCGAGGGCCTTCAGCCGTTCGGAACGAATCGAATTCAGCTTGCGCGGGTCCGCCACCAGTCCAAATACACGGCGCATGTCGGCTTTGTACAGTTCCTGCGGCGGTTCCACTTCCGGCACCAGGGGAATATTGGCAACTTTGTAGCCCCGGTTCGCCAGATACATCGACAAAGGCGTTTTCGATGTACGCGACACCCCGATCAGCGTAATGTCCGCCTTGAGCACACCGCGCGGATCCTTCCCGTCGTCATACTTCACGGCAAACTCAATCGCCTCGATCCGCTTGAAATAATCTTCGTCCAGCGGATCCTGACGACCGGACACCATCGCCGGGCTCTGTCCGATATAATTCGAAAGCTCTTCCAGCACCGGTCCCATAATGTCGACCGCCTTGATCCCGAGATGCCCCGCCAGTATCTTCATGTGTTCCCGGAGTTCTTCAATCACCAGCGTATAGACAATGACGCAGTCGGTGTGCAACAGGCTGTTTACAATGTCGGATATCTCGTCTTTGGTTCGGACAAAGGCGTGGCGGGTGAATGAATAGTCCACTTCGGGAAACTGGGCGAACACCGCCTTCGAGACGATATCCGCCGTTTCGCCGTGGGAGTCCGACAAAACGTGTACGGTTATTTTTCTCATGATTCTTTCACAATCGCGCCCGGATCAAAGATTTCCTGAATCAGTCCGTTCACGCGTGCCAAAAGGGCCAGTCGGTTGTTTTTCACGGCTTCATCCTCCACCATAACCATCGTGCGGTCCAAAAACGCATCGATCGTATCGGCCGCCTGCGAAAGCATCGTCAGGGCCTGCTTGTAGGATGCCTTTTGAATCGCAGTCTCAATCTCGTCGTAATAGCCGCCGAGCGTGTACAGCATTTTTTCTTCCGGTGTCTGCAACAGTTCGGTATCCACCGCATCCGTCACCGCTTTTTCCGCCAGCGTCTGCACCCGCATCAGGCTGGTGAGAATCTCCTGGCTGTTGACGAGCGACAGGAAATCACCGACCGCGGACAGGCGCAAAATAACGTCATAGATGAAGTTGGCGCGGCGTCCGAGCACGGAGTCGACAATATCATACCGGTAACCGTCTTCTGTAAGCCGGTTTCTCAGGCGTGCGCGGAAAAACTGCAGGATCCTGTCTTTCGTTTCTTCATAGGGAAACACCATAACCTTCTCGTCGACATAGCCGTACAGGCTGTCGCGAACCAGCGACTCCAATGACAGATCCAGTTTATTGCTGATCAGAATGTGCAAAATCCCGAGCGCCATGCGGCGCAGGCCGAACTGGTCCTGTGAACCGGAAATCTTCTCGCCGGCGGCAAACAGCCCGCATAGAGAATCGAGCTTGTCGGCCAGGGAAAGCACCAGCCCCGTTGTCGTCTGCGGCAGATCCCCGCGTGACATCGTCGGCAGATAATGCTCGGAAATCGCCTTGGCCACGACTTCCGTTTCTCCGGATTCTCTGGCGTAGATGCCTCCGATGACCCCCTGCAGTTCCGTAAATTCGATCACCATACGCGTCGAAAGATCCGCTTTCGACAGATAGGCCGCCCGTTCGATGGACTGCAGGGCACTGTCGCCCACACCCATCGCGGAGCCGATCTGCTGGCCGAGCGACTGAATTCGCATCGTCTTTTCGTACATGCTTCCCAGTTTGTCGTGGAATGTCAGATTTTTCAGTTCCGGCACATAGTCTTCCAGCGGTTTTTTGCGGTCTTCCTGATAAAAGAATTTCGCATCCTCCAGCCGCGGCGTCAAGACACGCTCGTTTCCTTCGCGGACGGTGTCGATGCCGGTTTTGTCCCCGTTGCGCACCGTCACGAAATACGGCATGGTTTCTTCCTTGTTGTCGATCACGGGAATATAGCGCAGATGATCCTTCATCGGCGTCAGGAGTACGGAATCCGGCAAATCCATGTATTCCACCGGGATCTGGCCTAAAAGCGGCGTCGGATATTCGATCAGATACACAATTTCATCAAGCAGCTTCTCATCCCGCATCAGATTGCCGCCGCGTTCCCGCACAAGGCGTTCCGCCTGCAGCAGGATCACTTCTCTTCGTTTGTCGGCATCCAGCATGACAAAATTATCGAGCAGCTGTTCTTCGTAGGTGTCCATCGATGTAATTTCGATGGCATCGGACCCGAGTACACGATGCCCGCGCGTGGTGCGTCCCACGGGGATCTCCTCGAGTGCAAACGGAAGGATTTCGTCGTCATACAAAGAGACAAACCAGCGGATCGGGCGGGCAAAGCGGAATTCGCGTCCGCCCCATTTCATGGATTTGGGAAATGTCAGATGTCTGAGGATCTTCGGAATGCCTTCCGACAGCAGCTGCTTCACATCTTTTCCCTCTTCGGTAATCTCCGTAAAAATATAATGCTCGCCGCCGACTTCCTTTGTATACAGATCTTCCTTTTCCACCCCTTTGCTACGCATAAACCCTGCGAGGGCTTTGGACGGATTGCCTTCTTCATCGTAGGCAATTTTCTTTGCGGGCCCTTTGATCTCTGTCTTTTTTCCCCCGGTCAAATTGTGCAGCCCGTCCACACGCACAACGAGGCGGCGCGGGGTGGCGTCTGTTTTCAGCTCGTGAAAGTCGACACCGTTGTCACGAAACAGAGCGGTGAACGCATGCTCCAGCTGCAGCAGTGTCGGTTCGATATAGCCGGCGGGAAATTCTTCCACGCCGATTTCAAGTAAGTATTTACTCATTTTGTGCCTCCGGGAATTTCAGCGGGAATCCGAGTTCCTCCCGCTTGTTCACATAACCGATCGCGGCGATCCGCGCCAGATTTCGTACCCGACCGATATACACCGCACGCTCGGACACGGAAATCGCACCGCGCGCATCCAGTACATTGAACGTATGCGAACACTTCAGAACATTGTCGTAGGCGGGATACACCAGTCCCTTTTCGAGGTATTTTTCGGCTTCCTTCTCATAGGTGGTAAAGAGGTCTTTCAGTACATCGACATCGGCCTCGTCGAACGAATAGACCGAATGCTCATACTCCGGTTCCCGGAAAATATCCCCGTAGGAGATCCCCGGCGCCCATTCGATATCAAATACATTGTTGACATTTTGCAGATACATCGCGATCCGTTCCAGACCGTAGGTCAGTTCCACCGACTCCAGATCCACATTGAGGCTGCCGACCTGCTGAAAATACGTAAACTGTGTAATCTCCATGCCGTCGAGCCAGACTTCCCATCCAAGCCCCCAGGCACCAAGTGTCGGCGCTTCCCAGTTGTCCTCGACAAAGCGGATATCATGAATCCTGGGATCAATCCCAATCGATGCCAGAGAATCCAGATACATCTCCTGCACCTTGTCGGGCGAAGGTTTCATAATCACCTGCAGCTGATGGTGCTGATACAGGCGGTTCGGATTTTGTGCATAACGGCCGTCGGCCGGACGGCGGGACGGTTCCACGTAAACAACGCGCCACGGTTCCGGGCCGAGCGCGCGCAGAAATGTATGGGGGCTCATGGTGCCGGCGCCTTTTTCAACATCATAGGGTTCCAGCGCAACGCAGCCGCGATCCGCCCAAAACTTTTGTAACGAAAATACCATATCTTGGTATAGCATACTTACCTCCAGGGTTTCATCCTAACTGTGACTCTATCCAGTCATTTTAGCATATATCGCAATCTCCGGGCAATCTGCCGCCCGTTCAGCGTTTCCTTTTCTTTTTCGAGCCCGGTTTTTTTGCCCCGGCCGGCTTTTGCCCTGCAGGCGGTGTTTTCTGTTTTTTTCGGCTGTCGAGCCATACGCGTCCCGGCCGTTTTTCTGCCTGTTCATCCGGCAGTCCCTTGCCGAACCAGTAGACGCGAATAAAAGCGATGACAATCCCCAATAGAACCACGCCGAACATCAGCATGATGGATGCGACCGCTGTATTGTTTCCAAACATAGCCATCTCCTCCTGTTTCACTTCTCCATACATACCCATTTGACAGCACTTTGCGCTGACCGAAACCTCTCTTTCTCCTACCGTGAAAAAGCAGCCCCGGGGGAAGCACTGCCCCGGGGCTGAAGAGAGGAACCTATTTCATGTCTTTGACAACACGGTCTGTGATGGCATTCGTTCCGCCGATGAGGATGACTTTTTTCACACCGGCCTTTGTGAAGTATGCCCGGGCTTCATTGCGCAGGTCGTCTCTTTTGGTCAAAAGAAGCGGTGCATGGTTCCTGGCCGCGTCGCCACCGATGACGAGCAGATGTTTTGCGCCCAGGCGGGTCAGTTCTGCCTGCAGTTCCGGATGCACGGTCTTACCGTGGGTCAGAAGGACCGGGGCATCCACGGCTCTGGCCAGTACCGCGGCCGTGAGCGCGTCGGGGTAGTCATCGGAGCGTGCCAGGACGACGGTGTTCGCTTTGGTAAAGGTATCTTTGGACAGAGCGATCGCCGTTTGAATCCGGTTGTCGCCGAAAATGCGTTCGGTGGTGATGCCTGTGGGCGGTGTGGGCGGCGTGGGCGGTGTGGGCGGTTTCTTTTGCCGATTCTATTTCTATGATGATTGTATCGTGCCGCCGTGTTTTTGTATGTCGCCCAAAGGGCGGAAAACATATGTTCTTTGTGTCTGAAAAGATCGTTTTCGACAGTTTGAGCCTGGCACTGTCTCGCTCGCACACAAAACGACCCTCTCTTCAGGGAGGGTCGTGATCGTATGCTTACGCTTCTTTTTGAATCAGTTCTTTTACCTTCATCAGACGTGTGATATTTGCACGCTCGTTTTCATCCAGTTTCATGCGAATCCATTTGATGGTCTCCGTGAGATCCGGGATTGTACGGTATTCGAGCGCGTTCACGCGTCTTCGGGTTTTTTCGATTTCACCGGCCATAAGCTGCGCGGTTTTTTCAAGCTGCGCAAGTTCCAGCATGCGGTCGAGGACCGATTGCAGCCGTTCGATGGCATCATCCAGTTCGGCGGATGTCTGCACAAAACCATAGGGAAGCTTCTGCCTGGTTTCCCCGCGGTCGAAGCGCATTTCAGGCACGAGCACACTCATGATATTTTTCTGGGTGATGTCGACCTGAATCTTTTGACTCGGATAGGAGACGGCCTGTTCCATAAAGGCGGGGCTCATCATCGCCGAAGCCAGAAGGAAATCCTGAAAGGACTCGGACAGTTCTTTTTCGACTTCTTCGCGCAGGGTTTTATTCTTTCGGATCAGTTCGATAAACTGACGCATCAGCTCATCCTGCTTGTCCTTGAGGAGCTTGTGTCCCCGTTCGGATGTTTTGAGTCTCTGCTTGAGACCCGTCATCTGCATCCGGGTGGGGTTGACTTTCAACAGCGCCATTTAGTCCTCCTCTTCCGTCTCTTCTCCCATATACTTGTTGATATACTCATCGCGGATCCGCTTGAGCTCGGTACGCGGGATAATGCGGAGCAGTTTCCAGCCCAGATCCAGCGTTTCCTCGATCGTACGGTTGGTGTAATAACCCTGGTCGACGTATTCCTTGTCGAAGGCTTCGGCAAATTTTGCGAAGGCACGGTCGGCTTCCGACAGGGCCGAATCCCCCAGAATGACAGCCAGTTCTCTGGCTTCGCGTCCCGCGGTGTAACCGGCATAGATCTGGTTCATCGTGTCGGCGTGGTCTTCTCTGGTCTTTCCTTTTCCGATCCCCTTGTCCTTCAGTCGCGACAGCGACGGAACAATGAAGATCGGCGGTTCGATGCCCTGTTTGTAGAGATCACGCGAAAGAATGATCTGACCCTCGGTAATATATCCGGTCAGGTCGGGAATCGGGTGGGTAATGTCATCCTCGGGCATGGTCAGAATCGGAATCTGGGTGATGGAACCCTTTCTTCCCTTCACCCGGCCGGCGCGCTCATACAAAGAAGCGAGGTCGGTATAGAGATACCCCGGGTAGCCGCGGCGACCCGGCACTTCTTTTCTTGCCGCCGACACTTCCCGCAGAGCTTCCGCGTAGTTGGTCATGTCGGTCAGGATGACAAGCACGTGCATGTCCTTTTCAAATGCCAGATACTCCGCACAGGTCAGTGCCATGCGCGGTGTGGAAATCCGTTCGATCGCAGGGTCATCGGCGAGATTCATGAACAGGACGGCACGGTCGATGGCGCCGGTTTCCGTGAAGTCGTCGATAAAGAACTGCGCTTCTTCAAAGGTGATCCCCATGGCGGCAAAGACGACGGCGAATTTCTCGCCTTCGCCCAGTACCGAAGCCTGGCGGGCGATCTGGGCGGCCACGTTGTTGTGCGGCAGACCGGATCCCGAGAAGATCGGAAGCTTCTGTCCGCGTACGAGCGTGTTCAGTCCGTCGATGGTGGAGATTCCGGTCTGGATAAACTCATCCGGATAGTCACGGGAGACGGGATTGATCGGGGTTCCGTTGATGTCGATGCGCTGATCCGGCATGATGGCCGGGCCGTCATCGATCGGGGTTCCGAGGCCGTCAAAGACCCGGCCGATCATATCTTCAGAAACACCGAGTTCCAGCGGTTTCCCGAGAAAACGAACGGAGGTGGATTCGAGATTGATTCCGGAGGAGCCTTCAAACAATTGTACCATGGCCTTGTTGTCGGTAATTTCCAGCACGCGGCCTCTTCTGCGTTCTCCGGTGTTCATTTCAATTTCTACAAGTTCCTCGTATTTGACGTCTTCGATGCCCTCAACGACCATCAGAGGGCCGACGACTTCCGTTACGGAACGATACTCTTTAAGCACGGACCAGCCCTCCTTTTTCAATCAGTTCATCGGTCTGCTCGGCGAGTTCTTTTTCAATCTCGTCAAAGATCTGCAGCTCGTCTTCGGGAATGTTTTTGGCGCGTGTTATCCGTTCGCGCACCGGCATTTTGAGCATTTCGTCTAGATACGCTCCCTGCTGCAGCCCTTTTTGGGTCTGATCATAGAAGGAGAGAATCAAAGACAGCATGCGATAGCCTTTTTCCAGCGAGCAGTACGTATCCACATCGTGGAATGCGTTTTGCTGCAGGAAGTCCTCGCGCAGAGATTTCGTAACTTCGAGTTTCAGCTGATCGGCCTCTGACAGCGAGTCGCGTCCGACAAGACGGACAATCTCCTGCAGACCGGCCTCTTCCTGAAGCAGCGCCATCGCGCGGATTCTGTTTTTCGAATAGTCATCATGGATATTCTGATCCATGTGTCCGTCGATCTTGGTCTGATACAGCGAATAGGAGTTCAGCCAGTTGATCGCAGGGAAGTGACGCGCATAGGACAGCGCGTAGTCGAGACCCCAGAACACTTTTACGATTCGCAGCGTACTTTGCGACACAGGCTCCGAGATATCCCCGCCCGGCGGCGACACGGCGCCGATGACGGTAAGTGAACCTTCGCGGTCGGCGGTTCCTGCGCAGATAACTTTCCCTGCACGCTCATAGAAGTCCGCGATACGCGAAGCCAGGTACGCGGGATAACCCTCGTCTCCGGGCATCTCTTCCAGTCGGCCCGACATCTCACGCAGCGCTTCCGCCCAGCGGGAGGTGGAGTCTGCCATCATGGCGACGGAATACCCCATGTCGCGGAAGTATTCCGCGATGGTGATGCCTGTATAGATGGAGGCTTCCCGTGCCGCTACCGGCATGTTCGAGGTGTTCGCGATGAGTACGGTCCGCTGCATCAGAGATTCGCCGGTTTTCGGGTCGATGATCTCCGGGAATTCCATGAGTACGTCGGTCATTTCGTTTCCGCGCTCACCGCAGCCGACGTAGACCACGATTTCCGCATCCGCCCATTTTGCCAGCTGGTGCTGCACGACGGTTTTCCCGGAACCGAACGGACCCGGGATGGCGGCGGTGCCGCCTTTGGCAACCGGGAAGAAGGTGTCGATGACACGCTGCCCGGTCACCAGCGGGGTGACGGGGTCAAGTTTTTCTTTGTAGGGACGTCCCGAACGGACCGGCCACTTCTGCATCATCATCAGGTCGTGGGTTTGTCCGTCTTTTTCCGTGGTACAGACGGTTTCCACCACCGTGAAGCTGCCCTCGGAAATCGACTGTACGGTTCCCGCCATGCCTTTGGGCACCATAATGCGGTGTTCGACAATCGGGGTTTCCTGTACGGTTCCGATGACGTCGCCTTCTTTGACTTCGTCGCCTTTTTTCACGGCCGGTTTGAATTCCCATTTCTTTTCACGGTCCAGAGACGGTGCGTCAAAGCCGCGGACGAGGAAGTCGCCCGACAGTTCGCGCAGGTCTTCAAGCGGGCGCTGAATTCCGTCAAACATGGCGGCAATCAGGCCGGGGCCGAGTTCGATGGAGAGCGGCTCTCCGGTGGTGCGCACCGGTTCGCCCGGTCCGATGCCGGTTGTCTCCTCATATACTTGTATGGATGCACGGTCGCCGCGCATCTCGATAATTTCTCCGATCAGCTTGTTTTCGGATACCTCTACGACGTCGTAGACATTGGCATTTTCCATGCCTTCCGCAACAACAAGCGGGCCGGATACTTTGATAATGTTACCTACTTTCAAATGTCGTCCTCACTTTCTACAGGATGTTCGATCCGACAGCGCGTTCAACCTGTTCGTTGATCTTGTCCAGGCCGATATGCATCGAGCCCTGATTGCTCGGGATCAAAATGACCGCCGGCACCATTTTGGTGGTGTAGCGGGAGATCGTATCGGGAATCTGTACCGCCAGCTGTTCGGTGATATAGATAATCCCGTATCCGTCCGCCGCAGCCTGATCGAGCGTCCGTCTGATCTCATCCTTTTCGGTCGGCGTAAACACATCCAATCCCAGTGCCTTAAAGGCAGTTACCGAGTCGATGTCGCCGATGACGGCTACTTTATACATATGTCATTCGCAACCTTTCTCTCGTAAAGTCCTGGGGCAGTTTATTGCGTTTGGATACATACAGGATGCGAAGATTCTTAATCTCCGTCTCCTTGCTGATCAGATAGGATATCAGCACTTCCGGACCGTAGCTGATCAGTTTGGACTCTCTTGCCATGCGCATAAAATGATTTTCCTGCGCCTGTTCAAAGGAGGACAGCCGGCCCGTGGATTCATACAGCTGCATGCCTTCCTGCACACTGTCACCGATTCGCTGTCCGTACAAAGACTGCGCGATCGCGTCGACCGAATCGAAATAGCGGCCGGCCAGCTGCGGCTGGTAGATCCGTCCGCCCGGCAGCTGTGCCTCTTCGTAAATCTCTTGCGGTGCTTCCATTTTCTTCAGGCGAAACAGCATGGAAAGATTGTGTAAATCAATCGCATCATTCGCGTAAATTTTTACCAGCTCCAGATCCGTCTGCTCCGCCAGCGTCATCAGACGCTCTGCGTAGAAACGGTCGGCGAGCATATCGATGCGCCCGGGTTCCCCATGCGCGGAAAAATCGTCGAGCAGACGCTGCAGCGCTTCGCCGTACACCGGCACGCGCGACAGGGTTCCCGCTTCATGCGCCTCTTTCAGCGCATCTACCGGGAGATCCCCCGCATAGATCTGGGAGAAGTCCTCCCCCTGGAGGATTTCTTTCGCGACGACTTTGAGCGTATGGATCCGGTAGCGCTCACCGAAAATATCGATCAATGCGGGATCCGGCGACACTTCATACAAAAAGCGGTACAGTTCTTCCAGTTCCGCATCCAGCATCTGCTCATAGTCTTCGGGACGGTCCAGCTTTGCAACTTCCTGCTGATACGATGTCTCCGAAAGAATACGGTTCAGTTCCTCCACAGTTTCGGCTTCTGTAAGCCGGTTCAGCTGATCCTGTGTAAGCAAGCCCTTTTCTTCGATACGCACCCGGGTGGAGGCCTGAATAAAGGCTTCTCTTTTCATGCTAAGCCTCCTTTTCAAACAGTGAGGCGCGGATCTCCTGCTCCATTTCTTCCCGTACCGATTCAACGAGTGAATCAAAGCGGTAGTTTAGAAATACGCGTTCCGAACGGACGGAAAAACCGTCGGCCGAGCCGGGATCCACTTCGACGGGAATCCCTGCCACCTGATTGCCCAGGGCGCCTTTTCTTTTTTCGGGAACAAGAATCGCCTGCGCTTCGTTCGCATTGATGTTTTTCAGGGTGTTTTCAACAAAAGTTTTAAATTTTGCATCCGGCATCTCCGCGAGCAGTGTTTTTGCCCGCTGAAATGCCTCGTCCATTTTGCCCTGGCGAATGGTGAGTTCTTCATTTCTTGTCGTCAGACGCGCGTTGGAAAGGACACGTTCGCGGATTCTTGCCGCTTCGTTTTCCGACGAGCGTTCGATACGGGACAATTCTTCTTCGAGTTCGCGGTGTTTACGCTCCCCGGTCTGCCTGCGTTTTTCTTCATGTTCCGCAAGAATCGCATCAGCCTGCTTT
>ERZ1032871.19-NODE-19-length-25226-cov-8.204839_pt1 | contig 25226 bp, 22 predicted proteins | sample MGYA00519026_ERZ1032871 | MGnify/ENA primary metagenome ERZ1032871 (study PRJEB33719, sample SAMN04262510) | wastewater metagenome | biome: rural village; feature: composting latrine chamber; material: composting feces with ash | place: El Salvador | collected...
GGGGTGGCGATTCCCCCTCATGCCCTCCCTCGCGCTCCCTCCCCTTACACCCCACAAACGCTTCGTACATCGGTGACATCCTTCGGATGTCGATTGATATACGGGGTGCAATCATTCCTTCGAGACTAACCCAACGCCCACCGCATACAACCGCATCCGGAGGATGCGCACCACACCATTCGGCCTCCGGCCGAATAGTTCATGCCGCAGGCATATCTCACTGCGCCGCATCGCGGCGCCCGTCGTCCCACGTTGTCAAACATTCCTCTCGAAACTTGACTCTCGTCAATTTCATCGAATCGCTTTCATGCTATAATTCAGACAGTACAAAACGGAGAAAGGAGACGGGGATGCGAGAGGATATTCAGAAGCTCCGCAGTTTGAACAAAGAAATCAGAGAAGAGCTGGCACAGGCGGACGAGCGAATGAGCCGGGTGCTGCCGGCGCATTTTCAGTCGCATGAACGGGAACTCGAACAGGAATTTTTCCTGTACCAGGCGCTGCGCACACAGCTTTTGTGGCAGATGGCTGTGGAAGAAAAAGGGCTGATACTTACGCATCTGCAGGGTGAGAACCCGCAGAACGAGCGCATCGAACAGCTGAATTCCGCCACAGAGACAATCCGTAAGCTGTTTACAAAACTTAAAGCCGCTACCGCGGGCTACACACCGCCCGAGGACGGATGCCCGACCTATGACGGCATGCGGGAGAATTTGAAACATCTCGATACGCTTTATACCGGCGGCGCAGGCATCAGGGATACCGTCTACCAAAACATAACAGGAGGGAGAGCATGAAAAAACACATTAAGAACAATGTCCACTGGGTCGGAAAAATCGACTGGGAACTCGATTCGTTTCACGGGGATGACTATTCCGTCAATCACGGTTCCAGCCAGAATGCCTATCTGATTCAGGAAGAAAAAACCGTGCTGATCGACACCGTCTGGATGCCGCATTCGACGGAATTCATCGACAATCTTGAAAAGGAAATCGACCTGAAATCGATCGATTTCATCGTCTGCAACCATGGCGAAGTGGACCACTCCGGTGCGCTGCCGGCCCTGCTGGAGAAAATCCCGGGCACGCCGATCTACTGCACGCAGGCTGCGGTCAAGTCGCTGACGGGTCAGTATCATCAGCCGGACTGGAATTTCCAGGTGGTAAAAACCGGGGATTCCGTCGATGTCGGAAACGGAAAGAAACTGGTTTTTGTGGAAATGAAAATGCTCCACTGGCCGGACAGCATGGCAACCTATCTCACAGAAGACAATATCCTCTTTTCCAACGACGCCTTCGGCCAGCACTTTGCCGTACAGGAACTGTTCAACGACAAAGCCGATCCGTGCCTGTTGATGGAAGAGGCGATGAAGTACTATGCGAATATTCTGAATCCGTTTTCGCCGCTGGTGGCCAAAAAGATCGAAGAAATCGTGGCGATGGAAATCCCGATCGACATCATTGCGACCTCGCACGGTGTGATCTGGCGCGACAATCCGCTGCAGATCGTAACAAAATACGCCGAATGGGCCGATGCCTATCAGGAAGATCAGATTACGATCGTCTATGACACGATGTGGGAAGGCACGACGAAACTGGCGCATCAGATTGCCGAAGGGATCAGCGAAGCATCCCCCGAAACACGCGTAAAGATCTTCAATATCGCACAGACCGACAAGAATGATATTATGACCGAGGTCTTCAAATCCAGGGCGATTGCCGTGGGTTCCCCGACGGTCGGACAGAACATCCTCAGCAGCGTGGCAGGATGGCTCACTTTCCTTGAAGAACTCAAGTTTAAGAACAAAAAGGCCGCCGTCTTCGGATGCTACGGCTGGAGCGGGGAGTCGACGAAGATTCTTCGTGAAAAGGTGGAAAAAGCCGGATTTGCCGTACTCGAGGATGAAGTGAAATGCCTCTGGAATCCGCAGGATGAGCAGAAAGAGGCTGCCGTGGCTCTGGGAAGAGCACTCGCAGACGCGTAACTGTTCGAAGAAGAGAGTACAGGTCTAAAAACACACCCGCATTTCGTCTACAAACGAAATGCGGGTCTTTTTTTCGTTTACAGTGGGCGGCTATTTCGTTATAATGAGGGCAATGTCATAGTAACGGAGGAAAGTATGAACTCAGACTATTTGCGCGACAAGGCGATCGAAACGCAGTGTATCCAGGCGGGCTATTATCCCGAAAATCAGGATGCGCGTGTGATGCCGATCGTGCAGTCCACAACCTATAAATTCGATACCGCCGATGAACTCGGCGATGTGTTTGATCTCAAAGTCGGCGCCAATATGTATACGCGGCTCGGCAATCCCACGCTGAACTGGCTGGAAGAAAAGATCACTGTGCTCGAAGGCGGCGTCGGGGCCGTGACGACGGCGTCCGGGCAGTCGGCGAATCTTTTTGCCGTGATCAATATTGCCAAAGCCGGCGATCATGTGATCGCCATGAGCAATCTGTACGGCGGAACCCATACGCTGTTTGGCACACAGCTGAAGAAATTCGGGATCGAAGTGGAATTCATCCCGCCGCACACGCCGCTGGAAGAGATGAAACAGCGCGTCCGAAAGGAGACCCGGCTCGTCTTTGCCGAAACACTCGGCAATCCCGCGCTGGAAGTGCTGGATTTCGAAAAGGTTTCGGCGTTGGCAAAGTTTGCTGATGTGCCTCTGGTTGTCGATAACACGTTTCCCACACCGTATCTTTGCCGTCCGTTTGATTACGGCGCCAATATCGTGACGCACTCGACCACCAAATACATGGACGGCCATGCAACCAGTGTGGGCGGTGTGCTGGTCGACGGCGGAAACTTCAATTGGGACAACGGCAAGTATCCCGAGCTGACGACCCCGGATCACGACTATCACGGACTGGTCTACACGGAAGCCTTCGGACCGGCGGCATTTATCGCAAAGGCCCGGGCGGGACTGCTGCGTGATATCGGATCGACCATGAGTCCGATGAACGCATTTTTGACGAATCTCGGTCTGGAGACCCTGCATCTTCGCATGCAGCGCCATTCGGAAAACGCACAGGCGGTGGCGGAGTATCTGGAACAGCATGAAAAAGTCGAGTGGGTGAACTATCCGGGTCTGCCTTCGTCCGGTCAGTATAAACTTGCGAACAAGTATCTGCCGAAAGGCTGCGCGGGCGTGGTGTCTTTCGGTCCCAAAGGAGGGGCCGCGGCCGCCAAACAGGTGATCGACACCATGGAACTGGGCACACTCGTCACCCATGTCGGCGATATCCGCACGCATACGATTCATCCCGCTTCGACGACGCACCGCCAGCTTACGGACGAAGAACTGGAAGCCGCGGGCGTGAAACCGTCTCTGATCCGGCTGAATGTCGGCTGCGAGCATATCGACGATATTCTGGCCGATCTGGACGCGGCTCTTTCAAAACTGTAATGCCCGTCATTATTCCCGAGCATCTGCCGGCGACCCGCGCGCTGCAGCGAGAGTATATCCCCGTTATGCACGAACGCCGCGCTCGAACGCAGGATATCCGCCCGCTGAAAATCGCACTGGTCAATCTGATGCCGAAAAAAGTCGAAACGGAAATCCAGTTTCTGCGCCTGATCGGAAACACCCCGCTGCAGGTGGAGGTGGACCTGATTGCGCCGGCGACCCATGAGAGTAAAAACACGAGCCGCCAGCACCTGCTGGATTTTTACCAGACCTTTGAACAAATGAAGCAGAAACGCTACGACGGCTGCATCGTGACCGGGGCTCCGGTGGAGCATCTCTCTTTTGAGCAAGTGGATTACTGGGAGGAACTTACGCAGATTCTTTCCTATTGTATGACCGATGTCTTTTCTACGATCTTCATCTGCTGGGGAGCACAGGCCGCGCTGTATCATTATTACGGGATCGAAAAGGTGGAGCTGCCGGAAAAGCTCTTTGGCGTGTATGCGCATCAGCTGGTGCGCCAGCGGGACATTACGCGCGGATTCAACGACGAGTTCGATGCGCCGCATTCCCGGCACACGATGAACCGAAAAGAAGATATCGAAAACACCCCCGATCTGAAAATCCTCGCGGAGGCAGAAGAAACGGGTGTCCTGTTTTCCACCACGGTGGACCAGCGGCATTATTTTATTTCGGGACATTTAGAATATGACAGAGACACGCTCAAACAGGAATACGACCGGGACATGGCGCGCGGGCTTACGAATGTGCCGTTCCCGCACCGGTATTTTCCCAAAGACAATCCCGACAGCATCCCCGCCAACAGCTGGCAGGCGCATGCGAGTCTTTTGTATTCCAACTGGCTGAATCATATCGTCTATCAGAGGACGCCGTATGATCTGTCGGAGCTCGCCCCCAGAAGTCCGATCCGGTAGGGTTTCGTGCATGAAGAGGTACCCGGTCCGCGGGTTTATCTGTTATGATAAATCTAATCAGATACTTAGGAGGTATTCATGAAAGTAGCAGTCGTAATGGGAAGCATTTCTGACAGCACGGTCGTGGAGAAAGCGTATACGATCCTTCGGGATTTCGGAGTAGAAGTGGAGATTCGCGTCATTTCCGCACACAGAACGCCGGAGGTGGCGCGGGAATTTGCGCTGGCCGCGGAAAACAAGGGCATCGAAGTGATTATCGCGGCCGCTGGAAAAGCCGCCCATCTGGCGGGCGTGCTGGCGGCATCGACCATTGTGCCCGTGATCGGGCTGCCGCTGCAGTCTTCGGCGCTCGACGGACTGGACGCCCTGTTGTCTACCGTGCAGATGCCCAAAGGCGTTCCGGTGGCGACCGTGGCCATCAACGGAGCGGAAAACGCGGCTTATCTTGCCTGCCAGATTCTGGCCGTACGCTATGAAGAAATGCGCGAAAAAATGAAAGAGCATAAAACCCGCATGGCGGAGGAGATCCGCGAAGTGGACGAACAGATGCAAAAGAGCCTGAAGGAGCGACAGTGAGCGGAATCTTCGGCGCGGCAACCCGTACGGACAAAGCGCAGGATTTTGCCTATTTCGCGCTGTTTGCCCTGCAGCATCGCGGGCAGATCGGCTGCGGCATGGCCGCCAACAAAAACGGATATATCGACTATCACAAGCAAATGGGCGATGTCAGCCATGCCTTTTCCAAACGAGAACTTAAAAAACTCGCCAGCAATCTCGTGCTGGCCCAAATCGACAACAGCCAGACCCACGTGGATGAAGAAACCCTGGGTCCTGTTTTGGTGGGCAACAAAACCACCAGTTTTGCGATCGCCTTTGACGGCGCGATCCTGAACCGCGATGAACTGTGCGAAAGACATCATGTGGACGGCGACTGCACCGACGGAGAACTTTTGGGCCGTCTGATCGCCAAAAAGCAGATGGAGGATCTTGTGCAAGCGGTGAGTCAGGTCGTCGTCGAACTGAAAGGCGCCTATGCGTTTATCCTGCTGACGCACGATGTGCTGATCGGCATGCGCGATCCCTTCGGCGTCAAAATGCTGAGCGTCGGCCGCATGGACGAGGGCTATATGGTCTCTTCCGAAAGCTGCGCGTTTGAATCGCTCGGGGCCGAAGTCCTGGGCGAGGTCGAACCCGGTTCGATGGTGATCCTCTCAAGCAGCCATGCGGCGTATTTGCAGGTGCTGCCCCGAAAAAAAACGAGCACCTGTCTGTTTGAAATCATCTATACCTCGCGACCGGACAGCACGATTCAGGACAACAGCGTGTATGCCATGCGCAAAATGATAGGAAGAAAACTGGCGGAAGTGTCGCCGGCACCGGAAGCCGACATGGTTATTTCCTCGCCCGATTCGGGCACGGAGGCGGCCATGGGCTATGCGGAACAGTCCGGACAGCCCTATGACATCGGCATTATCAAAAACCGCTATATCGGCCGCACCTTTATCGAACCCGACAAGGACCGCAGGGACATGGCCGTCCAGATCAAGCTGAATGTGATCCGGGACACCGTGGAAGGAAAATCACTGGTTCTCGTGGACGACTCGATCGTACGGGGCACCACGATGCGACGGGTTGTCAGCATGCTCAAGGAAGCCGGCGCCAAAGCCGTCCATGTGCGTATCGCCTCGCCGCTTGTGCAGTATCCGTGCAAAATCCGGGTCAATCCTTCCATTCAGAAGGATCTGCTGGCAGACAAGCTCGACCGCGAAGGCATTCGCGAAATGGTCGGCGCCGATTCGCTCGCGTTTTTGGATGTAGAGGATCTTTTGGATTCGATTCCCGCGGCGGACACCTTTTGCACCGGATGCATGACGGCGCACTACCCGATACTGGAGGATGAAAATGGGACTGAATTATAAGGATGCCGGCGTCGATAAAGAAGCCGGCTACCGCGAAGTACAGCTGATCAAAGAACATGTCGCCCGCACGAAAATCCCCGGCACCCTGTCGGATATCGGCGGGTTTTCGGGCGTGTTTCAGCCGGATCTGACCGGCATGGAAGAACCGGTGCTGGTCTCCGGCACCGACGGCGTCGGAACGAAGCTCAAACTGGCCTTTCTGACAGAAATCCATGACACGATCGGACAGGACGCGGTGGCCATGTGCGTCAACGACATTTTGTGTCAGGGCGCCAAACCGCTGTTTTTCCTGGATTATATTGCCACAGGCAAACTGGAGCCCGAAAAAATGGCGCAGATCGTCAAGGGCGTGGCCGACGGCTGCGTAGAGGCGGGCTGTGCGCTGGTCGGAGGGGAAACCGCCGAAATGCCCGGTTTCTATGCCGACGGCGAATACGATATTGCGGGCTTTGCCGTGGGGATCTGCGACAAAAAGGATCTGCTCGGAAAAGAACGGGTGCAAGAAGGCGACGTGCTGATCGGGCTTTTGTCTTCGGGGCTGCACAGCAACGGTTTTTCCCTTGTTCGAAAAATCGTGTTTTCCAAACAGGGAATCGAAGAAGACTATACGCCCGAAGGCTGGGACAGATCTCTTTATACAATGCTTCTTGCGCCGACCAGAATCTATGTAAAATCCGTGCTGCCGCTTCTTGAAAAGAAGAAACTGCAGGCAGCCGTGCATATTACGGGCGGCGGGTTTTATGAAAATCTCCCGCGCGCACTGCCCGAAGGCCTGAGCGCCGAGGTCGATGTTACCGATGTGCCCGTGCCTGCCGTGTTCCCTCTTTTGCAGGAATGGGGCGGGATCGATCCGGATGAAATGTACGGGACCTTTAATATGGGCATCGGCATGGTGCTGTTTGTGAAAGAAGAGGATCAGGGCGACGTGCTCGATGAACTCCGGGCAAAGGGCGAGAAGCCGGTGGTACTCGGTCGTGTGGTACGGGGCGAAAACGAGGTGCGGCTGTGCCGGTAAAACTGGCGGTGCTTGCCTCCGGCTCCGGCAGCAATTTTGAATCGCTGATCGCGGCAGAAAAAGAAGGAGCCCTCGGCGGCGCAAAGATCGTCCTGCTGGTCTCCGACAATCCGGAGGCTTACGCGCTGGAACGGGCCAAACAGCACGGCATCCCCACACATGTTCTTCCGGTGAAGGAAGGAAAAGAAACGTGGGAGAAAGACCTTGTGGAGACGCTGTTGTCCGCCGATGCGGACTGGGTGCTTCTGGCCGGATTTTTGCGGATTCTTTCGGGCGATTTTATCCGTCATTTTGAAGGACGCATCGTCAATATTCATCCGTCGCTGTTGCCGAAATACGGCGGCAGGGGTTATTACGGGCTGCGGGTTCATGAAGCGGTCCTGGCTCACGGCGAAAAAGAAAGCGGCGCCTCGGTTCATTTTGTAATCGAAGGCTGCGATGAAGGTCCGGTGATACTGCAGGAAAAAGTTCCGGTCATGCCCGGGGATTCATCCGAAGAACTTCAGCAGCGCGTGCTGCGGGTGGAACATACGCTGTATCCGGAGGCGGTACGCAGACTGGTGAAAGGAGAGGTATGAAGAAACGTTGTTTAATCAGTGTGTATGACAAAACGGGCATTGCGGCCTTCGCCAAACGGCTCGCAGCGCTGGGCTGGGAGATCATCTCCACCGGAAATACATCCAAAACACTGACAGAAGAAGGCATCGATGTTGTCGATGTGGCGGAAGTAACGCAGTTTCCTGAAATTCTTAACGGCAGGGTCAAGACGCTGAGCCCCAGAATTTTCGGCGGTATCCTGTTTCGAAGAGAAGATGAAACGCATCGGCAGACAGTTGACGAACACGGCATCGGTCCGATCGACATGGTTGTCAACACGCTGTATCCGTTTTCCGAGACGGTTGCGAACCCGGATGCATCGGAACAGGACATTATCGAGAAGATTGACATAGGCGGTCCCTCCCTGATTCGTGCCGCGGCAAAAAACTATCGCGACGTGCTGATCGTCACCGATCCGTCCCAGTATGATGACGTACTTGCGGCGCTTGAAAACGACGCGGCCGATCACAGTTTCCGGGAACGTCTGGCCGCGGCCGCGTTTCGAACCACGGCTGCGTATGAGCAGGCGATCTCTTCGTGGTTTAACGAAAAAAGCGGCGATCTGTCCGTTTGGTACGGACGCTTCGTGGACGGTGAGCAGCTTCGCTACGGAGAGAATCCGCATCAGAAGGGCTTTATATATCGGTCGGCTGATCCCGACGCCGGCGGCTTTGCCGGCATGATTCAGCATCAGGGCAAACAGCTTTCCTACAACAATTATAATGACGCGGGATTTGCGATCGAGGCGATCAAGGAGTTTGGGGACAAGCCGACGGCACTCGCCGTAAAGCATGCGAACCCGTGCGCGGTTGCCCAGGGAGGCAGCCTCCTGGAAGCCTATGCCAAATGCGAGGCGGCCGATCCGGAGTCCATCTTCGGAGGCATTGTCTGTGTCAACGAAACGGTGGACGCATCGCTCGCCGGCGCGCTCGTGCAGATCTTTCTGGAAGTGGTGATCGCGCCTTCGTATGACGCGGAGGCGCTGGGGATTCTGTCGCAGAAGAAAAACCTGCGCGTGCTGGAAATTCCGGATCTGAACGAACCGCTCTCGTCCGAAATGCGGATGCAGTCGATTCCCGGCGGCCTCCTGCTGCAGGAGAAGGACACCGAACTCTACGACGAACTGAAAGTCGTCACGAAACGACAGCCGGACGCGCACGAAATGAAAGACCTGGCGTTTGCCTGGAAAGTCGCCAAGATCATCAAGTCCAACGGAATCGTGATCGCCAAGGACGAAGCGACCCTGGGGATCGGCGTGGGCGAGGTGAACCGTTTCTGGGCCGTGCGGGCGGCACTCGAACGCGCGGACGAAGACCGCCGCGGCGGCGTGTGCGCGTCGGATGCGTTTTTCCCGTTTTCCGACTCCGTGCAGGCGCTGGCGGAAGCCGGCATCACGGCGGTGGTACAGCCCGGCGGCTCCATTAAGGATCAGGATTCGATCGATGCGGCCGACCGCGCAGGCATGGCGATGCTTTTTACCGGCATGCGCCATTTCAGACATTAGGAGGCAAGATGAATATTCTCGTCGTGGGGCAGGGGGGCAGAGAACATGCCATCCTCGATGCCCTTCACCGCAGTGACAGCAAACCCGTACTGTACTGTGCGCCGGGCAATGCCGGCACCGCACAGATAGCGGAGAATCTGCCGGTCGAAGCAACGGATATCGAAGGCCTGGTGCAGGCGGCCAAAGATCATCACATCGATCTGACGATCATCGGCCCGGAAGTTCCGCTTGCCCTGGGTGTCGTGGACCGGTTTCGGGAAGAAGGCCTTTTTGCCTTCGGTCCGACAAGGCACTGTGCACAGCTCGAGTCGAGCAAGCAGTTTACAAAAGAACTCCTGCAAAAATATGACATCCCGACGGCCCGGGCACAGAGTTTTACCGATGTATCGGAAGCGCTGAAAGCGCTGCCGGGCTTTGCGCTTCCCGTTGTCATCAAGGCGGACGGGCTGTGTGCCGGTAAAGGAGTGATTATCGCGCGCACGGAAGAAGAGGCGGTGCGCGGTGTGCGGCAGATCCTCGCGGAGAAACGCTTCGGGGAGGAGGGCGCATCGATCCTGATCGAACAGTATCTGGAAGGATACGAGGCCTCGGTGTTCTGCTTTGTGTCCGAAGGCAGGCTGATTCCCATGCCGCCCGCCATGGACTACAAAAAGATCGGCGAGGGAGATACCGGAGAAAACACCGGAGGGGTCGGCTGCATTGCGCCGAATCCCAAACTTTCAGAAACGGCAAAGCGCAGCATCTACGACGAGATCATCCCTGTGATCGAACAGGCGCTGATAAAAGAAGATCTGCGTTTTACCGGACTTTTGTTCATCGGGTTTCTGATTGAAAACGATGTGCCGTATGTGCTCGAGTTCAATACGCGCTTCGGCGACCCGGAAACACAGGCGCTGCTGCCGCTGATGCAGTCGGATGCGGTGGAAGTGTTTCAAAAGTGCATGGACGGCACCCTGCAAAAAGAAGATCTGCTGTTTTCCGATCAAACCGCCCTCGGGGTGGTGCTTACCGCCGAAGGCTATCCGGGTGCCTATGAGAAGGGACAGCTGCTGCCGGATCTATCCGTTTTCCCGGACGATATCCGGATTATTCACAACGGGACAGGGAAGCGGGCAAAAGCCTACACCGCAAACGGCGGGCGGGTTCTGACGTTTATTACGCTTCAAAAAGACCTGGAAACCGCCAGGGAAAGACTCTACGAAGAACTCGACGCGGTTTCGTTTTCAGGCCTGCGGTACCGAAGTGATATTGGACAGTAAAGCGTTGCTATTTGGAAAGAATTATGATAGTGTATAGTCATACTGAGGCGCTTATTGGAACACCAAATTAAAGGAGGTAGTTACATGAAAACAGACGTGCAAATCGCTCAAGAAGCCAAGATGCAACCGATTGTCGAGATTGCTGAAAAACTCGGGCTGGAAAAGAGTGACCTGGAGCAATACGGGGAGTACAAGGCAAAAGTCAGTCTGGATGTACTGGCCAGAAACAAGGACAAAAAAGACGGCAAGCTCGTCCTCGTAACAGCGATTAACCCGACACCGGCAGGCGAAGGAAAAACCACCGTCAATATTGGATTGTCCATGGGACTCAACAAAATCGGCAAGACGACCATCACCGCACTCAGAGAACCGTCGCTCGGACCGAGCTTCGGCGTCAAGGGGGGCGCAGCCGGCGGCGGCTATGCCCAGGTGGTCCCGATGGAAGACATCAACCTGCACTTCACGGGCGACTTTCACGCGATTACGACCGCACACAATCTGATTTCTGCTCTTCTGGACAATCACATGCAGCAGGGGAACGCACTCGGTATTGATCCCCGCAGAGTGCTCTGGAAGCGCGTACTCGACATGAACGACCGCGCACTGCGAAACATCGTCGTCGGCCTCGGCGGAAAACCCAACGGCGTTCCGCGTCAGGACGGATTCGACATCACCGTCGCATCGGAAATCATGGCGATTCTCTGCCTGGCAGCCAATCTGGAAGACCTCAAAGAACGCGTTGCCAATATCCTGATTGCCTACACCTATGACAACAAACCGGTCTATGTCAGAGACATCGAAGGACAAGGCGCCGTGGCTCTCGTCATGAAAGACGCGATCCGACCGAATCTCGTACAGACCCTGGAAAACACCCCGGCCTTTATCCACGGCGGACCGTTCGCAAACATCGCACACGGCTGCAATTCCGTACTCGCAACCAAAACCGCTCTCAAGCTCGGCGACTATGTCATCACGGAAGCCGGCTTCGGCGCAGACCTCGGCGCGGAGAAATTCTTCAACATCAAAGCTCGCGTTGCAGACCTCAAACCGAATGTCGTCGTCATCGTAGCGACCGTGCGTGCGCTCAAACACCACGGGGGCGTTGAAAAGACACAGCTTGGCGAAGAGAATATCGAAGCGCTCAAGGGCGGATTCGAAAACCTCAAACAGCATATCGAAAACGTCAACAAATTCGGTCTGCCGGCCGTCGTTGCCGTCAACCGTTTCCCGACCGACACCGAAGCCGAACTCGACACCCTGCTCAAACTCACCGAAGAAGCCGGCTCAACGGCCGTTCTTACGGAAGTATGGGGCAAAGGCGGAGACGGTGCCATCGAACTGGCGGAAAAAGTGGTCGAACTGGCGGAAGCTTCCGACTCCGAATTCAAAGTGCTGTATGACACCGAACTTTCGATCAAAGAAAAGATCGAAACCGTCGCTAAAGAAGTCTACCGCGCAGACAGCGTTGAATTTACGAAATCCGCTGAAAAGAAAATCAAAGACATCGAAGCGCTTGGCAGTGCAAACCTTCCGATCTGCATGGCGAAAACCCAATACTCCTTCTCCGATGATCCGAAACTGCTCGGCGCACCGGAAGGATTCAGTATTACCATTTCCGATGTAAAACTTTCCAACGGAGCAGGCTTTATCGTTGTCCTCACCGGCGAAATTATGACGATGCCGGGCCTCCCGAAGGTACCTGCAGCCAATAAGATCGACATTAAAGAAGATGGCGAGATTATCGGACTATTCTAAAGGAGTGCGATAAATGTCTACAAATCCCAAGTACAAAAGCAAACAACTGGATGAGCTATTTGAAGCCATTCTGATGCTGAAGACGAAGGATGACTGCTACAAGTTCTTTGAAGACGCCTGTACGGTGCGCGAGATCAACTCCATTGCGCAGCGTCTGGAAGTTGCAAAGCTCTTGAAGATCAGAAAAACCTACAATGAAATTGAGAAGGAGACCGGCGCCTCGACCGCAACGATCTCCCGTGTTAACCGCTCGCTTCATTACGGAGCCGACGGGTATGACCTGGTGCTGGATCACCTGATTGCCAAAAATCGGGATGATTCCAAAACCCGCGTCACCCGGTAACACCACAGCGCAAACTGAAAAAGACAGACCTCTCGCGAGGTTTGTCTTTTTTATTGGAAATATGTAAAGGAAACTTGACACACAAGATGGATTGCTGTACTCTGTATGTAAAGGAAGCTTTACAAAGGGGGCGTGTATGAACAACAGAGTCGAGCAGCTGCGAAAAGAGAAAGGACTGAGCCAGACGGATTTTGCCCGCCGGATTCGCGTCAGCCGCCAAACCGTCAGCGCGATCGAAAACGGAAAGTACAATCCTTCACTGGAACTGGCATTTACGATCGCGGATTTTTTTGAACTGCGCATCGAAGAGATTTTTAAACCGGAAAGGAGCGATAAAAAATGAAAAGAAGACAGTTACAGGCAGGTATTTTCATGCTCGTCGTCGGAGGCGTTGCCTTTTCGCAGCAGTTTCGATTTGATTTTCCTCTGTCGATGTTTCTGTTCGGAATTGCTTTTTCCGGGATTCTGATCGGACTGTACAATATCGTGCACTATCTGTACTGGACGTCTCCGAAACGAAGAGGGAAGGGGAAAGACAGGGAAGAATGGGACCAAATCGAAAAAGAAGATGAAAGAAACCGGATGATTTCACTGCGGGCGGCGGATCTGGCGTACCGTATTGCTCTGATCGTGCTTGCAGTAGTGTTCGTGGTCATTGTATTCCTTGCAGCGAAATATCCCGAATTGGAACCGACCACTTACATTTTGTCGATCGTCTGGATCATCGTCTGGCTGTCACGCCCTCTGGCGGAGATCCTGCTTAGAAAAAAAGAAAACCGCATCGTCAACTGATGAAAAGTCCATAGCGCGACCGTGTTGCGGCGTACTATGGTTTTTCTTTATCGACTGATAAAGGACAATGATTTAACATTCCGGAGATGATCTGATACACTGCAGACAGTATGCTTACATAGAAGGAGAAATCAGATGACGCAACCGCTCACCCTGCCCAAAAACTTTGATGAATTTATCGACGCCAAGAAGGAAGGCTTTATCGCCGCCAAAGAATACAAGGAAAACGGCGGTAAAATCGCGGGCTGCCTTTGCTCCTATACACCGCTGGAGCTGCTGGATGCCGCCGGATTTGCCGCAATCGGACTCTGCGGGATCGACGATGTCACGATCCCCGACGCGGAAGCCGACCTGCCGAAAAACCTGTGTCCGCTGATCAAGGGAACCTACGGCTACGCGCTCACGGAAAAATGCCCCTACACCTACTTCGCGGATATTATTATCGGGGAAACCACCTGTGACGGAAAGAAAAAAATGTACGAGCTGCTGAGTGATCTGAAAGAAGTGCATGTTATGCAGCTGCCCCAGGCACAAAACCGTCCGTACGCCAAAGAGATCTGGAGAGAAGAGCTTCGAATCCTGAAAGACACGCTCGAAGAAAAGTTCGGTGTAACCATCACCGATGACAAGCTGCGGGAAGCCGCCAAAAAAAGAAATCGCTACCGAAAAGCGGTGGTCGAGATGTACGAACTGCAAAAAGCGGAGCCTCCGGTTCTCAAAGGCACGGAAATTATGGTCAAGCTTTTGAAAGGAACCTTCAATTTCGAGGTCGACCGGGTGTCGGAAGGCATCGAATCGCGCGTAAAAGAAGCAAAGGAAGCCTATGCGAACGGCGAACGACCGGTATCCGCGGATGCCAAGCGCATTCTGCTGACGGGCTGTCCCGCAGGCGGTGTCATCGAAAAAATCGCCGCCACCGCGGAAGACGCGGGGGCCGCGATCGTCTGTCTCGATGACTGCAGCGGGCTGCGCACCATGCGGACGATGGTCGACACCGAAGCCGACAATATTCTCGATGCCATCGCGGACCGCTATCTGTCGATTCACTGCTCCGTGATGTCGCCCAACGAGGACCGCATTGACAACACACTGAAAATGGTCGAAGAATTCAAAGCCGACGGTATTATCGAAATCGTCCTGTCCGCCTGCCACACTTTCAATATCGAATCCGAACGCGTGCGCAGACGCGCCCAGGACAGCGGCATTCCGTATATCCAGCTGGAAACCGACTACTCCCCGAGCGATTCGGGACAGATTCAGACGAGGATCAGCGCATTTCTGGAAATGCTGTAACAAAAATGCCCCGCACACACGTGCGGGGCGTTCTTTATGCGTTTTTGAGATAGCCTTCGAGCAGTCGAAGCGTCTGTTCAAGGCCTTTTTCATGGACCCGCTCGTACCCGTGGCTGGCGGCAACACCCGGGCCGATCAGTGCGTGCCGGTAATCATAGCCCGCGGCCAGCGCGGCGGAGGCGTCCGAGCCGTAGTAGGGGTAGATATCAACCGCATAGTCGAGGGAAAGTTCTTTCGCCGTCGCAACCAGACTGTGCGTAAGATCATAATTGTACGGACCGGTTGAATCTTTCGCGCAGATCGACACTTTCGTTTCGTCGCAGCTCAGGTCGTCCCCGATCACTCCCATATCCACGGCGATCATGTCGGTAATGCCTTTTGGATGGGCCGCGGCCGCGCCGTGTCCGACTTCCTCATACATTGTAAACATCAGGTATACGGGGCGCTTCCACGCGGTGTCTGTTTCCGCGTATCGGCGGGCAAGTTCCAGAAGAATCGCGGCACTCGCCTTGTCATCCATATGGCGGCTTTTTACGAATCCGCCCGTATAGCGAAAGCGCGGATCCAGTGAAATATAGTCACCGGCGGAGATTCCGAGTTTCTCCGTATCTTCTTTGCTCTTTACGACCCGGTCGATGACGATCTCCATATTGTCATCGGCGCGTTCGGTCTCGCCGATTTTTCTCGACACATGCACGGCCGGTTCATTCAGGCGGAGCGTACCGTCGATTGCTTCGCCGTCACGGGTGTGGATTACGACATTTTCCTGCTCGGCATAGTTTAAGGGAAAGCCGCCGAGCGTGGTCACCCGGAGTCGTCCGTTTGATTTGACGGACCGCACCATCAGACCGAGCGTGTCTACATGCGCCGACAGGAGAATCCCGTGACCTTCCGCGCCGGGGTTCAGCTGCACATATACCGTGCCTTTGTTCGACTGCCAGGGTTCATAGCCGAGGCCCTTCAGCGTATCCATCAGATACGCCTCCGCGCGTTTCGTCCACCCTGTGGGAGACGGGGTGTTTACCAGTTCTTTCAGTGTTTGAATGAGTTGTTCCAATCGTTTGCTCCTTTCAAAGAGTGTTTTGATTTTCGATCTGTTTTATTGTCGTATATTTGTTTTTGACTGCTTTTCTTGCCGGCCGGCTGCCCGTCCTACTGCTCACTGGTTGTGTGCCGCAGGTTTCTGCCGGTTTATTCAGTAATTCTCTATACCGGTGGTTCGGGACGTACCTCATCCGGTCGACTCTGGAGGACTGCCCCCACCTCCTTTACTTATATCAGGTGTGGGGCAGTCCGCAATGGAGACGGGGAGGTACTCCCGAATCCGCCGGTTAAAACGTTTTCTACCCCTCACAATTCTCCCGGCAGAAACCTTTACCTACATTTGCGCGAGAAATCGTCCGCGCAGCTGGCCGCAGGCGCCGTCGATATCTTGGCCCAGTGCCTTTCTCTGGATGGCAAACAGGCCGGCGTCCTGCAGCTGCGCCCGAAACCGGGCTGCCGATTCCGCATCGGGCCGCAGACTCTCCGTTTCCACAGGATTGAGCGCGATCAGATTGATGCGGCACGGGATATCCCGGACAAGATCAATCAGCCTTTCGGCATCTTCTTCCCGGTCATTGATCCCGGGCAGCAGCGCGTATTCAAACAGAATCAGATACCCGGTTGTCTCCGCATACGAGCGGCAGGCGTCCAGCAGCTCCCTTAGCGGCCAGCGCCTGTTTACGGGCATGGACCGACTCCGTTTTTCATCGTCCACATGGTGCAGCGAGACGGCCAGCCGACAGGGCCAGCTTTCTTCCGCCATCCGGCGTATCCCCGGCACAACGCCGCAGGTGGATACGCTGATGTGTCTTGGACCGATGCTGATCCCCAGCGAATCCGTGAAGATCGAAAGGCTTCTTCTGACCTCGTCCGGATTGTCGAGCGGTTCGCCGATTCCCATATACACGAGGTTTCTGATGCGGATCTTTTCTTTTTCCTCTACGACCAGCAGCTGACTCACAATCGCGCCGGCGCTCAGATGTCCGCCGAAAGGCAGTCTGGAAGACGCACAAAAATCACAGCCCATCCGGCAGCCCTTCTGCGTCGAAAGGCAGAGAATATGGCCGTGTTCATAGCGAAGAAGGACACCTTCCACGCATTGTCCGTCAGAAAACCGGAACAAATATTTGATCGTGCCGTCCCGGCTGACCTGGCGCTCCTCTACGGAAGGCAGCGGCAGGGTGGCGTCCGCGAATTTGTCTTTCAGCCTTGCCGGGATGTTTTGGATTTCTTCGACCGAGCGGACCCGGTCTCTGTACAGTCCCGTAAAGATCGCGTCGGCATGCACCGGCTTGTCATCCATGGCAGCAAGCTGCTCTTTCAGTTCATCTCTTGTAAATTCGTACAGATTCATGCGTTCAGTATACCACAGGGCAAGGCGGTCGCACCCTTTAGAAAGCGGCCGTTTTCCTTTATAATGAAAGGAGAAGAAAGGGTGATGGCATGTTATCTAACTTGAATGACCGGCAGAGGGAAGCCGTAACGGAAACTGAGGGACAGATGCTGATATTGGCCGGGGCGGGGTCTGGGAAAACCCGGGTGCTGACGACGAAGATCGCCTGGCTGATCCGGGAGAAAAAGGTGCCCGCGGACCGCATCCTTGCCATCACATTTACCAACAAAGCCGCCCGGGAGATGAAGGAACGCATCGCGGCAGAACTCCCGGAACTGGATATAGACCGTCTCTGGATCGGCACATTCCACTCGATCTGTGCCAGAATTCTCAGGCGTCGCATCGACCGGATCGGCTACAACCGGTCGTTTACGATTTATGACCGCGATGATCAGAAAAGTGTGCTAAAAGAGATACTGAAAGAGCAGAACACCTCGGAAGACGCGCTGGGGGTCAAACTGAATTCGGTGATCTCCTCGATCAGTTCACACAAGAACCGGCGCATCTCGCCGCAGGAGCTGGAAGCGACCGAACCGCGCTTCGGATTTATGCGGGCCGTCGCGATGCTGTATCCGCTGTATGAGCAGAAACTGAAGAAAAACAGTGCGCTCGATTTTGACGATCTGATTCTCAAGGCGCTGGAACTGTTTGAAAAAGACCGGGACACGCTCGATGAATACAGAGAGCGGTTTTTATATGTCTTTGTCGACGAGTACCAGGATACCAACCGCATGCAGTATGATCTGGTGAAAACGCTCAGCGAAAAGCACAAAAATCTCTGCGTCGTGGGTGATATCGACCAGAGCATCTACAAATTCCGGGGCGCGGATATCAAAAACATCCTCGATTTTGAAAAGGACTTTCCGAACGCAAGCCTCGTCAAGCTCGAGCAGAACTACCGGTCCACGCAAAATATCCTCGATCTCGCCAATCGCGTGATCGACCACAATATCGAACGAAAAGAAAAAGTCCTCTGGACCGACAACGGCGCGGGCGAACCGGTCCGGTATCATTTGTGTTCCACCTCCGACGAAGAGGCGCAGCGCGTCGTGCGCTGGATTCACTACCGGCAGGGCGAGGGCATTCCGCTGAAGGAGATGGCGATACTGTATCGCACCAATGCCCAGTCGCGTTCGTTTGAGGATCAGCTGCGCAGAGAAGGCATTCCGTACCGCCTGGTCGGCGGACTGAAATTCTACGATCGCAAGGAAATCAAAGATATTGCGGCGTATCTGAAAATTATCGTCAATCCGCTCGACAATGTCAGTCTGCTGCGCGTGATCAACACCCCGAAGCGCGGCATCGGAAAAACGACGACCGACCGCCTGGCCGAATGGGGCTTTCGCACCGGCAAATCCTTCATGGAAGCGATCCGCGACGGCGAACAGATCCCCGGCATCGGCCGGGCGACCGGTGAAAAACTCGACGGCTTCGTGCGGCTGGTCGACGAACTGACCGCCCTTGCGCAGACACTCGGTCTCACCGAATTTGTAAAGGAAGTCGTAAGAAAAACCGGTTACGAAAAAATGCTCAAGGCGACGGGACTGCCCGAAGACCGCACGCGGCTCGAAAACATCGACGAATACATTTCCTCGGTGGCGGAATACGAAGAAAACAACGAAGGCGCCACCCTGTGGCAATATCTGCAGGATGTCAGCCTGCTTTCGGATACCGACAAGGCCGAAGGGGAAGAAAACGGCGTCTCTCTGATGACGGTGCACAGCGCCAAGGGCACGGAATACGATGTCGTCTTTGTGACGGGCCTGGAGCAGGGACTGTTTCCCTCGCTTCGCGCGATCGATGAAGGCGAGCTCGAAGAGGAACGCAGACTCTGCTATGTGGCGCTGACCCGCGCCCGGCAGGAACTGTTTCTTTCGGGCGCGCAGTCGCGCCGGCAGTACGGCAACTTTCAGTACGCCAAACCCTCCTGCTTTATCGAAGAGATGGGCGACGGCATTCAGATGGAACAGTCCACGCCGTACGATGCGCCGCTTGTCCAGGAAGAAGTGCGCAAGGACCCCCATGCGGAGCGCTTTGCCCAGAGATTCCGCCAGCCCGTGGCCCAAAAGGACGACGGCGAACAGTTCAGCACCGGCGACCGTGTGCTGCACGGCGTCTGGGGCGAAGGCATGGTTGTGATGACGCAGGATCTGGAGGCACAGGATCAGATGCTGACTCTGAGCTTTCCCAATGTGGGCCTGAAGAAAGTCAAAAAGAGCTTTGCGAAACTGCGGAGGCTGTAGACAATGGATGAAATGAAACGGCTGATCGAACAGCTGATGATCTGGAATCGGGAATACTACACCATGGACAGCCCGAGCGTTTCGGATGCCGAATACGACCGGGTGTATGACCGACTGAAATCGCTCGAAGAAGAAACCGGCACCGTGCTTCCGGGCTCTCCCACCCAAAGGGTCGGCGGAGAACTGCTGAGCCATTTTGAACGGCATACCCACCGGTATCCGCTGTTCAGCCTGGACAAACGCCAGGATAGGGAAGGCCTGAAAGCCTGGGTGGAGCGAACGCAAAGACTTGTGGAAGCGCTCCGGGAAACGGAAGATCTCCCCGAACTGGCGCTTACCACCGAATACAAATTCGACGGACTCACCATCAATCTGACCTATGATCAGGGCAAACTCGTGCAGGCGGCCACCCGCGGCACGGGGACCGTGGGAGAGGCCATACTGCCGCAGGTGCGCACCATCCTCTCCATCCCCGACACCATCGCCTACACGGGCTTTATGGAAGTGCAGGGCGAGGGGCTGATGCGACTGTCCACACTGGAAGAATACAACAAAACCCATGCGGAACCGCTGAAAAACGCGCGCAACGGAGCGGCGGGAGCGCTCAGAAATCTCGACACCCGGATTACCCGGGCGCGCCGCCCGATCGCCTACTTTTATGCCGCACAGGGCGAGGATCTGCCGGTTTCGACCCAGATGGAACTGTTTTCGTTTCTCGAAAACAACGGGCTGCCGGTACATCCGTATCATGCGCGAGTCACAGACTTCGACGGCCTGCAGAAACAAATCGAAACAATCGAATCGGCAAGAAACACGCTCGACATTCTGACCGACGGCGCCGTCATCAAAATCGACGATCTGCGCACCCGTGAACTGCTGGGCTTTACCAATAAATTCCCGCGCGGGGCGCTGGCCTATAAATTCGAAGCGGAAGAAGTCGAAACCGTGCTCGAAGACGTGCTTTGGAGCGTGGGCCGAACCGGCAAAGTAACACCGACCGCACTGCTGTCCCCGGTCGACATCGGGGGCGTTACCGTGCAGCGGGCCACGCTGAACAATTATGAAGATATCGAACGAAAGGGCGTTTCCCTGGGGGCGACCGTCCGCCTGCGCCGCTCCAACGATGTCATTCCCGAAATCCTCGGAGTGATCGACGACGGCACACAGACCCGGCCGATCGAACGGCCGACGCACTGCCCGGCCTGCGATAGCGAGCTGGTGCAGGAAGGGGTGCACTGGTTCTGTCTGAACTCTCTTTCGTGCGACCCGCAGCTGGTCGCACGGATGACGCATTTTGCCAGCAAGTCCGCCATGGATATTGCCGGCTTCAGCGAGAAAACCGCTGCCCTTCTTTTGAAAGAAAAAGATTTGCACGATGTAGCCCGGTTATATACACTACAAACAGAAGATTTGCTGGAATTGCCGGGCTTTAAGGAGAAAAAGGCGAAGAATCTGTATGATGCGATCCAGGGTTCCAAAGAGCGGCCGCTGTCGCAGTTTCTTGTGGCCATCGGCATCCCCGGCGTCGGTGTGCGCACGGCGAGAGATCTGGCCGAGCATTTCAAAACGCTCGATGCGGTCATGGAAGCCGGGGAGGAGGAACTCGTAACGCTGCCGGATATCGGAGAGATCACGGCAAAAGAGATCCGCACATTCTTTACCGATGAAAGGATCGCGCAGAGTCTTGAAAACCTGCGAAAAGCCGGCGTGAACCCCGAACCCGTGCGGCGGGAAGAAAAAGAACAGCCGCTGTCGGGACTGACGATTGTTCTGACCGGAACCCTTTCCATGAAACGAAAGGAACTCGAAGAAGAACTGACGGCGCTGGGGGCGTCGGTGACGGGGTCCGTTTCCAAAAACACGGATTTTGTAATCGCCGGAGAAAATGCCGGATCGAAGAAAACACGGGCCGAAGAACTGGGGATTCCCGTTTTTCAGGAAGAAAAAGTGCCTGCTCTGCTGGCGGGCGAAAGGCTGGTATAGATGATAACAAGAGAACAGATAATCAAAGTGTACGAACTCGCCATGCTGGATTTGCCGGAGGACGAGGTCGACGAAATGGCCGAAAAATTTCAGACGATTTACAGTCTCGGCGAAAAGGTCCTGGAAGTCGATACCGAAGGGCTTGAGGATATGGAAACCTCGGTGTCGCATCCGTGCCCGCTCAGAAAAGACGAAGTCGAACCTTCGATGGACAGAGAAGAGGCCATGGCCAATGCGCATGATCGGGAGTTCGGGTATTTCCGTCTGAAAAGTGTGATGGGGGAAGTGGAAGATGTATAAGAACGCAGCACAAATCGTGGAAGCGATCCGCACGGGAGAAACCACAGCAGAACAGGTCACGGCATTTTATCTGTCGCGCATTGCGGAAAACGAAGAGATCCATTCATTCATCACGCTGAACGAAAACGCCCTGGAAGAAGCGCGTGCGCTCGACGAACGTCTGGCGGCGGGCGCATCCTGCGGCAAACTGTGCGGCGTGCCGATCGCCGTGAAGGACAATGTCCTGACAAAAGGCCTTCGTACCACCTGCGGATCGAAAGCGCTGAAAGACTTTATCCCGCCGTTTGATGCCACGCTGATCACAAAGATCCGTGAAGAAGGCGGCATCATTCTCGGAAAAACCAATATGGATGAGTTTGCGATGGGATCCTCTTCCGAAACCTCGTATTTCGGCGTGACGAAAAACCCGCTCGACACCGATCTTGTGCCCGGCGGCTCAAGCTCCGGTTCGGCCTCCTGCATTGCAGCGGGCGAAGCGATGATCGCGGTCGGCACGGATACAGGCGGCTCCATCCGGCAGCCGGCCAGCTACTGCGGCATCTACGGCTATTACCCGAGCTACGGAACGATCTCCCGCTACGGCATTGTCTCCATGGCCAACTCCCTGGATCAGGCGGGCGTGCTGGCAAACGGGGTCGATGATCTCAGGCTGCTCGCGGAAGTGATGGGCGGCTGTGATCCCCATGACCCGACCTCCATGAGAGAAGAAAGACCCGACCTGGGAGCCGATGAACGCTATGAGCTGAAAGGCAAGCGGATCGGCTATCCGTCGAATCTTGACGAGTTCCCGATGGATGAACCCGTGAAAGAAAGTTTTGAAAAAGGACTTGCGCTGTTAAAAGAACAGGGAGCGGAACTTGTGCCCGTCACTTTTGAAACGCTGCGCTATGCGCTGTCCGTATACAATATTATTGTCGCGGCAGAAGTCAGCTCGAATATGTCGCGCTTTGACGGCATCATTTTCGGCCGTCACACCGAGGACTACGCCAGCAACCGGGAGCTTTACACGAAAACCCGGTCCGAACACTTCGGCGAGGAAGTGAAACGGCGCATCGCGATGGGCACCCTGTATCTCGGATCCGACTCCGATCAGAAACTGTACAAAAAAGCCATGCGCGTACGCAGAAAACTGGCGAAAGAAGCCGAAGGCTTCTTTTCCGACTATGATTTTCTCGTCACCCCCACCACCAACGATATGCCGTTTCGCATCGGCGCCCGCATCGACGACCCGATGGCCATGTACGATTCCGACCTGTTTACGGTCTCCGTGAATCTGTGCGGCCTGTGCGCCGTGTCCATCCCGATGCAGGAAGGCCTCGGCGGCTCCATTCAGCTGATCGCCAACCGATTTGACGACAAAAATCTCTTGCATGCGGCGCAATGCGTGGAAAGGAGTCTGGCATGAGTTCATACGAAACCATCATCGGTCTGGAAATCCACGTCGAACTGCTGACCGATACCAAAATGTTCTGCGGCTGCAAAAATGCCTTTGGCGATGCTCCGAATACGAATGTCTGCCCGGTTTGCCTGGGCTTTCCGGGGGCTCTGCCGCGCATCAATGAAAAAGCGATCGACTATGCGATCCGCGCGGGGCTGGCGTTTGACTGCTCCATCCGCGAAGAATTCGGCATGGATCGTAAAAAATACTTTTATCCCGACCTGGTGAAGGGCTATCAGATCACCCAGGACGACGAACCCGTCTGCTATGAAGGCTTTATCGAAGTCGAAGACGGAGACGAAAGCAGAAAAATCCGTATCGAACGCATTCATATCGAAGAAGACACGGGAAAAGCGATTCACAACGAAGCGGGCTCCACCCTGATGGACTACAACCGTTCGGGCGTCCCGCTGATCGAAATCGTATCCCGGCCGGATCTGCGTTCGGCGGAAGAAGCGCGCCTGTTTCTTGAGACCCTGAAGTCGCGCCTGGAATATCTCGGCGTATCCGATGTCAAGATGGAAGAGGGATCTTTGCGCTGCGATGTCAATATCAATGTGAAAGATACGGAAACCGGCGAGAAAACAAGAATTACCGAAGTGAAAAACCTGAACTCGTTTCGGGCCGTGACCCGCGCCATCGAAGCGGAAACGAAGCGGCATGAAGCCCTTTTGGAAGCGGGCGAAGCAGGCGTGAAGGAAACAAGACGCTGGGACGATGTGTCCGGACAGACGGTTTTAATGCGCCAGAAAGAAGCCGGAAACGACTATCGATACAGCGTGGAGGCGGATCTGCCGCGGATCTTTTTGCCGGAAGAACTGGTGGAAAACATCCGAAAGACGATTCCCGAAATGCCGCATGTGAAAATGGAACGGTTCCAAAAAGAATATGGCATCAACGCCTATGACGCGAAAAACCTGACCGGCGACCGCGCCTTTGCCAATCTGTTTGAAGAACTGATGCAGCACACCAAAGACGGCAATACGGCGGCCAACTGGATGCTCGGGGATTTCTCGCGCCAGGTCAACGAGCAGGAGCTCTCCTATGCGGAAATTCCTTTTGCCATGAAAGATCTGGCGGAACTCATCGGCCTGATCGATGCCGGCACGATCCACCAGAATGCGGCCAAGAAAGTCCTGAGAAAAATGTTCGAAGGCGAAGGACGCCCGCAGGACATCGTCGAAAAAGAAGGCATGGCGCAGATTACCGACACCTCGGCGCTGGAAAAAATCGTCGACGAAGTGCTCGATCAGAATCCGCAGTCGATCGAAGACATCAAAAACGGAAAAGACCGCGCGCTGGGCTATCTCGTAGGCCAGTGCATGAAAGCGTCCAAAGGCAAAGGCAATCCGCAGGGCATGCGCGCACTTTTGGAACAGCGCATTGCGGAAAGATAAGCCATGGCCAACGGAAAACTACCCAATGAAATCTTAAAAAAAATCCTGGAAGAAACGCCCACCATTCAGCGAGACGACGTGCTGATCGGCGCGAAAATCGGCGTCGATACGGCCCATGTTCAGTTTGACCGGGAAATCTGTGTGTTGTCGACGGACCCCATCACGGGGGCCGCGGACAACGCCGGCGCAATCGGCGTCACGATCACCGTAAACGACATTGCCACATCCGGCGCGGAACCTGTCGGCCTGCTTTTAACGATCCTTGCGCCGGACGGCACCACGCACGAAGAAATCGAAACGATTCAAAAAGACGCGACCGATGCGGCCAACCGTCTCGGCGTGCAGATCATCGGCGGCCATACGGAAATTACCTCCGTCGTAAATCAGACCGTGCTTTCGGTGGCGGCGATCGGAAAACTTCCGAACGAAAAATGGATGGACGTAAAGACCATCCGGCCGGGCGACCGCGTAGCCGTGTCAAAAAGTCTCGGTCTGGAAGGCTCGGCCATTTTGGCGTCCGACCGCAGAGAAAAACTGGCCGCCGTCCTGACCCGGGAGGAAATGGAGGAGGCCGCGGGCTATCTGTCGTATCTGTCGGTGCTGAAAG
>ERZ1032871.20-NODE-20-length-24929-cov-12.123824_pt1 | contig 24929 bp, 28 predicted proteins | sample MGYA00519026_ERZ1032871 | MGnify/ENA primary metagenome ERZ1032871 (study PRJEB33719, sample SAMN04262510) | wastewater metagenome | biome: rural village; feature: composting latrine chamber; material: composting feces with ash | place: El Salvador | collected...
TGCCCTGTATATCCTCACTGCCTGGGGTGCAAACATCAAAGTGGAGAAAATGGTACCCATAATTCCCACAGCATTCTGAGTAGAGTGCATGGCAATGGCAATGAATACCAGTGAGGCACCCAATGCCATGATGGGAACCCACCATTTCTTTGCCCACACCATTAAAATCATGGAAATCAGCACATACACCACAATGTCAATGGCAGCAATTGCTGTAGTCCACAAGGCATCAAATCTCATTCCATACACAGACCACAAGCCAGAGGTGGACATGATGAGGAATATTGACCACACAGAGACACCATCAAGGACAACAGGATTCATCCTGTTCTTGAACACATTGACAATCTGTGATGGGGCTGTCACAGAAGATGTTGCAGTGGCAACAAAACCCAGTATTGAACTTAACACACAACCACCATCACACAACCTCCATGCAGAAATTCACCCCACTATTGTAGCACTGCTCATGGGTGTAATAAAACAAAAACTGACCCCATTGTGGGGTTAGTTTAGTGCAATTATGTCGCGCAGGGCAGCAGCCGTTACGATGCCCCCCCCCCACTTGCGCTATGGGGATTGGGACGACAAGGAGCAGGATGGCTAAAGCTCAGGCGGAGCTATGTTACCATGGGGGTGCTCGTCGTTGATTGCGGCGGGGTGTTTTGCGGGGATATAAAGGTGGCGTAGTTTTATGCGAAAGAATGTCGACGCGATTGTGTCTTTGGCCAGGGGCGAGTCTGGTGCTCTGGGGGATTGGCTGGCGCGTATTTCCTCTGAGCGGGAAGCGGTGGATCGGCTGCTGGAAAGCGGGGAAAAGCGGGTGTATGGTTTTAACACGCTTTTTGGCCCACTAGACGGGGCGGACACGGTGGAGCAGTCGCAGGATCAGCTCCTTGATAGTCACCTGGTTGGCGCTCTGAGTACAATCTCAGGGGCCGATTTTCGGCTCATTGCGGCCTCCAAGCTGGTGCAGATTGCCAACGGCGGGACTGGCGTGTCCCCGGAGTTGGCCGGGTGGTTGGAGGAGTGGCTCCAGAAGGAAGAGGAGGGTGCCGGTAGAGTGGGGGCGTGGGATTCTAGTTATGGATCCGGGGACGTGGTGCCTGCGAGCTGGTGGCTTCACAACCTACGCGGGGAGGACGGATTCTCCGCTATGCGCAATGGCGACTGGATGAGCATGATTAACGGCAACTTCTACGGCACCGCGCATGTTATGACCACTATGCGGATGGTGGTGGATAGTGTTGCCTACGCAATGACGCTGTACAGGGAATGTGCCCCATACGGCGGTAGCGATCCTCTGGAGCACCCGTTGTTACCGCAGGCAACCCAGCTGCCGGTATCCATTAGGGATAGCAGGCCGATTCTCCGAGGTCTTGAGGCGGCGTGGGATGGCGTTTTCGACGCGCTGGAGGATCGTGCTGCGGGAAGTTCCGGTAACCCGATTTTTGTGTTTGATGAGGTGGGGAATGCCAGGCCGGTGAGCAACAGCAGCTTCCTGGACTACCGGGTGCCAGTTGCCGTGGAGGGGCTTACGAACATGGTTATGGCGTTAGCCGTGGCGCTGCAGCGGTTGGCTTTCTATGCGGCGGAATGGAAGGCGGCGAAGTACCGGGAGGAGTCTGCTATCGATCTGGTGCAGCCTCCGAAAGTGGCTGCGGCGGAGCTGCGTGGGGATGGGAGCGTAGGGGGCATGGGCAGGCTGTGGGCGAACACGGGGCTAGGCGGCGTGGAGGATTTGTGTGATGGCACGGTGGAGTCCTCGCTGCGTTTGCGCCGGGCTGCGAGTTTGCTGTCGTCTATGGCGGATGTTGCCCGTGAGAATACCCGGTTTGATGCGGGCACCATGAGTTTCTGTGAGTCGATGTCCTCCCAGGTGAGCGCCCTGGGTGGCCTCCGTGGGTAGTAGCAGTTGCGGAGGCGATGTTCTTTTGCTATATTTCGGTGGAGTGTTGTGCCCTTTTATCAGTTTGTGGCCAAGGGAGGTCTGCCGTGAGTGGTAATTTTGCGTTGCACGCTTTGCAGAGTGCGGAGGGTGTGTCCGGCCATCAGCATGATGTGATCCGGGGCAGGCTGGAGGTTGTGCATGGTTTTCAGCGCATGGCGGACGAGTTGATGGGTAGTGCGACCCTGGCGGATACCATTGGCGGCAAGTTGGTTCGCGTTGTGTTCGCGCCCGAGGACGTGTGGCGTGCCACGGTAGACAGTGAGATGTGCTCTATGCGGTATCGTGCTATGAAGTGCCGGGATATGTGGGGTGTTGAGGTGTCGGGGGATGCGTTGCTGAGCTTGGAGGAAGCGGTGCGTAATGCACGCTGACACTTTGAGTAGGGTGGCGATGCGTCTGGCAGAGTACGGTGTGCCCTCTGCTTATTTTTCCGCCATGTTGCGTAGCGCTGGCGGTTCTGATTGTGAATTGCATGATCGGGGTAATAACCTAGTTGTTGCGGTGAAGTGGTTGCGGGGTGCTCCTGTGGTTGCGGTGCGTCAGATGGTGCCGCTGGGTTCCGGGTGCGCCGATTTGCAGCGGGATTTGGATGTCATTCTATCCTCCTGACGTGCTATTGTTTTAGCGCGGGAATAATAATGTCCAGGAGGCAATGTGATGGCTAAGAAAAAGGTTGAGGTTAAGGCCCACAGGCGTAAGGATGGGTCGATTGTGCAGGGTCACACCAGAGAGGTGGAGACCAGCGCTACGGAGATTCGTGCAGGTGAGGTGCGCGGTACTCTGGGTGCCCCGGTGGTCGGCAAGATGCCAGAGATGCCACCTTTGCCGGAGGGGTGGGAGGAGTGGAAGCCTGTCCAGGACGGTACGGTGCCGCAGTATTCTACTCCGGATTCCATGATGAGTGTGCTGGACTTGGTGGACAAAGGTGCTGCCTCTGCTGAGATTGCGGAGAACAGAAAGCACACTGACCCTCGAGCTACTAACTATGCGGTGAGTGGTACAAATTACCTTGGGCTTACATACCGTGAGGGGAACAAGATTCACCTCACTGGGTATGGTAAAGAATTAGCCAACATGTCAACGGACGAGAAGCACGCCACGCTGGGGAACATGCTGGCCAATACCGATGAAGTGTGGTTGAGTCACGCGGAGCGGGAGCGAGCGTGGGAAGCGCAGGGGCATAATCTGCATGGTCAGACCCTTAATGAGCGTAACAAGAACTTTGATAACTGGCGCAAGTTGGCAGAGAATGCGGTGCGGGATAACACGGACTCCCCAGAGGATGCGGATCGTTTCATCGAGGAGCGTAAGCGCCATGCTGAGGCTAACTCCAGGGTACATAAGCCGGTAAACACTAGGATCGTCAAGGGTGATCCCCTGTCCCGGAAGGCCAACGAGGTGCACTGCCAGGAGTGCTTTATGCTTGTCGTGCCCGGAAGGGGGTGCGATGAGGGAAACCCCAAGTGCCCCGTGAATTAACGTGCCGGACGGAAATGCCGTCTCCCCTATGTAGTGGGCGGCGGTATTTTTCTTCCCCGGTTGCGGAGGGGCGTGCCTCTTTGGTGCTAATGTTATGGTTAAGCAAATAATGTGTTGTATCTATGGGAGGTTACCATGAGGAAGGTTATTCGGGGCATTGCGGGCGTTGCCTTGTGCTCTAGTTTGATGCTTGGGGTGGGCAATGTGGCGCTGGCCGATGACGCGTCCACGCCCGGTACTTACGGGAGCCTGGAGTTGGATAGTAGTGCAGATCCTAACGATAGGGATGCGTGGCAGCCATTGTGGGATGAGGCTCAGCGGCACTACCTGGAGGCGGACGGGGAGAACCGCTCCGGTGATGTGGATGATGTGATTGATGGGATGATTTCTGCCGCTAAGGATCATGAGGGTGTGCCCTACGCTTGGGGTGGCGGCAGCATTCTCGGCCCCACGGTGGGTTCTTTTGATGAGGCTGTGCATGACTCCGATGCCATGAAGAATAGGGATTGGACTCGGGAGGGGTTTGACTGTGCGCGTCTGGTGAACTACGCACTATTTGAGGGCGCTGGAATGGTCACCAGCCCTCTTACCAGGACACTGTCCGATGAGCTGCAGGGCAGCGGGGGCTTTGAGAAGATCGAGGACTACGAAGCTGAGGACGTAAAGAAGGGTGACATCCTGTTCTTTGGTGATAACCTGTGGCATGTAGCCATTGCCACCGAAGACGGTGACGGCGACGAGGTGACCATTGTGGAGGCTGCTCCCACGGAGCGCGGCAACAAGGTTGGGGTCAACACTGTGGAGCTAGATGATGACAGGATGACGGGTGCTGTCCTGTACCGGATTAGTGATGTGGATAGCGTTGTGGGAGTTAAGACCGTTCCCTCCCAGGTTGGGGGTGTGACCTTGGATAGTGGCACTGCGGATTCTCCTAGCCCTTACGAAAGCATGGATCCGCGTCTTAATGAAAATGATGCCGAGGACACCGTTACGTACAAGCGGAAAGCCTAATCTTCCGGGGGCTAAAAGCGGTGACTAGTTTTAGGTGAAAGGGGCGACGGCATTTTTGCGCTGTTGCCCCTTTTTCTTCTGTGCGCAGGCTTTGTGTTGAGATAAGGCAACCAGTTATGTTATAGTTATGGCGATTAACAAAGGAGTGGTTAAGTGGCAAGAGAGTGGGTTGCGGGGTATACCCGGAGTGACGGCACGGTGGTTGCTGGCCACTGGCGGACGGTGTACAGGGGCAAGGCCGAGGGCGCTGATGGGCTTGGCGATGCCGTAATTGGTGTTGCCGGGGCAGATGCGACGGTGCTGGAGCTGGGTGCCATGTCCGAGGAGGTTAGCAAGGGCAAGGTTTCTTACCACGGGGAGCTGGTGGACTCCATGGAGCAGGGCACGGGTCTGTATGATAGGGCCATGGAGGATCTGGGGCGGCAGCGCACCGCAATTCTGCAGAGTATGGGGTCTGCGCGTGTGGCACCGGCCAGGAGGCGTGGTATCTTCCGCAGGGGGCGGGCTTCCTTTGTTTTTGCGGATGCGCAGGCTAGGCTGCAGGATGTGGACAGGAAGAAGGCCGCGCTGCTACACGAGTACGAGGGGCTTCGCAAGGCCGTGTGGGGTCAGATGCTGAAGTTGGACACCAAGCACAACGGGGATTTGCGGCAGCGGCATTATGAGGATGTTGCGGCCCGCAATGCCACGGATGCGGGGGTGCCGGTGGATCCGGAGCTGCGTACCCCCGAGCAGCAGCGGTTGGTGGAGGTGGCGACGGAGCGGGTTGCGCGTCGTGACATGGAGGACATGTTGGCCGGTGCGCCCACCCCCTGGTCTGATCATCACAGGTTTAACAACATCGGTTTTGACCTGGACGGATGCTACTACGATTTTCTGAAGTCATTGCGCAACTCCGCGAGGGGCCACGGGAAGGTGCTGCCCGAGGATTCTCCGAAGACGTATGCGATGGTGGAGCCTGGCTGGTTCAACGATTCCAGTGAGTTCAAGGAGATTTACCGTAAGATGTTCGACACCGAGGAGTTCCGCAAGATGGAGCTGCTGGATGAGAATGCCGCTGCGGTATCCCGCAGGATCCGCAAGCACGGGAAGAAGGTGACGATCCGCACCGCCCGCGTGTTCCCCGGAACGGACAACGAGGACACGTACAGGCAGACTCGGGATTCCCTTGCCAAGCACGGTATCGAGTTCGATGAGCTGCACGTCACCCCGGATAAGAAGGGCGCGGACATCATGTGGGATGACGCGCCGTACAACATTGAGGCGTTGCGCAGTGCCGGGGTGCCTGCCGTGGTGAGGGATCATCCCTACAACGAGGATACGGCGGGGGATGCGCGTGCGGCCAATGCGCTGGAGTACGAGGATATCGTCATGGGGCGTAGGCCGTTGAAATAGTGGGCCTGTCCCGGCCTGTTACGGCGTGCCCCTATAAGGTGTCGGTTGTGGGGGTTTAACCCCGGAGAGCCGCGTTCTGTGCGTTATTTGGGGCACCTATGGCTGGGAACTATAGCGGCAGATGGATGGTACTCTGGGGCTATACGTTTTTTCATCGCCAGACGGAGGTTCCCATGACCAGCATTACGGTAAGCATCGATGACCACAGCACGGTTAGGGTTGGGGTAACCCCAGAGTCTGGAATTGAGCTGGAGGAGGCCATTTCGTTGTTGGCCAGTGGCATGGCGTGGGTGCTTTTTAAGGCTGGGGCCACATCGGAGGAGCAGGTTGATATGTACCTTTCAGCTGCACAGATGGGGACTAAGGCTCTTGTCCGCGCAGCGGAGGAAGATAGCGCCAAGGATGACCTAGAGCAATAGATGTGAGAGAAAAAACAGGCGAAATCACCTGATTTTGTGTTATTAGGTGATTTCGCCTGTTTTTTTTTGTGGGGAGAATCGGAGAACCCCGGCGACTATATGGGGGAGGCGCACCGGGGTTCTCAGCTGAGGTACCAGGGATCGAACCTGGGATACATAGGCCAGAACTATGCGTGTTGCCGCTACACTATACCTCATCGTGTGTTGCATTGTACATCATAGCACATAGTGCAACACATGTGCAAGCCTTTTGTGCGATTATTTTTCACGGTGGGTGGGGTGGGCTGGCGGAAACGTTGCTTAACCTGCGCATACTTGCCCCGACATGCCTGGTTGTCCGTTGCTTTTCTGGTGTCTCCCACTGGTTGCGCTGCGGGGTCTTAGTGTGCAGATAACTTCAAGGCCGTCTCTTCGTCTAGGGGGCGGGTGTGGCATTTTCACCCCCGCACTGGATCGTCGTGGCGCATTTTGCTACGCTGGGCGGTGTAAGGAAGTTTAACGGCGTATGAAAGGTTGTGGAACTGGTGGAGCGGATCAACGAAAAGCGGATGCTTACTGCGCACATCCTGTTTGGCATGTCCCTCATGTACCTCCTGTGCGTTAACGGCAGCTATGCCGTGTACGGTCTGCCGGAGGACTTCAACGGGGTTGCCTTCGCTGCGGGTAATGTGGTGTTCACCCTGTTTATTGCAATTGCGGGGCGGTTGTACTACCTCGTCAGCCAGTAGCGACGTAGCCTCGACCACGCCGGTTGGGGCTACTATTCTTTTTTCTCGGGAGAGTGATGGCATGGGAGATAAGAACGCCAGCCGTAGGGCGGCAATAAGCAGCGCAATGGAGGTGTCCATCAGCATGTCCAGGGAGCGGATCGGCAGGATCCAGCAGATGATGATGTTCGAAGAACAGCTCCTGGAGGAGATGGTGAGGCACCGTGCCTTCGTGCGGGCCGAGGATCTGATGGACGGGATGTTGGCAGAGGAACCGGCAGATGATGCTGCGGTGGAGAGTATTCTCCGGGATTTGTTTGCCTACGACCCGAGAACCGAGGAAGAGGCTGCTATTCAGGATGCGGCAAGGGAGGCTTTTATGCAGGTGGACGGCGGTTAGGTGTTGACGGGGGTAAGGGTTTTTACCCCCGCATTTTGCGGTTTGTAAAAAGTGATGCCATGATGGTGTCAGATAAGCAGATAGGGGCACACACGGTGCCCGGCAGAGTCACATAAGGAGAAGGCAATGGACGTGTACATGGTGTGGGTACTGGAGGACAACGGCGAGGCGCGGCTGGAAGCGGCGTTTGATGCGTTTTCCGTGGACGAAAACTACGAGGGCTGGAAGGAGCGCGTTGATGCTGCCGCCAAGAATTACCCGGAGGGAACGCAGGTTTTTGTGTCCGACTCCGACACCATTGTGAAGGGCACCGGGAGCGTGGACATCACCCTGATTTGGGTGTCCGACCAGGAGTACGATGAGGATCAGTTTTACACCAAGTGGCTGCAGGATGCCTGGTCGGAGTTTGACCTGGATGCGAACTACGAGGGTTTCGAAGAGGCTGTTGCCAAGTTGAAGGACATTTACCGGCGCGTTGAGGTGACCACCATGTCGGTGGATTACGATAAGATCGTGACCACGCTGACCACGGTGGTTCGGGTGTAGGCAACTACCCCCACTTGCAGTGGTGAGGGCATATTTTAATGGCCTTATTTGGCCACACACAGAGTGGGCCGCACAAGGTGGCTCACCGCAAAAACAAGGAGAAAGATAATGGAAAACAAGGACAAGAACTTCGCGTCGGATATCAACGATTGGGTTGATGCAATCGATTCGGGAGATGTGGGAGTAGAGGACATCAACGATGAGGACTTCATTGACTACTTGAAGTTCATGGCGTCGAAGGCGGACGAAGATATGGCGGAGGAGATCAACAGCTACGTTGACGCATTGGAGTCGGAAGACTTGTGGGTCGGAGATGTTGGGGCGGACAACTTCGTGTGGTGGGCGACGAAGACGGTGGTGTAGCGTGCCCGGTTGCGGCGGTATTGCAGGCGATGGTCTGCGGTGCCGCCGCTTCTCTTCCGCTATACTTTAGTTAGTGGGGCATTACTACAAAGGAGGGTGCCATGAGAGATTCGATGCGTTCTGATCTACTAGATGTTGCACACGGCTTGGAGTCGGGTAGCATGGATATGGAGTCTGCTGTTGCCGCGCTGCGGGGCATTGCAGGTGTGGAGCCGGATAAGGCGCTGCAGTTGGTGACGGTGGAGGAGTCGTGGGTAAAACGGCTTCGTGGTGTCCTTACGCGCCCTGGTTGGAGGGTGGGCGCTGGCCGGGATTGGCTGGTTCCCGTAGGTGAGGATATCCTATGGGTTCCCGATGAGTGTGTGGTGTCCTCGGTGGCTACCGTTGTCGATGTTCCGAGTCCGAGCGCAAACAAGCCGGAACAATGCAGTGAGAAAGTGTTGTATGAGGTGGTGGCTAATGGTTACTTTGGTTTGGGGTGGCGGTTTAGGACGACGCCCCCGGAGTGGGCTGTGTACACGCCAAGGCTAGGTTTTCACATGCGCAATGATGACACGGTGGTTCCAATTCGTCCTTCTGTTGTGGTTGATGGCTAGGGACAAGAGGAGCGCCGCCTGGATCGCATAAGGATCCAGGCGGCGCTTTTTTTTTGCTTACACCGTGGCGTAGGCCGGTGTCTCAACCTCTTCGGTGTTGGTGGTGGCCAGATGGTTGGCTAGTGCCTTGACGGATCCCTCGGTGTTCTCCCAGGGGTACCCGGCGATGCCGAAGTGGCCGTTACGGGCCGTTTCTCCGTAGCGGGGGTGGCGTAGATCCAGGGAGTCGATGATAGCGGCGGGGCGCAGATCAAACACTTCAGCTGCAGCCTGGGACATGGTGCCGTCGTGGTTGCCGTTCACCCACACATTAACGGAGAGGGGGCGGGGTGCACCAATCGCGTAGGAGATTTGCACCTCGACCTCCACAATTTTCCCGTTGTCTCTTAGATCCAGATAATCTGCGATGGTTTTTGCCACCCAGCGGGCCGCGTAGGCGGCGGATCTGTCGACCTTGGTTGCGTCCTTGCCGGAGAATGCTCCGCCACCGTGTCGGGCGACACCGCCGTAGGTGTCCACGATGATCTTACGCCCCGTAAGGCCCGCGTCACTGCCCGGCCCACCAACCACAAAAGAGCCGCTGGGGTTTACCAGTGTTCGATGGCCTTCGGACGCTGGGGTTACTCGGCCATCGGTGTTGTCGTAAATTTCCTGGAGCGCTGGCTCCACCACATGCCGGGTGATGTCGTTGTAAAGGGTGTCCTGGCTCACTCCGGGGTCGTGCTGAGTGCTCACCAAGATAACGGACACCTCTGCCGTACCATCAGCAGCGCAGTTGAGTACGACCTGTGCCTTTCCGTCCGGCCTCAGATAGGGGACGGTGCCATTCTTTCGCACGTCGGTAAGGTGTCGGGTGAGGGTGCGAGCCAGATCCATGCTCAGGGGCATACCGGATTTGGTGGCATTGGTGGCATACCCGAACATCATGCCCTGATCACCGGCACCAATGGAGTCGTAGTCGTTTCCGCCCTTGATGACGGAGTTGGCGATCTCCGGGGACTGGCCGATGATGAGATTCTGGAAGTTGCAGTCCTCTGCGGAAAAACCCAGTTCGGGGTGGAGGTACCCAATGGTGCGCACCGTGTTTCGGGCCACTGCTTCGATGTCTACCTCAGCGGTGGAGGTGATTTCGCCGCCGACGATGAGGTTGTTGTCCGTGGCGAAGGTTTCCACCGCGACTCTGGCCTTGGGGTCTTGGGCGAGATGCGCGTCGAGGATCGCATCCGACACCGCGTCGCACATCTTGTCTGGGTGTCCCTCCGTTACCGACTCCGAAGACCATGTTCCCTGTACCATACGTACTCCTTGTGTTGCGCTGCCTGCTCTAGATGGGCTGCTGGTTAAAAAAAACTGTACTAAGCAGTCTACCACAGCGCAGGGCACGGCGCAACGCCGAAAGCTTCTTTTTGGGTTCTGCTACTCTTGTTATATACGATTAATGGGAGCAGGTGGTTTCATGACGCAGCGAAAAGTTACAGTGCAGGGGCATGTGCGCGAAGACGGAACATATGTTAGGGCGCATACGAGAACGGTGAACGGGGTGGGCAACGACCGCATTGAGCAAGTACGGGATTCTTTGGGAGATCCATTGGGCGAGGAGCCGGACGTGGACAACACGGATGCTCCCGTGGTTAAGCAGGTGTCCAGGTTCCGCCGCATGTTCGAAGGGAAAAAGGCCCGCGCTCGCAGAGAAGCTGAGGAAGCCAGGCTGGCGGAGGAGGCCCGCGTGAGGAAAGAGCGTGCCGAAGAGGAGGCTCTCAAGGAAAAGGAGAAAGCGAAGCTTCGGGAGGAGACGGAGCGGGCGATAGCAGAGGTCGAGAGGAGGAATCAGGAGATGTGGGAGCAGGGCCGTCTTAGGAAAGATGATGGTTATGGCAACGGCACCAACAGTTACTCGGATTGGGGCGGGCCAGTCTCTGGTTCCGGGTATCGTCCGGGGGATGCCTTTAATTATGAGGGGGCAGGAGATTTTAAGTATTAGGTTCGTGGAGGAAGATTTCTTTGCGGTGGGGCTTGACAAGGGAGTTTGTGTGAGTATAATGGAGTGTACGCTCGCAAAAAGCGACATGCCCTCGTAGCTTCAACGGTAGAGCAACTCCCTTGTAAGGAGACGGTTGCAGGTTCAATTCCTGTCGGGGGCTCTGGGTTTTTACCCTTGCGCGTTGAAAAACGTGTTATCCTTGCTGTGGCAGACTCGGTAATTGCACTGGTTTGTGATACCAGGACATGCGGGTTCAAATCCCGTCAGCAAGACCAAGTGACATGCACATCCATGTGGTGTGCATGTTTTTCTCTTGTTGCGTTGTGTAACATCGTGTGTTAGGCTGTGCCCCTGATACTGTAGGTTGCAGTAGTCCGCAGTGTGTGGCGAGCGGTGAGGTAGCCGCAAAGGCTAAGCATACGGGTAGTTTTGCACCCTAAGCGGACTGTGAGGAAGGAGTTGTTGTGGACAGGGAAGCAAGGGTCAACGATCTAATCCAGTTCACCAATAATCATAAGTGGGCCGGGTGTGTTGCCACCGTGCAGGAGGTGCGTCCGTGGGGGCTACAGGCGTATGTCTCCATCCCCAATGGGGGAGATGTTTTTATCCGGGTGGAACATGGCGATTACGTTGTGGTGGGTACTGCCTATTACATTGTGGAGGACGAGGATGACTAAGATGATGCAGGGCACTAATCCTTACGCCGAAGAGTGGGAGCTGTTTCGGGATGGGGTGAAGGATCACGAGCTGAAGATTGTGCACGATGACGGCTTGTACAAGCATTTTGTGATGCGCACAAAGGGCAGCTGGGCGTGGGCCTGGGAGATTATGACGTGGCCCGGTTCCCTGGCCATCCGGGGTGATATTGGGCACAAGTTGGTGTTCACCCGCGAAAACGACATGCTTGCATGGTTTGGCGGTAGTTGTGGCGGCAAGCGCTATGATGATGGATCCCTGCGCATCAATTTGTCGTACTGGGCGGAGAAGACGGGTGTGATGGATTCTCTGCAGCGCTACTCTCCGAAGGCGTTTGGGAATGCCGCCAGGGACACTGCCCTGGCGTACATGAAGTTGGAGCTGCCGGATCCAGCGGTCGATGACGGGTGTTGGGATCCTCTGGACGGAGACGCGGAGACTCTGCTCGCGGCGTGCTGTGCCATTGCGTCCATGTTTGAGGAGTTGTACGGTGACGACAATTACTACTACGCCAGTGTGGAGTCCGAAGGTGATGCCCGCGAGTGGGCAGAGCGCCACCAGGATATCCTGGGCACCGACTTCTTTTGGGATATGGATTTCAACGATTGGGATCCCCAATACGTGTACACCTGCTATGCTATTGCGCTGACGGTGGAGAAGTACTACAACATGGGGAATGGTATCTCGTGAACGGTGAGGACTCGTGGATCTCCAATCGCGAGGCAGCGGATGAGCTTCTGGTGCACTGCCGAGAGGAATCCCCTGGCAGGGTGCTTCGGTTGGTGCAGCAGATCGTTATCCCCGCGCAGCCAGTGGAGTGATGCTGGGGCGTAGGTGACTTGCGGCTGAAGGGCCGTGTGTGCAACAATAGCGGTGCGGGACAGCAAGGTTCCGCACCGCTATTGTTTATCAGGAATGGAGCACGCTAAAAATGAGCGCCACAAGCAACGATATCGTAAACCGGTTTATCTTCGCAGGGGGCGGTCTGAGCGTTGCGCCTGTGTTGCGCTGCCGGGCAGTCGTTTCCGAGTGCGGGACGTTATCCGCCGCTGCTGCCGTGGGTAGCCACGCGGGTAAGATGTGACTAGAGCGCTTGCGGAGAGCTTGTGAGAAAGGTTGATATGATGTTTGCCATCATCTCCTGTTTTGTGCACCTTATTTCGGTGTTTCTGGGCTTTAAGAACCCGAAGGGTGAGGCTACCCCGCCTGTCCGGAAGAAGCCGCCACCTGGCCCGCCACCGTGGATTAAGGGCGACTATGTGGCACCGGTTCCCGAGAAGAAGCCGTATGAGTCGCAGGTTGTTCATCACTACCCCTCCCCGCACGCGGCCTTGCCCGAGAAGTTCCGGAGCTTCCTGGACTACGATCAATTAAGGCCCATTGGTCAGATGCGATGGAATATGCTGATGGATCCCAACCGGCAGACGGTGCATTTCACCGACGACGGGAAGCTGGATCATCTGGAGCTGTGCGGGTCTGCTATGTGGGCGCGTATAGCCGCCGACGATGCCATTGTGAGTGCGGATTCCATGCAGGGGCAGTGCCCCCGATTTTGGAATCTCTGCGGGGTGAAGAACTGCGCGGTGCCGGAACATACGGTGCTGGACTTCCCTTACTTTAACCCGATTTCCGACAGCAAGTACCCGGTGGCCGTAAATGGCGTGCTCCAGGACATGGCGGGCGACGCGCTGGTTGAAGATGATGCGCCAGCGCAAGCTATTTCTGACCCGGCCCCTGGTGCGGTGGATACGTCGCAGGTTAGGCAGTGCGAGTGCGGTGAGTGCGCGAAGGCGCGGGAGAAGCTTATGAGCGAGGGCGTGTACGGGCGGGAGAAGCTCAAGCACATGTTGGACTGCGTGGCGGTGCGGGTGATCCGGGAGAAGGGTAACGGGGTGTTGATGCCGCAGGAGTACCGCAGTACCTGCGGGTATGCGAAGATCCCTTACTTGTCCGTGAAGGCGGCGCGTTTGTCTTTCGAGTTGAGCGACAGAAAGAGCAGTTTCGCCGGGGCGTATGTGTGCCCGGATCCGATGTGTGGTGCTGTACACACCACCAGGCAGCGTCAGCGAAGGTGACCTCATTGGGGGGGGCGGTAGGCAGGGCGGGCACCCCCCCCCATGCGCCCCATGCTCCGACGAAAATGATGCTTGTGGGGTGCCCCCCCCCATGCGCTTGCTTTGGTGGGTGTGGATCGCTATAGTGGGCAGTGTACACGGCACAACAAGAGAGGACTTGCCTGTAATGAATATGAACACAGATCGCACCAAGACCATTTTTACCAATAGCGAGGGCGACGAGATCACCCGTGAGGTGTGGAAGTTTGGGGAGTTTTCGCTCACCTCCGTTGCGCGTGTCACCAACCCGAACGACTGCACCTGGATCACCCGCACCCCGGAGTACATTTCCCTCGTAGAGGATGTGAACCTTGACGACGCTGATGCGGACATGCAGTACCATGTTAACTGGTCGTCCATCGGCCTGGTGGAGCCGGAGTACGCCGAAACGTTTGGCAATAACATTGTGATGGCCAGTGTTGCTGCCCGCTTGTTCGCCAGCATCCGGAACGGTTTTAACCGCAAGGAGTAACGGCGCACCAGTGGCGTGGCACCGGTGATGGTGCCACGTTTTTTTTCACTGGCCTTGGCTCATGAACCGCAGAACTTGGTGGCTAACTAGACCTAAAAAAACGCCCGGAGTCCTTTGCAGGGGTGTGGGCGTTTTTATCGTGGTTTGGGGCTAGTCATCTTCGATGGCGTTCAGCCTGTCTAGGTGGTGCCAGTACCAGGTGCCCGCCGCGCCGCCCAGGAGGGTGCTTGTCGGGAGGATGATGAATAGCTCCAGCAAACCTTTTCCGAATACGTTACCGGCGATCACGGTTCCAACCGCTGCAAACAGGATGGCCCCAATGGCCGCGTATGCAAGCAGAGTCGCCAGTCGCTTGACGTTGCTTTCTGGTTCCTTGTTGTTCATGTTCACCATGATAGACGATGTGGTGGCACCACGCAACTTGACACGGAATGCTGCAGAAGCTATTCTTGTTGTATGCAGGTTACGATTGTTGCGCACCGCAGGGGTTCTACGGTGGAGATCCGGGACAGCACGGGCGTTACGACCCTCATGGATGAGGACGTGCTTTTGGAGATGATGTCCTACGGGACTCGCCTCTTTTTCCCCTGCCCCATGAACAACAGGCGGTTCCGCGTGAATGGCTACGATGATGTTTTGCAGGGCATGGGGCTTACTCCCAGCCGGAACCGGGCGAAGAAGGGCCGCAAGTCCCGCTCCCGACGTTCCAAGGGGTACACTGTCACTCCCCGCAGCTGGCGTCCTTCTGAGGAGAAGAACCTCGCCGCCGTTATCGATGTGGAGGAGGATCTCAGCACCGATAAGGTCGCTTTGCTGGAGGAGAGGATCAACGGCCTTCCGGGGGTCACGTGCCCCGGCATGTGGAGGGTTGTCCGCCAGGATGATGTTCCCCCTGGTCACACCAAGCTCAAGGTGTACCGTGTGCTGCCGCCCATTGGGGCAACTTTGAACGTGGACATGACTATTTACGAAAAGATGATGGAGAAGAACCGTTCTCTCCTGTGCAACCGCGAACACGCCTTTCACACTCGTAGGCACGGATAGGAGTTTTTATGAGCAGGACTGACAAGGATATGCCTTACGCCCTCCGCAACGTTGATCACCGCAACGTTGCCTGCAGGTACGATGAGCAGACTGGGGCGGAGGAGGTCACTTTCGGGTCTGAGGCTCGTGCGGACGTGGAGCGCAGCTTCCGGGTGCGGTACAATTTTCCGATTGATCCCGCCTACGCTGATTCCCACCTCCCCGATGAGCCGTATTTTTACGGGGGCAACATTTTCAACGGACACCCCCTGGATCGCCGGAGCAAGCGCCCGGACTACAGCAACACGACCCTGAACGCCGAACTGCAGCGTGCGAAGAAGCTGTTCAACGGCGGTAACAGCGCCGAAGAGTGCGATGTGGACGAGGCGAACCTGAGGCTGGACACTTCTGTGGATGATTTTTGACCCCGTTGCCCGCGTGTTAAGACGTGGTGCGTGGACAACACGTATTCAAGATCTGTGCTTTTGTGACTCTAGCACAGGATCGGGCAGCTGGTTAAAGTCCCGCGCCCGGCTCACTTCCCCAGGCGCGTCCAGCGATACGGTGGGCCGAGGTGCCCCCTTTTTTGTATGGGGCGAGGGGTGGCTCGCGGCTGAATCGCTCAATTAGAGACAGGTGAGCTGCCCCAGGGGGCGCTCCTGGTGGCCCGCACACGGACTAAAGCACACCCCTGGGGCAAATTACGCAGGGGACTGTATTCGGTGCCGGAAATGGCGGCTGTAGGCGTTTTAAGGCGTAGTGCGCCAAGGCGTGTGCGCTACGCCAACGGAGCTAAGCACCAACCACGGAAGGGCTGCGGGCGCTGCAGCAGCGAGTAATTGGGGCGCAGGCCTGAGCAGGGACGGCGGATGTTGTGCCCGTGTGTCCCCTAAAACCCCAGAGAGCCGAGGCTACCTCCGGTGGCGGGCGGCGGGGTGTTGCCGCCGTCCTCGCTAGTGACTTCACCGGGGTTATCCGCCTTGTTGGTCAAGTCGCACGTTCCGCCCGTCCGGGTGTTGTTTTCCAGCTTCAGGTTGCGGACGCGCCCCTGAACGTAAATGGAGCAGCGGGCATCTCCCGGCCTCTGGATGATGGTGTTGCCCCGGACGACCGTATCGGCTGCGTATCCCGTGCCAGCGCTGCCCACGTCTCCGGCTACGACAATGGGAGACCAGGAGTAGCTGGGGCGGGCGTTGTCATTTTCACTCGTGTTGTTCTCCACGATGTTGCCGTTTGCGTGCCAGTTGCCGTAGGTGTACACCAGGTACCCGGCACCGTAGTTGTTTCGGGAGGTGTTGTTGCGCATCACGGAGTTGTGAACATCGATGTCGAACCCGAACCCGTTGCCATCCACGCCGGAGGTCTTGTTGTCTCGGCTCACGTTGTTTTCAATGGTGATGTTGTCTGAGGAGTAGGCCCAGATGCCCTCTGGCCCTTCGTTGGCGACGCTGCCCAGCCCGTTGTTGTAGGCCAGGGAGTTGCGGATTGACCCACCGGAGACTCCCCCCCCCCCAGCACACCCGTGCACCACTATTGCTTCACGAGCCATAGCGCTCCCGCCTTGTGAACAGCTTTTGCCTTATGCGCACAAATAGCGCAGAGGGGAGGGTGATTCTGGGTGCACCGTTGAAGTAAAACATGGCCCCGGATATGCCGGTGGGCCATGTGTGGTGGGTGTAGCCGGACTTGAACCGACAACCTACAGATTATGAGTCTGTGGCTCTAACCGATTGAGCTATACACCCATAGGCAGTTTTTGCTGGGCTTGGCCCTATTCTTTAACGGGTGGGACAGAAAGGTTGCAGGAGAACCCAACCGTTAAAACCTTGCAAAAACCACCGTGTGCCCCCTGTAGGAGTCGAACCTACGCCCCTTGCTCCGGAGGCAAGTGCTCTATCCACTGAGCTAAGGGGGCAGCGTAGCCGCCGTGGCGGTAGTAATGAAAGTGTAGCACACCATCAACCGCCACGCAAGTGCTACGTGCACAGAACCTCGGCCAGTCCGTCACGCACCCATCGCCACGCTGCAGCGCTGACCAGCACATCATAGAGGGCACGGTGCTGGATCATGGCATTGTTGCCAACCTGCTCGCACATGTACTCCGCTTCCTCCGTGGTGAAATCGGAAATATCGGAAAAACTCACGCCCAAGGTGCGCATAGAGTACTCGATGATGGAGGAGGCATCTACGTTGCGGTGGCTAAGCATGGTAAAGGAGAGGGGGAACTTGGTGCGAAGAATCTCCCGGTCAAAGTTCACCGTAGAGCCTAGCAGCGGGGTGTCGGCATCAACCCCATAATCTGACATGGCCCGCGCCAACTCCTCGTCCAGCTCAGAGGAGGTAAGAAGCGCACCGCCATAGGTAGCCTTAATGTAATCCTGCCACAGGCCCGTCTCCTCATGCATGTTCATCGCGTGCGGGTTACACATGCCCTGAACCTGCTCGATATGATCAGTATGCGGTACGGTGTCCCAGTCCTCGGTCGCTGCAATCAGCGCCTGCCGCGCATACAGCACGTTGAGTTCCTGGTCGAAGAAAGCAACACCGATCTCCAGCGGAACATCGGTGGCCTCCGGGCCTCCCACCACATTGAGTCCCGTTGTTTCAAAGTCCAGGCCAACGTAGGCAACCTTGCCCTTAGCGTCCAGATTGTTGTTCACGAATACATCCCTTCGTAGTGCAATTAAGTGTTGTATGAGACCATAGCCGCTAGGTAGCATCATGTCAAATCGGTGAGAATGCAACACAAGAAATAGGCAGGGGAAGGCGCTAATATGGCTAAAAACTGCAGGTCGCACCTTGGCAAAACAGGATGCTAAGGTGTATTATGATAAGGTCACTACAAGGATTGGAGCGAGATTATGTCACAGAATATGTTGTGCGCAAACGGAAAGACAATGCACCGCAACCAGGTCACGAAGAATCGTTGCCGTCACTGCAGAACAAAGGCGGGCGCTCGTGGGTTGGCCACTAATGCCATTGGCGGGGGCGTGGGAAAGCCGAGTGAGTCTGAGCAGGAAATGGCCATGCAATCCGTAGGCGAAACTCTTAGTGAAGCAAGCGCCAAGGTCACTCCAGTCCTGGAAGGGCACCCCGGCGAACCTTTCGATCTCTTCTCCTACCAGCTTGAAAGGATCAAGAATTGCGATGCAAATGGGCCATGGCGGCGTGAAGAGATCGAGGATGCGGAGCGGCTTGGGCTGATCTACGACAATACTTTTGGTGACGGACAGGAGAGGAATCTGGAGGAGGCTGAGGAGATCCTCTTCAACATGGAGGATCCTTACCCACGCCGCTTAAACCCTACTGACGGCCACAAGGAAAGGGGACATCACCTCTACAGCACCGCGAAGCGCATGATTGTTGCGGCGCACTATCAGGAAAACACCTCCCGTACAACAGACACCAAGAGGGAGCGCAATGCTGGCCTCATCGGAGCTGACGAGGCCATGGATGAGTACGTAGCTGGCGACACCTACGTACTCGCTGGAGCAGACAGGGACACCTTGGATCGCGCCATTAACGATCTGATTGTCAACGGCGAAATGGAAGACGTGAATCGCTGCGAACACCTAGATGTGCACCCCGACGATTATCGTTACCATGATTACACGTACCACTTCGACGCTTACGACCAATGCCGGTACAATATCAGGGACGGCGAGCAGTACTTGGCCGTTGTGTTCCCGGACAAGGAGCTCAAGAACGCAATGGCCCAAGAGGGAGTTGAAAACGTGAGGGTGTCCTCCTTTAACAATTGCCGAGAGAACGGATTGGTGTACACGGTGGACAGCCCAAATGGTGACACCCGAAGCTTCTGCGTGTACGAGCACCGCAACAGTGACGTAATTGTTATCAACGGAATCACTAATTGGGACGGCCACAAGCCTCCCTATGCCGGAGAAAACAAGTACGAATACTTCTCCGGGCACAGCTACGATGACAGGGAGGGTGCGGCGGAAAAGCTCGCGTCCTACCTTAGCAGGGCACAGAAGGGCACACTCCCCTCCGACAAGGAGCTTATCGAGGAATAGGCCGTAACCCAAAGGGCTAACCCCCTTATCTGAGCCGCCGATAGTGCCTGGGGTTTCCCGGCCTCCCCATCCCTGTGGGCAGTCGGCGGGGTGGCATTGGGCGCACCAGGAGGGGCCGACCCTGCGGTTGCTCCTGGTGCTTTGCGCGGCCTTTTAGGGTGTCCATCTGCTATACTTTCACCTGTGACGTAACGCTGTTTAGGAGGAAGTTATGGCTCGTTTTGCACCGTGCCCAAAGGCAAGTGGTGGGGCATCCGGCCCATGTGGGAGGAAGAGTGCTCTCCCTAAGAATATTTCCGCTTGCGCTTACTGTGGCACCTCTGCCGCCCGTGGCAGTGCGGCGGCGACCCAATTTGTCGGGGAAGATCCCACCGAAAAAGGTATCCCCGTTCAAGGTTATAAGGTGTCCGGCAACGCAGAGGTCGACCTGGGAGGCAAACACCTCGATGAAGTTATCCGCAGCGCAGGTGGGAGGGGAAGCACCGATGTTGCGGTGCATGATGGGGCCAGCCTGATAGAAGATGGGGATAGCGGGGAAATAGTGTCCAACCACAATGTCCAAGCCGCTTTTCATGGGGACGTTGCCCTTAATGGAATGTTCCACACAGAAAAGGGAACGAGAATTAACATAAAGGACGGGGTTTTAGGCGATTTCTCCGCAGAAACCGCCGATATCCAGGCGTCTTATGGCGCTGAGGTGTACGGCTCTTCCTGCGAAAACCTCAAGATCAGGGGCGAAAGCGGCGTATTCGTGGACACGGATGGGGTGGGGAATGTCAACCTCCATGACGGCGTCGTGCACGACGTGGGCCAGAACCCTGACATGAACTGTCACCTGCCTTGTGATGTTAATGTCCGCATGGGGCAGGTCAGTTATACCTCCCTCAACGATGTCGTACCCGAAGGCGGGAAAGCCAATGCCAATGCGCCTTTCGTAACGGTGGATCATGGTGTGATGGAGGAAAGCAATTTCATCTCTATCCGTGGGGAAGACGGGGAGCCTGGGGCACTCGGGGTCACGGGAGGCTCTCACCTCAATCAAGCCGAAGTGTCCGCGCAGGGCGTAGGCGTGGAATTTAGGGGTGTCAGCGGCACCGGCAGTATTGTTTTCAAGCCGGAAAAGCACTGGGGAGAAGGTGGTAAGATGCAAAAGAATTTTCTGGTGTCCCTTCCCGAGAATACGGAAGCCCGGTATCGCTCCCTGAATTTCTCTCAGGCTACGCGCCTGTTTGAAGATGACGATTCGACCTCTACTATTATGATGGTTCCCGTAGAAGGGACTAACAAGTGGTGGCGCATCGACACCGGGTATGGGAAGGGTGGAAAACCGAAAGAGGAGTCCTACCTGTGCAACTACCTGCCGGGCACTTATGACAACGGCGACGGCACTTTCAGCGGATCCTTCGAGAGAGCAGACGGCGGTGGATTTGTGGGCATGTCAGGATCAGGCGTAGTCCACGCTGATATTGATCTGGAGGCGTGGGGGTAGCCAGTTGCAGCCCTAAGGCTATTTCCAATTGCCCAAAGTCCTCCTGCTAGGGCATAAGATGCGAGACCTAAACCAACACACGGCTTGCGCTGTGGCACAAGACCCACCCCGGATACTTGATGTGCCATGGTAGACCGTGCTATCATAGGTTTTTACCTAATATTTAACGGCGTGAAGTTCTGAGGTTTTTAGGGAGTTTATGACATGGAGAGCGCTGATGTGGTGCGCACTTTTGCGGGCAAGGTTCTAGAAGATCCGATTGGGGAGCCAGAAGCGCACGTGTCTCAGTGCATTGTGGAGATGATGGCGCAGCTGGGCATTACGGTAGCCTCCCAGGTGCGCGAGGAGACCCACCCCATTATCCCGGACTTCGCCGTTATTCGTGACGGTAATATTACCGCTGGCTATATTGAGGTAAAGCAGCCTGCGGTGGACATTAAGCCGGACACGTGGAAACCCACCACCCATAACGGCAAGCAGTGGCAGTACTTACGCCAGCTCAACAACGTTTTCTACACCAACGGTCTGGAGTGGGCATTATATCAGCGTGGGGTGGAGTCCGGCAGATGGCGGGCAGATAGTGACCCAGTTGGGCTGCTGTCCGCGCTGCAGACGGTGGTAAACAACGGCCTAGAGCCTGTGATGACCGCTGACAGGTTCCTCAACCTTACTGTTCCGGTGGCACTGGAGCTATCGCAGGCCATTGAAAAGTTGGCGCTCTCTGAGGACATGGGAACTACTCGCCCCAAGTTGGGGGCTGTGTGGGCCGCGCTCCGCAGCGCTGGTTTTTCCGGCGCGGGCGATGATGTGATTGCGGACGTTGTGGTGCAAACGTATGTATTTGCGTTGATCGTGGCGGCACACGACTACGGTCTGGATGTTTCCGATGGTGATGGTAGTGCCTACCGGGATATTATTGCCGAGTCCGATGAGCTTCTGGGCGCAGTGCTGGGGCTGGTGGACAGCGCGGTAAACGATGATGCCGACAGCATGGTCTCCCCGCTGGTTCGCCAGTTGCAGTCTATTGTGGTGGCAACAGATTGGCCGGAGGTGGAGGGCAGGGCCGGTAAGCTGCTCTCTCGCTACCTGTTCGAAGACTTCTTGGAGCTGTTCAGCAAGAAGAGCCGAGAAGACACTGGTTCCTATTACACCCCACAGAGGCTGGTTCACGGTATGGTGAGCCTGGTGGCAGAGGTTAGCGAGGCTTACGGCAAGGGGCTGGCTAACTCCGTGGTGGTTGACCCTGCCGTGGGTACGGGTACGTTCCCACTGGAGATGGTGGATTATGTGGCTAAGCAGTCTGGTGCCACTGGTGGCGAGCTGGCGCATGTTGTGGGGACGTTCACCGGCAATATTCACGGCTGGGAGATGCAGGCCACCCCGTATGCTATTGCAGCGTCCACGATGCGGGCCAAGGCAGCGGAGTACGGCGCGGAGTCTAGGGCCAGTTTCATGATCCGGGACTCCTTGCGCAACCCGAAGCAGGTCATTAGCGAGGAAGTTCTCTCGCTGCTCATGGCGGACGCGAACCGCTGGACTCTGGGACGGCTGGCAAAGGCTGAGGACGAGTTCTGCGCACACAGCAATGTAGATATCATTGGTGGAAACCCACCATATGATGCCACCAATTTAGAGAGTGTGGCACCGTGGGCATATGCGCAAATGTCGGAGTGGCGCAAGGCTGCGAAGGGGCAGGGTACGAAGACTATCTCCAACCTATACACAGGCTTTATTCGTGCCATGTGCTGGCAGGCTTGGGAAAAGCCTGGCACTGAGGACTCGGGTGTTGTGTATTTTGTTGCCCCCAGCAGCTGGCTTAAAGACAAGGGTGGCGTGGGTATTCGCTCCTGGGTTCGTGAGCAAGCTAGTCGTGTGTGGGTGGTAGACATTACCCCGGAGGGCTGGATGTCTCCGGGAAACCCCTTTCCTATTAGCACCCCTGTCGCCGTGGTGATTATGCAGCGAGACAAGGGCAAGAGGAAGAGCGAGCAGGCTGTTGTTCACTTCCGCTCTGTTACTAAGAATAGTTCTGCTGCTCAGCGCCTGGACGAGCTGTGCGCAATGTCCATCCATGACGGCGGCTGGGCTATGGCGAAGGGCGATGAGTTTGTGCCGGTATCGCAGGAGTGGTTGGAAAATCCGGCTGTTAGTGATGTGTTTTTGGCTAGTAATACAGGTGTGGTGTGGAGCAGAAAGTGGGCAGTTGCCCCGTCAGAAAAGGTGCTGCGTAGGCGCATTGATGTTCTCAATAATCTGCCGGATAAAGAGAAGCCAGAGGCGTTTACTATCAACAGAGGAAGCAATTGGGGAACCGCGAGGATTTTGGCGAGGGCGGAGGATATCACTAACGTTGTCAGCGCTTCCAATAAGTCTTTTGCGGAAGATGGCGGAGTTTTCGATGTTAAAACACCTAAAATTAGTACACTTCCACTAGTTGACGGCTGCGCACTGGGAGACGTTCGCGCGATGAGGGATACCTGCCCCGACCTCTGGGGCAGCAGCCTTCAGCCTGATAATTTGTTTGTGTGTACGCCCAACGCAATTAAGCAGGGCGCTGCTGTGCACACCACTAACCTTGTTCCGCAGCATTTTGTTTTGCCTGGCGGTGAGCGTGTGCATCCCACTTACCAGCCTGATGGGCGGAAAAACACCGCTCCTGGCCTCGTAGAGGCGTTAACAGCCCGGTATGGGGTAAGTGTTGCCCCTAACGATATTGCGGCCTACATTACGGCTGTGACGGCGTTTCCGGGCTACCAGGAACGCTTTGAAGAGGAGCTGAGCGTTCCCACCATTAGGGTGCCACTCACCTCTGACCCTAAGCTGTGGGAGCGTGCCGTGAATATTGGCCAGCGCATTATTGCCCTGTCGACCGCCGACCGGACGAGCACCACCACCAGCATTCCGGAGCTGTCCGGCTACGCCAGCGCGGTGGAGTGGCAGGAGGTGCATGGCCGAGAGGCCATTGGTGAACGCGCCATTCACTGGCTGAAGCTGCAGGACAACAATGGGGTAAAGGATAAGCTGGTTGTTGGCGGAAACGTGTTTACCGGTGTAGGCCAGGATATCCTTAACTACCGCATTGGCAACGCCCTGATTGTCAAAAAGTGGCTTGAGCGTAGGCTTAGCACCCCCTATGGCAAGTCCATGTCTCCGCTGGACAAGATTATGCCGGACGAGTGGGAGCCAGAGTGGAGCGTGGAGTTGTTCAAGTTGCTGCAGACCATCGAAGCCCTGATTGCCATTGAGGGCGAGCAGGCGCAGCTTCTTGACGACGTGATGGCTTCCGAACTGCTCACCACGCAGCAGCTGGAGAAGGCCGGTGTGGTGTGGCCTGGGGACGTAAAAAGCCCGCTGCGCAAGGCACACTGGCCAAGAAAGAAGCATGGCACTGGCGGTCTGCTTGATTAGCTGGGGCTAAGGCACGCCGAGGTTCTTGCGCAGGCTGTGGGGTACGCCACAGAACTAGTAGACAAATCGGAGCGGCTGGGTGTGCTTTCCGGCATGTTGCACTCGGCGGGCATTAGTGAGGACGCGCAGGGCACATTGGCAGGTGAGCTGGTGCAGGAATACCTGCCTGGTGCTCGATCTATAAGTGCGGGCAGGACAGTTCAGCGCCCTCGTGCCCACCCCAATAGGCCCGGTGAACACCCCTTCCCCCAAGCGGATCATAGTGCCGCCCCAAGACAACCACACACCAGGGAAAACACCATGACACACCATGACAACCAGAACAAAAAAAACCAGGCAGAAATCGTGAACACCAGAGGCCCAAACAACAACCTGTGGGACGCCGCAACATTCGAGGATTTGTGCCACCACCTAAACAGGCGTGCCTTTGAAAAGCGCCGCAGAGAGAACATCTGGCGCATGAATCGAGAATGGTAGCCGAGCCATGCTGCCGATTGGGCGCACACCCTCCGGGGGGGGGGCTGTGGCAGCTCAGCCGTCGTTCGCGGCGGCGCGGACGTACCAGTCCTCATCGTTGATGAGTTCCTGACGCTGGGCATCGGTGCCGTATCGGGCGATGGCGGCGCGGACATTCCAGGCCGGATCGTTAATGAGCTCCTGGCGCTGTGCATCGGTGCCGTACCGGGCGACAGTTGCGCGGACGTACCAGTCCTCATCGTTGATGAGTTCCTGACGCTGGGCATCGGTGCCGTATCGGGCGACAGCCTCGCGGACACGCCAGTCTTCGTCATTGATGAGTGTCTGACACTGCGCTACAGTGCCGCACTCGGCAACGGTGGCGCGGA
>ERZ1032871.21-NODE-21-length-24163-cov-8.059399_pt1 | contig 24163 bp, 28 predicted proteins | sample MGYA00519026_ERZ1032871 | MGnify/ENA primary metagenome ERZ1032871 (study PRJEB33719, sample SAMN04262510) | wastewater metagenome | biome: rural village; feature: composting latrine chamber; material: composting feces with ash | place: El Salvador | collected...
GAAGGTCCAAACCATGACCTCACGGCCCTTTATAATTTCCATCAAAAATCACCTCCGTCCTCCATTTCCTGCAGGGTAAAAAGCAGCCTTGCCGACTTTTTCTCGCCCACATCCACGATGTGCTTGGAATCCCAGGCAGCGCTGTACTGATAAAAGCCCTCCTTTGTGAAGGGCTGACCGTTTTTTGTTGCGGTTCGGTTAAGCGCATCCACTTCCAGCTCGTCTCCTGCCAAAAGTGCTCCTGGAAAATGTGCCCACTGTCCGCCCACGCCTTGAGCGATGGTCACGCTTCCTTCTGCGAGGTTGGTCTTCGGATAGAGCTTGATATCAAGTCCCGCTGCGGTCTTGCCGAGGTTAAAGAGAACCAGCGTTTCTTTTCCTCGGACGATGGCGTTATACCAGACCGGCTCACGCACGGCACCGTCCACGCTGTGTTTTTTCAATAAAGTCTCCGTATGTGGCAGAAAGCCTGTCAGTCGGTCGCCTTCCTGAAGCATGAGGTCCGTTAGCCAGACGATGCCTGACATATCTTTTAAGATCGGCTTTATCGTGACCGAAACCACTCGGGACTCGCTTTTTTTATTGACGGTTTCAGAAAGCCTGTAAAATTTCTGCATACGATCACCTAACCGTCAAGCGAAAAGCGGATCTCTGAGGGATGTCCAACCCAGCCAGTAGCGACCGAGCCGCCCTGAAGCAGGAGATCGGTCACGAGGATTTTCCCCGTGCAGTTAGAGATAAAGACCCGCACCGTGATAGATTTTAGTTTCGAACGGTAGCCCTTCGGTTGAATGGTATCTTTTGCCTTTCTGAAATAAGCCATATGCTACCTCCCTAATACAGGTCAATAAAGCGCGTTTCCGTGCTGCCATCCTCGTACTCGATGACCACCTCCACGCCAACCTGAGAAACATCTGATAGTTTTTCCAAATTTTCCGAAGCGATGGCAAGAGAGAGCGTGTAGCTCTTTCTGTTGGAAGGATAGACAGTCTGTGCCATCCACTTCGTAAGTCCCGGCGTGCCCTCCGCCTTAAAGGCCGCTGTGCCGGAACCGCCCGTTTCTGCGACCGCTTCAAAGCCGGAGTTCGTCCAGTTTGCCATGCCGTCGTCGGCGCGGGAGTTTTTCAGATGATTGAAGGGCACCATATCGGAGATGTTGCCACCTGAGAAAGCACCTGCGCCCTGCAGCGAATCTGCCACGGTTTCAAGCCGGCTCACAGATGAACCGAGGTTCTTTAAGGTGGTGGATAATTCCAGCACCGTGTTCCAAGGCTCCTGCAAGTTGTACTCCCGGCGGACTATCCTTGTTGTGACGCTGAGTCCCAGTTCCTTATCCTCCACCCGCACATAATCGCCAAGCGACCAGGCTTCGTGTTCAAAGCCTGTGAGGACGGATAAGTCCATCGCATTTAAGACATAGGAGACCTTCGGCTTGGCATACTGCGCCAGCCGCATGGCGGTATACTCCTTCATCTGATAGGGGTTCGTAAAGGAGGACAGGTCGAGTGAAGAAATGCGGATGTCATTTGTAAAGGTGAAGTCTTCCAGATAGGGCTTGCCGCCGTTGATATCGGCAAAGGTCAGTCCGTCCTGCCCTGTGGCATAGAGCCTTGTCACCAGGCTTCTCGTATCGACGACCCGCTTGATGCTTTTCATATTCTTCTTGTAGGCAAAAAGTGCTCCGGAGTCTTTGCCGCTCACCGTGAAGAGGTGCACCAGCCGATTCGGGCAGTCAAAGACAAGGTCTCCACCGTGCAAATCAGCAATCGCCCGCAGCACGGAAAGTGCATTTTTCTCAGCAGAAACCCAGGTGCGTTTTGTTCGGACATTAACCGTGCCGACACTCCACTCCGTGCCTTCCAGGGCAAAAGCCATCGCCGCTTCCGGTGTCTCTGCGTCAAAGCTTTTCTCAGGCTTTCTGATGCTGACATTTAAGTCATAAAACTCGGCTTCCGCATAGACTTCCGTCACCGTGCCGCCCTGCATATCTTTAATGTCGCTCACCGTGCGGATTTTATAGATATCATCCACGATCTGGATCTTCTTTTCATTCTCCAAAAAGTGGCGCTTGGCATCCCGGAATGGGAGCTTGAAAGAGAGCGTATCTTCGCCGTTGACCTCGCCTGTGACGATGATCTCGTAGGCGTTTTCCAGCACCGCTTCCCAGGCCCCGTCTCTGTCTAAGAGTACCGGCCTGGCATAGCCAATTCGCTCATAGGGGGCTTTCGGTATGTCATAGATGCGGATATCCACGAGCTTCGGTGTCTTTTTCGGATCACCCGTCGTAAGGGTTAAGCGAAAGCGAATATATGAACTGCTCCCCGTGGGGAGCGAACCGTCCAGCGGGAGTGTTTCCCAAGAGCTCCAGCTAAGACGGTCTTCACTTGTTGCTATCTCTACCTTCGAAATATCCGTCACGCCCGCTTCGTATTCTTTTGTGATAGAAACTCTCCCATTGCCGGAAAGGCTTAAGGGCAGGGCTCTTGTGATCAGCTCGCCGTTTGTAAAAAAATTCCCGTCGACTGCTCTTAGGATGACCTTGTCGGGTACGGCCGTGGCATCGACCGTGGACGTGTGAATCCCGCCGTTTGCCGAGAGAGAAGAGAGAAAAAAGTCTTCGACATCCGCTATCGCAAACTTCGAGGTGGTATCCAAAAACCAGTCATCAAAGCCGCCCGCATACCAGTAGCTTCCGGCGTGCATCCCCATAATGATGTCCGCCACAGAGCTGCGGTTTAACTCGTCTGTAAAAGAGTAGACGGGCGAAATCCAGTTTTTGCCGTCTGAGCGGTCGCCCAGAAAATACTGTGCCGTCTTCTCGTTTGGCCTGATCAGGCAGCAGATAAAGTAGGTGCCGCCGTTTTGCATGGCAAAGGACGGTGACGTTGTCCTGTCCAAAATGAGTGAACCCGCTTCGTTATAGAGCATGATGCGAGGACGTCCTTGAAAGAGCGACAGATAAAAGATCGGCTGACCCGGACCGTATCTGGTATTAAAGAGCGGACAGTAGGTGTTGCCGACGGAGTATATGGTCGGCATCATCCAGCCGCCGACCGCGATGGTGTCGCCGAGGTCCTGAAAGAACGTGCCGTCATTGGCGGCTTTCAGATAGGTTTTTTCATTGGCAGGATCGTTAAGGTTGATCTTAATTGAGCCGCCGAGACCACTGGAAACAAGTCCTGCCGTCACGCCGATGCGGTTTACGACTTCAAGCTTTCTGTTTTGCCCGGAGCTGTCTGTCAAAAGACCGTTTTCATCCCAGGCCTCATCATTAAAGCGCCAGAGTCCGGACGTGGCATATTCTTTCGGAAACTCACCCGTAAAGTCCTCCTGTCTGTTAAGAATTGTTTTAAGTGCCATCTCTACCTCCAGCGGCTTTTTGCCTGAATCTTAAGTTCGGTAAATACGGCGTTGCTCGCTTCAATCACGATCTCATTGCCACCGACTCGAAGCTCCGGGAAGTTCAGTTCCTGAAGCAGGGGCAGTCCGTTTCTAAGAATCGTGCCGTTTTGAGCTTTGACGTAGGCCGTCAGGTTCTCGGTGTCAATAAAAAGCGTCTCCCCAGATGAAAGACTGGCATTCACCAGTTTCATCTCTGCGCCATTCACCGTGACAGAGATGAAGTTATCCGGTGCTTTTATAAGTTCTCCCTGTAAGGCATAGACCGGGGCGGACTCGATATTGCCAAGTAATCTCGTCACGGTATGTGTGCCTGTCTCTGTCAAAATAAAGCTCTCGTCTTCCACGGCATAGGAAAAGGGATCAGGGCAAAAAAACTTCAGTTCAAAGCGTCCTGCTGCCCGGATCACCCGTTCGCAGTCCACCTTGTCTTTCAGCCTTGCCATAAAATAGCGGTCGGGCACCTCGTCAAAGATGAGCTGCTTTAAGCCGTCTAAAGGCGAGAGCCAGAGAGCAATCTGATCGAGTTCAGCTACCAAATTTTCAAAACGAAGCTTCGGAAAGATGGAACAAGACACGCTGATCTCACGGCTGTCCAAATCCGCTCCGAAGTCCGCCGCTCCATATTTTCCAGGGATTGATGTGCTGTAGTTTCGCAGTGCGCCCGATACCTGCCAGGAGAGAAGTCTCGCCTTGACGCCCATTTCCTGTGAGGATATGTCGTTATAGATAAATCCCATCGGTCTCCTCCTTTAAGCCGGCACAAAGCGGCCCTGCGCTCTGGAACCTGCCTGCATGAGGTCATAAAGTTCCTGCGAGACCCGCCTGATATCATCGTCGCTTCGGACAAACATCTGCTCGATAGTAATTTGGAAAGTCCCTTCTCCGGGGGCAAAGCCTCCTGCCACACTGCTGACGGCCGTTTCGGCATTGACCTTAAAATCAGTAGGAAGGGCTACGCTCATGTCTTCTCCGAGCTGACCCATCACATCGTTGATATCTTTTGCTAAATCCACGCTGGCTTTGACAGCATCGTCGCCTGTATGTTCAATGGCACCAGCCAGACCTTCCACCAGCATTTCGCCGATCCAGGCCATCTCCTTGGAGGGAGAGCTGATGCCAAAGAAGCTCTTGATCCCACCCCAGAGATCGGATGCCCAGCCGGACACCTTATCCCAGATCCAGCCGGCGAGTCCTTTGATACCTTCCCAGAGACCTTTCACGATATTGCCGCCGACTTCGACGATCTTGTACATGAGCGAACCGAAAGCGCTGACAATGCCCGCAATAATCTCCGGCACCGCTTTGACAATCTCCACGATGATGGTCGGGAGGTTTTCAATGAGCGAAACAAAGAGTTCTACTCCAGCCAGAATGATCTTGTCGATGTTTCCGGCAAAGGCATTGACAATGGCAGCGATGATTTCAGGGATTGCTTTCACAATGGTTGTAATGATCTGAGGCAGAGCCTGAATCAAAGCCACGAGCAGTTTTATTCCGGCATCAATCAACTGCGGGATCGAGTCCAGAATCGCCGTGACAATGGAGTCGATAATCTCAGGGATGGCTGCTACAATCCGCGTGATGATCTCAGGGAGCGCTTCCACCAGCGCCGTTAGCAGTGCAATGCCTGTCTCAATTATCTGCGGGATGGCATCCAGGATAAACGTGATAATGGACTCTATAATCTCTGGCAGGGCTTCTAAAAGCACCGGAATGGCGGCGATAAGGCCTTCCGCCAGCCCCATGATGAGCTGGAGCGCCGCATCCAAAAGAAGCGGCATATTGTCCAGAAGACCCTGAATAATCGTCATAATGGCCTGTACGGCGGCAGGGATTAGAGTCGGAAGCGCCAAGCCTATGCCTTCTACCAGAGCCGTTATAAGCTGCATGGCCGCTTCGATTAAAAGCGGCAGGTTTTCAATAAGGGCGGTCACAATCGTCATCAGTGCATCGACCGCCACGGGGATCAGTTCCGGTAAAAGCTCAAGCAAAGTCTCCAGTACCTGCGTAAAGAGAGCGGTCACCGTATCAAGAAGTGTAGGCAAAAGCTCACCGACGGCTTTTAGGATTCCGTCCACAGCCACAGGGAGCGCCTTTACCACATTTTCTAGAACGGGCACGATGTTTTTCACGACCGCACCGAAAGCGTCCACCACATTGGCCGTGAGGTTTTCCATATCGGCATTGGCATTGCCAAGCCCGCCCACAAAGGAGCCGACCGAAGCTTCCAAAAGACCTAATGATCCGGTCACGGTCTCTGTCGCTTCACGGGCGAAGTTTCCCGCATATTGCTTGGTGTTCTCGAAGAACATCTGCATGGCAACTTCGGCCTTTTCTGCCTGTGTAGCGGTCGCCCAAGTAAAGTCCAATCCTTTGGCAAGAGCATAGGCTTCGATGTTCGTAGCGTTCATGGCAACACCGAGGTTATCCATCATCGTAAAGTTGCCCTTGGCCGCTCCTGCCACGGAGTCGAGGGCCATCTGCATATCGATGCCCATGACGGAAGCCATGTCCGCCGCTCTCTGCATGGCTTTTTCAGTCAGTTCCAGACTCTTTTGCTGCTCAATGCCGGAGCCTTGGAAAAGAGCGCCCATCTTGTTGGCCGTCGCCAGATACTGGCTCTGGGAGACGCCCATGTTCTTGTAGGCTTCCTCGCCGGTCTTTTGAATGGAAGCAGCGTACTCGCCGAAAACGGCTTCAGAGCCGCCGAGGTTTTGTTCCAGTTCGCCGAACTGCTTGACGACCTCTTTGCCGAGTTTGATGGCTGCAGCACCTGCCGCCACAGCGACTGTGCCCATGGCGACACCGACACCCTTTAAGATGGAGCCGAGTTTTTTGAACTTGCCTTCCGAGCCTTCCGCAGCCTTACCTGATTCGTCGAGCTTGTCACCCAAGTCATCCGCACTGTCGGCGGACTCGTCCAGCTCCCGCTCCATATCATTTAAGGCGGCTTCGGCTTCGTTGAGCTTGATGCGCCAGTTATCTGTCCTGCGGTCGTTTTCCCCGAAGGAGTCGGCCGCATTTTCCAGAGCAGCCTGAAGCGTCTTGATCTTGTCCTTTTGGGCATCGATTTCTTTATTTAAGATTTTCTGTTTGGCGGCAGAGCTTTCCAGAGAATTGTCGTTCTTGCCAAACTGCGACTCCACCAGCTTCATCTCCGAGCCTAAGACCCGAAACGAGCGGTTGATTTCCGAGAGCGCCTTTTTGAACTCTCGTTCGCCTTCAAGACCAATCTTGAGACCGAAATTATCAGCCATAAAGCCACCTCCTTGTATATTGATGTTCGTCAAGGTCGTGGTACCTTGACGGCATTTTCTGTTCATCCCATAAGCCACGTGGGATAATAGATCCGTGCAGTTGAGGGCGCCGCCTGCCCTCCTTGGGATTGAGTCTCGTGAGGAAGACTGGCGCCTCAGCTTTACGGGCAGGATTCGAATGAGCTGGATGGGAATTGCGTCCCGCATCTCTAACAAGGTAGAATTCCCGTAAAGTCTCGTGGATAACCTCGCTGCAAATACTTTGAATAAGGTGGTGCGCCACATGTACTACATCGGTATCGATATTGCCAAAAGGGCTCACGAGGTCTGTTTTACAGACGAAGCAGGCAATGTTCTTGACGGGAATTCTTTCAATGTCCCGAATACGGTATCCGGAATCGACAAGTTACAGAAAAAACTCGACAAGTTTGAAATCACAGCGGATAACGCCATCGTTGGCATGGAAGCAACCGGTCACTACTGGCTGGTTCTGTATTCTTACCTGGTCGAGCAAGGCTTTGAGGTGAAGGTCATCAATCCTTTGGTGACCGATGCTTACCGTAACATGCTCATCCGTAAGGTCAAGAACGATCGCATTGATGCGCAAGTAGTCGCTGCCGTTCTGAGGCTTGGTGAATACCAGGAAACATCTATCGCAGACGATGAAACGCTTGCCTTGCGTCAACTCTGCCGATTCAGGCTCTGGCAAGTGGATTCCTGCAGCGATTTAAAGCGCAAAGTCATCGCCCTGCTTGATCAGATATTCCCGGAGTACGAACAGCTTTTCAGCGATGTCTTCGGCATGAGTTCGAGAGAACTGCTGAAGACATATACCACGCCGGAAGAGATTGCTGCTATTCACACAACCAAGTTAGCCAACAGTCTCAACAAGGCGTCAAAAGGACACTTTGGCAAAGAGAAGGCGCTGGAGGTTAAGGCAGTGGCTAAGAGGTCGCTTGGCATTACCATAGGCGTCGACGCCTTTGCTTTTCAACTCCGACAAATTATCGAGCAAATCGAGTTTGTTGAAGAGCAGATCGCAAAGCTTGACCGCGAAATCGAGGGGTACATGGATTCACTCCAGTCTCCTGTTACGACCCTTCCCGGCGTGGGCCCTATTTACGGCGCCATCATCCTGTCTGAAATCGGCGACATTAGTCGTTTCCCAAGTGGCAAGCAGATTGTCTCCTATGCCGGTCTTGATGCAACCGTTAACGAATCAGGAGAATTCCAAGGACAACGTTCTTCTATCTCCAAGCGAGGTTCCCCTTATTTGCGACGGGCGCTTTGGGGTGCGGCATTCGTCGCTTCCTGGTCAGACCCGGAGCTTAAGGAATACTACCAACGGCTTCGAGCCAGAGGAAAACATCATGGCGTTGCTATTGGCGCAGTTGCACGAAAACTATGCTACCTGCTCTTTGCTGTTTTATCCGAGAACAGACCCTATGAAGTAAGGGGCTAATTCAGCGGAAGTCCTCTTATACACAGAGCCTTTTTCCATAGGCTCTGTTTCAGCGTGCACACATCCTATTCATTTTTCAAGGTTCAGTGTCTTCCAACGTCTACGTTGCTTCTTGTTTCTCAGCTATTATTTGTCCGAATTAACGCTTGACTTTTTATAGCTGGTCTTCCTTTTAAATGTCAAAGGGAATCACCTCATCGATGGAAAGCTCCAGCTTCGGTTTGGCCATGCCTTCGTACTGCCTGTGGCATTCGATGAGATCTAAAAGTAAAGAAAACGGCATGAGCCACACTTCATCCTGACTGAGGTGAAGGCGGCTCAGGCCGTAATATAAAAGGCGGGTAAATAACGCCTGGTCACTTACCCGGCCGGCGCGTTTTTTGAGTCGGGCTCACTTTCCACGTTTCGCTTTGTGCCCTTGAACAGGGCATCGGTAATGGCATCTTTGTAGCCTGCAAGGTCAAGCGGAGAAGTCAAGAGCTCCACTTCCTCCTCGGTTAAAAGATCTTTCGGTTCCTCTTTGTGTTTCAGGTTGTAGATCAGGATCGACTGATTGGCAAGAAGCGTAATCAGCCAGACGATCTCACCGATAGCCATCTCAAAATTCTCCGCTTTCATGAGCTTTTCGCCGAGGTTTTCCAGGCCACCGTAACGTCCGGCGATTTCTTTGGTCGCTTTTGTCGTAAGAAGAAGCTCATAATCCTTATCCCCGACCTTAATCGTTGTCGTATACTCGTCGTACATAGCGCTCCTCCTTAAGGCACAACCGGTGTATAGTTCGGTTCATAGACCGCTTCATACCAGCTGCTGATGGTTTCTTGGGAGACGCCCGCAGCGCCTTCCGTGACCTCCGCTTTCCAGGGATGACGGCCTTCCGTATCCGCTTTGTTGCGTCTTAGAATCGTGCCCTCAATGGTCGGGGTGGAAAAGGTAATCGAGTCGCCCTTGGTCTCAAGGTTAGTCGCCGGAATACCGAACTTCACTCGGTAGAGCCAGAAGTAGCGGTACTTGCCGTTGGACTTCTTTGCCCGAAAGCCCACCGCCACCGGATCACCACCGTCCTCTGATGAGGAAATCAGCACCTTGTTGGCATCAATCACCGCGCCTGTGAGTCCGGACGCCGTTTCCGCACCGATGTCATCTACACCGAGTGAGAGCGTGCCGGACTTAAATTCTTTTACAATCTCTGATGCACCGTCATCGGCATACAGGATCGCTTCAGCCAGTTCTACGGAAAGTTCCGCCGAGATCGCCTTGGCGAGCTGCTTCGGTTTGTCATAAGTTTCATCACCGTTTTCTGCTTCGGTGATTTTTGCGTAGTAGAGTTTATCGAGGCCTATCGTAGCCATAAATCATTCCTCCAATCGGACGTATTCTTTTGCCGCGTCCAGGCTGTAGTGGTAGTAGCCCGTCTCATCATCCACGCCTAAAAAGCGGCGCTCTGTAATAACGAAATCCCGCTCTAAAAGTGCATCCGTGAGACGGCGTTTCCACACTAAATAGTTTTCTTTCGTAAAAAGTGAGAGACGAAGTTCCTCCGTCTCCATCTGTGGTTTGTTGTCGGCAAAGAGCGTGAGGTCATCAAAGAGCGGCGTGAAGACAAGGTAGGCCGATGGTGCTTTGCCATGGAAGGAAATCGTGCCGGAAGGAAGCCCTAAAGAACCCGCCATCTCTTTTAATTCTGCAAGCGCTGTCATAGGTCAAGCTCCCGTTTCAGTACATCTTCCATGCGGGAGATCGCCTTTTTTCTGGCCTTTCGTCTGGCGGGCTTCATCCAGGGCTTGGCAGGCTGACCTGCTTTCCCGTATTCCAGCACCTGTGCCTTCAAGGCATCCGGTACGCCCTTCTTGTCCCTCGAATCTCCCACGCCGACCCTGATATTCCATTCGCCCTTCCGATCCTGCAGAGCAGGTGTGATGCCGAGACTTTTCTCCAAAGCCCCCGTCGAGCGGGATTTCACCTTCGTATTTTTCCCGATGACATTTCTGAGATTGTCTTTCATCTGAGAGAGCACTACTTCGCCGCCAGCTTCCAGAACCTTGGGAGCCACGCTGTCAAACTTATCGCCGAGCTTGGAGAGCTTATCCATAAACTCATCCGGCAGTTTCATTTCACACCGTGCCATCTTGAACAACCCCCTCCGTATCAACCTTCTCTGCGAGGATTTCCCAATACAGTCCTTTATGCCGGATGTCCTCAACCGAGAGAATGTTGTACCTGCCGTCTTCTGTCACAACCACACAGCGGGTATCGAGCTTGATGCCCGGTATCACCCGGATGCGAAAGAGCGTGGTCGCCTTAGAAAAAAGACTGCGGTTCTTCCACGCTTCACTCCCGTAGCGGTCTTCACGGTAGGCTCTGATGCTTGCGAGCATTTCATCTCGTTCAGTTGGAAAGCCCTCGCTGTCCGTCCCACTCTCCACCCGGAAAAGCTCAATAAAGTGCTGCAGTTTGATGCTCATAAGATCACCTCCCGGTCGCCCTGGAGGAGAAGTTTTACTGTCTCCCATACCTGCTGGGCGGCCTGTGGCGAATCAGCAAAAAAGCCGGCGGTTGAACCGTCACGGCTCTCGTAAAAGAAAGTTGCTAAAACAATAACCGCCTGCTTGGTACTTTCAGTCATTTCGTTTGTCTGGTAGTAATCAGGCCCCTTTTTCTGGTAGCCCTCCGCATAGGAAAGAGCGGAGGACAGGCAGCGGAGCAGAAGGGCATCGTCCGCGTCATGCTCCACTGCCAGATTCTCTTTTAAGGGAACCAGCAAATCCTCCGCTTTCATCCCTTAATCCTCCTTGCCTTACGCTCCGGCTTTCATCTGCAAAAGCTTCACAGCTTCCGGCAGGATGAGCTTGCCGTCAACACGCTGTGTGGCTCGGAAGCCGACTTGTCCTGTTGCTGCAAAAAGCTCATTCAAGCGCTGGAAAGACCTGCCTTGACGGTCAGCAATCCAGTAGTAGGAAAAGTCACCGAAGGCAACGGTAAACGTACCGGCTTCCGCCAATGGCACAAAGCTTGACGTGTAGACCGGACGATTCAGGATGGTATCGGGCGTGCCTGCGGTCAAGGAAGGCTGCCAGAGATACTGCCCTGTCTGATCCTTGAGTTTGCGGATCAGTTTCACAGTAGCGTCGTTCATGATAAAGACGGCGTTCTTGCGGTACGGTGCTCTCAGCGAATAGAAAAGGTCAATCAGTTCATCCGCTGTAACCTCGGCCTCCGCTGCGGCTGTCACGCCCAATTCGCCGCCGCCCGTGGTATGGAAGATGCCCGTCGGCTTTCCGGTGCCGTCGCCCACGAGGAAGGCTTCCTCCTCTTTGGAGCCCATCCTGCGACCGAATTCTTTGGCGATATAGCTTTCGAGGTCAAAGACGGAGTCGTTCAAGAGTTCCTCTGAAACCTTGAGCATGGTGGCAAGCTTATAAGCTCCGATCGAAACCTGACCGAAAGCGGGATCAGACTCAGGAATCGCCGCTTCTTCATCGACCCAGCTCGCCGTGCCTTTGGTTGCCACAACGGGGATCTTCCTATCACCGGACGACGTTTGAATGACATTGGCAAGATGCCTGAAGATGTTTTCTTCTTCCAGAGCTTCTACCAGTGTCTGCTCAAATTCATCCGGAGCAAGGTAGCCGCCTTCAGAATCCGTGCCGACCTGAAGCGCATTAGTGATGACAGCGTTCTTCTTTCGCATGACATTCCAGAAATCACGGTTGTACTCTTTGCTGCCGCGTCCGGTCTTGTCCTCTACCTCAGTCATCGGGTCTGTGACCACGGGACGGCTGGTCGCCTGCGAGAGCTTCATGTCCATATCCCGCTGGCGCTCCAGACGGTCGATTTCTTTGCCGAGATCGACAACCTCTTGTTCCATCTTTTCGTAGGCGGCCGTGTCTTCAGCCGACACGAGACCGTCCTCGCCGCGCTTTTCTTCCAGATAGGCCTTGGCCTGGTTCCAGACTTCGTGGCGTTTGTTTCTCAGTTCCTGCAGTTTATTCATCGTTAATAGCCTCCTTCATGGCTTAATAGTTCGAGCCGTTTTTTCAGCTCGTCATAGGAAGTGCCCTGCTCCAACGGCGTGGGCACGGTCGGGTACACTTTGTTTAAGACGGCAGTTGCCGTCCGTCTTGCGGCAAAGGCGACGCTTGCTTCACCGAGGTCGGGGTTATCCCCCTCAGAAAAAAGCAGAGCATCACAAAAGCCGAGTTCTTTTGCTTTCCTGGCATTCATCCAGGTCTCGTCATCCATCAGTCTTGAGATTTTATTTCGGGATAGCCCAGTTTTTAATTCATAGGCGTTGATGATGGAAGCCTTGACCTCGTCAAGGACATCTAAGGCTTTTTCCATCTCGTCCTTCCAGCCGAAAGCGAGCGTCATGGGGTTATGGATCATCATCATGGAAGAAGGACTCATCAATACTTCGCCTCCCGCCATGGCTATAACGGAAGCGGCAGAAGCTGCAAGCCCGTCGATCTTCACAGTAACCTTGCCTTTGTGATCCATGAGCATGGTGTAGATCTGTGATGCCGCAAAGACATCACCGCCGGGACTGTTAATCCAGACAGTCAAATCGCCCGGATGCCTGTTTAGTTCGCTAAGAAAAAGAGCCGGTGTGACTTCATCGCCAAACCAGCTCTCTTCTGCAATGGGGCCGTCCAATCTGAGGACGGTTTCTTCGTCCGGAAGATCATTTAAGAACTTCCAGAATTTCTTATGATTCACTTTCTTTCACCTCCTGGCCGGCGAATAGCCCGGCATCTTTGAGTTTTGTCATGTTGCCGTTGATTAAGTACAAATTGCCTCCTTCCTCATCCGGGATGAGATTCATATTTTCCAAACGCCGGATATCGTTGGCGCTCATCCAGCCGTTTTGCCTTGCCGTGGCATAGCCCTGCATCCTGCTCTCGTAGTCGCCCCTCAAAAGCCCGTCCACATTGAACTCCACAAAATACCGGGTCTGTTCTTCCGGATAGAGCAGAGCTTTGTCCATCGCCTGTTCCAGACGCACGAGCCAGGGCCTTATCGTATGAACGACAAAGCTGATGCTTTGATGTTCAATATTGGAAAAGGTCGCCTTGTCGAGGTCTGCCACCAGATGGGGCGGCACACGGTAGATGCGGCAGATTTCTTCCGTCTGATACTTTCTCGTCTCCAAAAACTGGGCTTCATTCGGCGGGATGCCGATCTGCTTATAGGTCATGCCTTCTTCCAAAACAGCGACCCGGTTGGCATTGCCCGAACCTTTGAAAAGCTCCTCCCAGCTTTCTCTGACCTTGGACGGGTCTTTTAAGGTGCCGGGGTGTTCCAATATTCCGCCCGGTGCTGCACCGTTTGAAAAGAAGGACGAGCCAAATTCCTCGGTGGCCATGGCCATCCCGATGGCGTTTCTGGCCATCGCAATCGGTGAATAACCGACAAGGCCGTCAAAGCCAAGCCCAGGTATATGGAGAATCTCCTCCTGACGGAAAGCAATCTGCTTCATGCCGCTTTGATAAAGGTAGATGAGGTTTTTGTCCTCATCCCTTGCAACCTGCATCCTGTCCGGAAGAAGCGGATAAATTCCTACGATCTCACCGTGACCGTTCCTTAAAATCTGAGCATAGGCGTTTCCCCATAAAAGAAGATGCCTCATAAGGGTTTCCCGAAAGATGAAGCTCGTCATCTCGGGGTTCGGTGCATTATGGAGGAGCGTATAGAGAGGGTGACTAGGATCACGCTTCTTGCCCTCATCCACATAGCGGTAGAGGTGCAAAGGGAGACTGGCAATCGTCTCGGCGATAACACGCACACAGGCATACACCGCTGCTGACTGCATGGCCGTCTTTTCCGTCACCTGCTTGCCGCTTGATGTCAGGGCAAAGAAAAACCGAGGCGTGCTCGGTTTCGTAAGCTCCGGCTTGTCCCGGCTCCTGAATAGATTTTTAAAGATTCCCAGAAGACATCACCTCAACTTTCTAAAAGAGTAGTAGTCCACGTTCGTCATAGACAGAAGCATCCTTGTCACTGGCCTGATTTCTTACCGCACGATCCAGTGCCATGATGAGCGCCACTGCACCATCAATACGCTCAGTCGATTTTTCCTTGTCAGGCTTGATGTTTCCGGCAGGATCGGTGCGGATAAAGATATTGTCGGCGCACCAGCGCAATACTGGATGTCCGCCGTGGCGGAGTTTTCCTTCCAGCACCAGCTTCATCAGTTCCTTGGACGGCGGACTCATATCCTTGTAGCCTTGACCGAAAGGAACGACCGTGAAGCCGAGGTCATCTAAGTTCTGACTCATCTGCACAGCACCCCAGCGGTCAAAGGCGATTTCCTTGATGTTATATCTTTCGCCCAGCTCCTCAATAAAGCTTTCGATAAAGCCGTAGTGGACGACATTTCCTTCCGTTGTGAGGATTTGACCTTCCTTCGCCCAAATGTCATAAGGCACGTGGTCTCGGTTCACCCGCAGTGGGATATTGTCCTCCGGCATCCAGAAAAAGGGCAGTACATCAAAGGAACCATCCTCTGTTTCAGGCGGAAAGACCAGGACAAAAGCTGTGAGGTCGGTGGTGCTGGAAAGATCTAGCCCGCCGTAGCAGATACGACCTTCTAGGGCTTTGGGGTCAACGGCAAGGGAACATTTATCCCAGGCTTCCATCGGCATCCAGCGCACCGATTGTTTGACCCATTGATTTAAGCGCAGCTGTCTGAAGGTATTTTCTTCGGCAGGGTTTTGCTTGGCTGATTCACAGGCGATATGGAGTTTTTCAATATCGACTGTGATGCCAAGCGAGGGGTTCGCTTTTTTCCATACTTCAGGATCTGTCCAGTCCTCGTCGTCTCCTGCACCATAGATGACAGGATAAAAACTCGGATCACGTTTTCTGCCGTGCAGGATATCATCCGCTTTTTGATGTACTTCCCAGCAGATAGAGTGCCGATCGGTTCCGGCGGTCGTGATAAGAAAGAACAAGGGCTGTTTTCTTGCATCACCTGAACCCTTAGTCATGACATCGTAGAGTTTGCGGTTCGGCTGGGCGTGAAGTTCATCAAAGACCACGCCGTGAACATTTAAACCGTGCTTTGAGTACGCTTCTGAGGACAAGACCTGATAGAAACTGTGGAGCGGTTTATAAATGAGCCTTTTCTGAGAAAGCCGAGGTTTAATCCTGGCCTTTAATGCCGGGTTTTGCTCCACCATCTGGACAGCCACGTCAAAGACGATGGAAGCCTGCTGGCGGTCAGCGGCACAGCCGTAAATCTCGCCGCCCTTTTCAAAGTCCCCGCAGGTGAGATACAGGGCAATCGCCGCTGCAAGCTCGGACTTGCCTTGTTTCTTCGGTATCTCGATATAGGCGGTGTTGAACTGGCGGTAGCCGTTCGGTTTTAGAATACCGAAGATGTCCCGCACAATCTGTTCCTGCCAGTCGATCAGGTGAAAGGGCTTGCCCGCCCATTCGCCCTTGGTATGTTTCAGCAGGCTGATAAAAGTGACCGCCCGGTCTGCCGAAGCTTTGTCATAGCGGGAAGTCGGCAGCATGAAGCGGGTCGGTTTATAGTCTTTAAGTTGTCTCACGCTTCCTCTTTCCATAAAAAAACGACCCTAAAAGGCCGCACGATGAGCAAAAGCCCCGCAGGGCTGATGCTTCTAATTGATTTTCGGTTTAGTTGTATTCGTGAAGCAGGATAACGAGCGCCTTTTCTGCATCCTCTGAAGTCGGCCTGATATCCCAGCCCCGGTCAAAATTGCAGACGACCTCGCCGTCAATTTTAAGCATGAGTTTGGAAATCCTGCCTCTGTCTATCCCGTACACGCTGGGCTTATCAAAATGCTTGAGCCAATATTTGCAGGCGGTGTAGCCGCCGTCTTCTTTCGGTATGCCGATAGTTCCTTCTTTCCACATGGCCTAATCCTCCGTCTTTCCCGTCAAAATGAAGCGGACATAGGCTTTGGGATCGTCCTCCAGAAAGCAGACCAGTTCAAAGTAGTCCCGCTCAAAGGCCAGCCGCTGGACGGTATTCACGTCAAACATATTGGTCAGCCCCGTATCCCGTATAGCGAGGATTTGCTCTCTGATGGTCTCATTCATGGCTGATCCTCCGTACCTGGTCTTCACCATAGGCAACGTTCAGGCTTGACCCATTATCCCAGCGGACCATGATCGAACCGATGTCATCAATACCGATCACCGTGCCTTTTGTGCCGATGGGTGGAGCGAAGGGGTCATCCATTTTCAAAAGTTCAATGCGGCATCCTGCAGGATATTCTTTTCTTAAGGCTTCAAGCCTTGCTTGGCTAATTTCTCTCATCACTTTGCCTCCTTCGGGTTTCGGAAAGCAGAGGAACCTTCGAGGTTTTTCAGGAGCAGCTTTCTTGCTTCCTTGAACTCGTCGCCAATGTAGCCAAGGCGCAGGAGAAAACAGCGGAAGGTATACTTCTCATTGTCCGTTTTGGTTTCTTTCTCAAGAACTCTGGTCTGCGCTCCGGCGCTGGCAACGAGCAGGCTGATGAACTCGGTGTAGATTCTCGCTTCATCGGCTGTGAGGAGCCTGTCAAACCAGGGAAAGTTGACTACCCCGATGTCATGCTCCACGAGGATGCGGTCTGCGCCCAGCGCCTTTTTGATGAGGCTACCCTTGGAGCGAAGGATCAGGTCCAGCTTTTCAAGCGTCTCGGTGGAAATCTTGTCATCCGGAAAGCTGATGGTAAAGCTGTCGGTCAAGGGAAAACCCACCGCTTCCAGCTTTGCGGTCAGCTCATGGATTTGGCTTTCGCTGAGTGCTTTATCCCAGAAGACCGTGCCGTCACGCTCTAGCGTTGTCTCGCCGATTTGGTAGGCGCAGGTCGGAACGCCCTGGTATTTCGCTTTTGTTTCGAGAAGGTCAGCCAGAGTCTCGGCCAGTTCTTTTCGTGATCTCTCTTTGATCGAAAACTTGGTCATCTCGTTTACCTCCCTCTTTCCAAGTCTTGGAACTCGTCCCAGGTAATCAGGCCGTCATCGTAGAGGTCGTAGTTGGCGTTTCCCCGGTAGTGTGCCCGCTCTTTTTCCTTGGTCTCTTTGGCGAGCTTCAGGTACTCGTTCCAGCCGATTTTGCCTTCGTCATAGAGCTTTCTTTCCGGAAACCTCAGGTAAAAGGCATTTTGTTTGGCCTTACGGTTTCTGGTCGCTTCCAGAAAACTTTGTCGTTTTAGTTCTTTGTTTGTCATGGTCTTTTCCTCCTTGTTTTTGTATGTACATGTTCGCTCGGAAAGGGAGGAAAGCCAAGGCCTAAAAGCCTTATTTATCAGGTATTTTGGCCTACTTTACCGACAAATATACAGCCTGAAATTTGTCCCTTATGTGACGGTTTTGACAAGCTTGTCATAGGCGATTTTCCTGCCGTCACGTAGGACAAAAACGTCATCGGAAACGCCGTTTTTATATTCCACATAACGCCTTAAAATGACGGATGCATATTTGTCGTCCAGCTCTGCCATATAACAGATGCGGTCGGTCTGCTCACAGGCGATGAGGGTTGAACCGCTCCCGCCAAATAAATCCAGCACGATGGCGTTCGTCTGACTTGAGTTTTGAATGGGATAGGACAAGAGGTCAATCGGCTTGGAAGTGGGATGATTCTCATTCCGCTTCGGTTTGTCAAAATGCCAGACCGTAGTTTCTGCACGCCCAGCATACCAGCGATGTTTTCCTTTTTTTGTCCAGCCGAAAAGAATCGGTTCATGCGACCACTGATAAGGTGAACGCCCTAAAACAAGCGAGTCCTTTGCCCAGATACAGACACCGGATAAATGAAATCCCGCTTCTTCAAAAGCCTTTCTAAAGGCAAGCCCTTCTGTATCTGCATGAAATACATAGGCGGATGCACCGGGTTCACAGGCGTTGACCATGTTTTTGAAGGACGAGAGCAGAAAGTTATAAAACTCCTCAGGCTTTAAATTGTCATTCTGAATGGAAAGCCCCGATGCGCTCTTATAGCTAACCGCATAGGGAGGGTCGGTCAGAATAAGATTTGCCTTCTTGCCATCCATAAGCTTTTCTACGTCCTCGGGCTTCGTCGCATCACCGCAAATCAGGCGGTGGCGGCCTACTGTCCAAAGGTCACCGGGCTGTACAAAGCTTGCTTCTTCAAGAGCAGCAGTGAGGTCAAAATCATCCTCCTCGGTTTCTAGGCCACCTAAAAGCTTTTTGAGTTCACTGTCCGTAAAACCCAGAAGATCAAGATCAAAATCAGCACCTTCCAGATCGGATAGTTCAACAGAAAGCATCTCCTCATCCCAGCCCGCATTCATAGCGAGACGGTTATCGGCAATGATATAGGCACGCTTTTGCGCATCCGTAAGATGCTCTACGAACACACAGGGAAGTTCTGTCAAACCTTCCTCTTTAGCAGCTAAGATTCTTCCGTGGCCTGCGATGACGTTATAGTCCTTGTCAATCAGACAGGGGTTCAGAAAGCCAAATTCACGGATAGAAGACCGAAGCTGCATGATTTGTTCTTTGGAGTGGGTTCTGGCGTTTCTCGCATAGGGCACAAGCTTATCGATGGGGACTTTCTCAAATTTACTTGTCATTTGCATGTGTGCCGCCCCCTTTCCGTAAAAGCACTCCGGCAAGGCTGTTTTCCCAAGGTTCAAAAGTGTTGCCAAAGTGCCCCTTGATGGCAAGTTCCGCATACCCGCCTCGGCGAAGTCGTAAATACTGAATCATGGGAAGAACAGACAAGGGAAAGAGTGTCTCACAGCGTTCCTTGATTTCCTCAAGGTCACGGGTTTCTGTACCGAAGCAGTCAATATCCCAAAACAGAGGATCAGGTTTTCCAATCGCATAAGCAATGGAAACATCACACTCTTTGGCAAAACTGGCAGAAACAATACTCCTTGCCATCAGTCTCGCCATATAGGCCGCCGAGCGGTCAACCTTAGTCGGGTCTTTGCCTGAAAAGGCTCCGCCGCCGTGGTGTGAAAGTCCGGCATAAGTATCGACGGCAAGTTTTCTGCCAGTGAGTCCCGTATCGGCTTCCGGTCCTCCGAAGACAAAACGTCCGGTCGGATTGATATAGATATCGTCCTCCGAATAGGGTAATTTTCTATCAAGCACAGGACGGATAACTTCCGCCAAAATATCCTGTCTGAGTTCTGTTACATCAAGCTTCTCATCGTGCTGAGTGGAGAGAACAACCGACTGTACACGGCTTGCCTTGCTATCCTCATATTCCAGAACAACAAGACACTTGCCGTCCGGCTTAAGACCTTTGACAATGCCTTCTTCGCGAACCTCCTCAAGTTTGCGTGTAAGCTTACGTGCCAGCACTTGGGCAAGCGGCAGGTACTCCGGCGTTTCATCCGTCGCATAGCCATAAACAATACCCTGATCGCCAGCACCGATGAGACCTTCTAGATTAACCCCTTGAGCAATGTCCGGGCTTTGTTTATGTATTTTCGTCTTAATCCGAAAACGGAAAGGGTCATAACCGATGTCTGCCAGAGCAAACCGTGCGGTTTGTTTTACATTTACTTTTGCACTGCTCGTGACTTCACCCGCAATCAGAATAAGACCTTTGGTTGCCATGACTTCCACGGCAACACGGGCATTCTTATCATCCCTCAGATACTTGTCCAGGATGCGGTCGGCGATATAGTCGCAGAGCTTGTCCGGATGACCCTTGGTCACGGATTCGGCGGCTTTATAATGTTTCATTTCCATTCCTCCTCAGCACGTAATAATTCTCGGGCAACCGCCTCCGCCACCGTGACGGTGACGGCGTTGCCCGCTTGTTTGTAGAGCTGCGACTCGGAACAGACTCCTGCCGCTTTTTCGTAAAGTTCATCGGGAAAACCCTGAAGCCTAAAACACTCACGGGGAGTTAAACGTCTGATGGCATAGTGCTTGCCGTCGGAAAGCATCACGCCGTGGCGGTCCTGACCCGTAAGTGTATAGGAAGGCTCGCCGTCCTCTTTGAAACGGCGGCAGTAGGGGTTTCTTGCCTTGTCCCGCTCAGGCGTAAAAACAGCTCTTGCTTCCAGAACGCCTGTCCGCATTCCCTTGTTATCCAGACCGTGCCCGTAGGTGGCGACGATACAGGTTGACTGATCTCTCGTTTTGACTTTGTCTTTATGAACTGTCATGCCTTCCTGCGAAATCAAATAGAGCCCGGTTTTTGCACCGAGCCCTCCTGCAGACGATTGAAGTGTGACGGATGTGCCACCCGGATCATAGACCCGATAGCCTTGGCTGCCATCTACAAGCCTTTTAAGAGTTTTGCCGTTTTCTCCCGTGAAAGGTAGTATTTCGCATCGGCCTCGGCTTCTAAGATGTCCAATAAGGAAAACCCGTTCTCTTGACTGGGGCACGCCGTAGTCTTTGGAGTTGAGCACCTGCCAGAAGACGTCGTACCCTGCTTCGTCCATTTCAAGGAGAACTCGGGCAAAGTCCCATCCTCCATGAATCCCCAACAGATTTTTAACGTTTTCAGCAACAAGCCATCGGGGTTTATCGCTTTCCTTCTTGCCTTTGACGAGGTCAAGGACTGTAAAATAGAGTCCAGATCGCTTCGCACGGAGTCCTCGTTGATGTCCTGCAACAGAGATGTCCTGGCAGGGAAAGCCGAAAGTCCAGCAGTCGGCAACTGGGATGTCTTCTGATTTAATTTTTCTGATATCGTCACCAAACCACTCTCCCTTCGTATTAAACATGGCTTCATATGAGCTTCTGGCAAATTTGTCGTTTTCACAGCTTCCTGTGCATGTCCAGCCGGCTCGTTCAAAGCCGAGCCTGAAGCCGCCAATGCCGGAAAATAAATCAATAAATGTGTGTGTCATCGCTCGCCCTCCTCTGTCCGAAGAAGGCGCTCCATCATGTCGTCCTGGGGACTGCCGATAAAGGCGGTCGTCGTGTTCTGCTTAACGATGTCGAAAATCTCATACCAGATGAGATTGGACTGCTTTTGAAAAGACTGGCTCATGGAGACAAAGGGGCTGGCAATTGCCCCGCCTGTGGTCGGGTGCTTACCTAAAAGACCGTAGGTACTGATGGCCTGTTCACACTGGATATAGCGGGCAAAAGCCTGTGAGTAGGATTCCAGCAGTCTCGGGTTCACGAGCTTCTCACAGCGCCTGTCTTTCAGCCATTTCCAGGTCTCGGCATAGATTTCATCCGCACCAAGAGGTTTGCCGTCCTTTTGTCTGGCGGAGAGGTAGTCCGAAGGACTCGGCATCTCTTCGCCGAAAAGATCAGACACATCATCCGGCTCATCCGGAGCAAAGAGTGCTTCCGGGTCAAAGTCATAGGTTTCTAGTATTTTTGCTTCTTTTCCGGCGGCGATTTTATCGGCGAGTGCATCCGGCTTGCTGCCGGCTTTGACTCGTCTGCCACCGCGGTATGTTCCGTCTTTGGCCATGGGACACCTCCTTTCCGGCACCATGGGGTTAATCCCCCGTTTGAATTGAAGTTTTTTCGAGCGTGACCCACCGCCCGTTGATCGCTTAAGGCGCTCCGGAGATTCACACCCCCCTGGGGGAGGTGCGAAAACTCCAAAGCAAATGCAAAGGAGAAATATGAAAACAAGTTCAGCCCCAGCGTCCACCTTCTTTGGCAGTTATCCTCGAGTGACAGGGCTTGCAAAGCGCCATCAGGTTCTCGTAGTCATGCGTTCCGCCTTCAGACAGCGGCGTGATGTGGTGGACTTCCTCGGCAGGCGTGTACCTGCCTTGCTTCCTGCACTCCTCGCAGAGCGGGTGTGCTGTAAGGAAAGCCTTTCTGATTTTTCGCCAGCGTTTGCCATAGCGTTTCGCCGTCTTAGGGTCACGCTGGTGGCGGTTGTAGTGGCGGTCAACTTCACGTTTGTGTTTCTCGCAGTACCTGCCCTCCACCAGCTCGGGACAGCCGGGGAAGGAACAAGGCCGCTTAGGTTTTCTAGGCATCGTCCACCTCCGGGCATAAAAAAAGACCCGAAGCAAATTTGCCGCAGGTCTCTATAGTTTTTCGTCAGGATAAGAATAACAGGCTCTTTACTTGCATCTCAATATCAGGTCGTTCCGCTTTTTTCCACTTCGTTCCAAAGTTCCTGAACATCTTTGCTTGACCGTGCAGCAGCTTCCAAGGAAGACAAAACCTCCTGTTTTCTACGAAACATGGATGTCTTGCTGATATAAAAACGCTCCGCAGCTTCAGACAGGGAAAGCCCATCAATCCAGAGTGCCTGAATGATCTTCTGATCGTCTTGCGAACAGGAACGGATCAGCCAGTCCAAGACAGAAAGCTGTTTGAAGCGCAGCTCCGCATGGGCAAGCCGCCTATCAACCGCTTCATTATGGACAAAGTCCGCACAGCCCTTTAAGAACTTTAAAGTTTGCCCCAGCTCCGCTGTGCTTCCTTCCACTTCTTTCATATCCACCTCAAGCATGAGATGTAGAAAATAAAGATCAGCTTCCAGCTCATTGTGATAGCGTTCGTAGTTATCTAATATCTGTTCGATGGTCATCGTCAAACTCCTCCTCATAAAATCCGAAGTATTGATGCTGCTCGGCAAAAGTCTTAGCCATAAGTTCAACCGCTCTTGTCTTCTTGCGGTTAAGCTCTGAGCCGCTAATATTAAATTTTTGACAGACCTCACCCCAGCGATGCTCTTCCAAAATCTCAAAGGTCAAAAGGTTTCGGTAGTATCTCGGCAAAGCCCGGATGCCGTATTGCACAAAGTCCACCTCCCGGGCGACTCTGGCATAGTCTTTGGCCATTTCTTTTTCTGATGCATGATTGATCAGCCAGGTGAGCCGTTTGTAGGATGTGGCAATAAAAAAGAGTCGATTCAAAGACCGTTGCTTTTTGATCCTGACATGATCATCGCTTTTGCCGGGAAAATTCAGCATCTCTAGGACTTCATCAGAGGAAATGGGGACGAAGTCCGTCATTTCCTGCTCCAAGCGTTTCATCTCTAAGAGGTTTTCAGGATAGTCTTTCAGCATTTGCCGAATGCGCTCAATATGTGTCATCGCCGACCCTCGATTTCACAGCCCGCATCAGATTTTCCTGCGTCAGATCTTTTTTCGTCAAAGCACGGACGACATCCCGGTCAATCGTGCCCTCGGAAAGCAGACGGAAGATGACTACCGTGTCCTTTTGTCCCTGCCGCCAGAGTCTCGCATTGGCCTGTTGGTAAAGCTCCAAAGACCAGGGCAGAGAAAACCAGATCACGGTAGAGCCACCGTGCTGGAGGTTAAGGCCGTGTCCCATTGAAGCGGGATGGGCTATCGCCACAGGGATTTCGCCACGGTTCCAGGCTTGAAAGTCCTCCGGTGTTTTGATTTCCTGTGCTTCCTTGAAGCGTTTTTGAATTCGCTCTTTGTCATGGCGATAGTTGTAGTAGATAAGGACAGGTTTACCGTTGGCCGCTTCAATCAAATCCTCCAGAGCATCAAGCTTTGCGGAATGAAGCTCTGCCACATCTTTGTTCTCGTCATAGACCGCACCCGATGCCATCTGTAGGAGTTTATTTGTAAGCACCGCCGCATTGACCGCATCCACGGTCTTACCTTCCAGTTTTGCCACCATCTCCCGCTCAAGCTCTTTGTATTTTCCCTTGGCGACAGGAGGGAGCTTGACTGTGACATCCCTTTCCAGACGTTCAGGCATTTGGAGGAAGTCTTGACTTTTCATGGAGACGCAAAGAGATGAGAGGATACTATAAATCCATTCTTCTGCTCCCGGCTTTGGTTTATAGGAATAAACAACAAAGCCGTTCATGCGGTCAGGTACAAAAAAATCCGCCCGATAGCTGCTGAGTGTTTTACCTAGCCGTTTGCCCTGATCCAAAAGATAAATTTCAGACCAGAGATCCATCAGGCCGTTCGTAGACGGTGTTCCTGTAAGACCCACGACCCGGTCAATGCCAGGACGCTTTCTGCGAAGTGCCTTGAAGCGTTTGCTTGATGCGTTCTTAAAGCTTGAAAGCTCATCGATGACCAGCATGTCAAAGTCCCACTCACCAAGTTCAGCAAGCCAGGCGACATTCTCCCGGTTAATGACATAGATATCGGCAGGTCTCCTTAAAGCTTCAATCCGCTGGGCTTCC
>ERZ1032871.22-NODE-22-length-23567-cov-7.248852_pt1 | contig 23567 bp, 23 predicted proteins | sample MGYA00519026_ERZ1032871 | MGnify/ENA primary metagenome ERZ1032871 (study PRJEB33719, sample SAMN04262510) | wastewater metagenome | biome: rural village; feature: composting latrine chamber; material: composting feces with ash | place: El Salvador | collected...
CGAGATCGGTCTCGGCATTCCTGCTGAACCGCTCTTCCGATCTTAGAGTATGGGATGGTCAGCAGCACGGAACCGAGGTTCAGGCTGGCCTTGGCGAAATCGGAGAAGTCGAAGTCCTCGGGCTTGGCCTCGTCGGCGTCGAACGGGCCGGCCGCGCCGGTCTCCGCCTCGACGGCGGCCGAGTCTGCCGGGGCGGACACGAAGTCGCCGGGGGCGCCGGCGCCGTCGGCGGGGGCGTCGTAATCGGCGACGGCGTCGTCACCGGTCACGGCGGCGTCGGCGGGCAGTTCCTCGTTGTCCTTGTTCTTCTTTCCGAAAGGCCACATGGCCGGGATCTCCCTCAGGTCGGTTACGGGTTGTCGCGCTGCGCAGAACCCGGCGGCGGGGCCGGATCGTTGGCTACCAGCGTAACGGGATTGCGCGGGGCGGGTCGTCAGCGAACGCCGGTGGAGCCGTGGCCCCGCGCGCCGCGCAGCGTCTCGTCGAGCTCGTCGACCTCGACGTAGGGGTTCAGCTCGACCTGCTGCACCAACAGCTGGGCGATGCGGTCGCCCTTGGCGATCTCGATGGGCTCCCGCGGATCCAGGTTGATCAGGCTCACCTTGATCTCGCCGCGGTACCCGGCGTCGACGGTGCCCGGGGCGTTGACGATGGACAGGCCCTTCCGGTGGGCCAGGCCGGAGCGGGGGTGCACCAGGCCGACGGTGCCGGCGGGCAGGGCGATGGCGATGCCGGTGCCCACGAGGGCTCGCTCGCCGGGCTCCAGGACGACGTCCTCGTTGGCGGCGAGATCGACGCCGGCGTCATCGTGGTGCGCGCGGACGGGCAGCACCGCGTCCGGGGTGAGGCGGCGGACCAGCACCGGCGGGAAGTCGGTGGCGGGTGCGTTCTGGGTGTTCTTCGGGTCGGTCACGCCCGCCCACGTTACGTGCGGCGGGCCTCCGGCGGCCGGGCGATACCCCAATGGGTAGGATGTGCATTCGTGAGCACCTCGAAAGACAGCACCGTGACGGCCGCCTCCGGCGACATCATCTACCGCGAACGGCTGTGGGTGCCGTGGTGGTACTGGGCCCTGGCGGTTCCCGCGGTCGTGGTCACGTCGGCGCAGGTCGGCTTCAACCGGCCCATCTACTGGTGGATCACCGCGGCCGTGCTGTTCAGCGCCGTCGGCGTGTGGATCCTCGTGAGCTTCTCCAAGACGGTGCTCAAGGTCGAGGTCGACGCCTCCGGCGAACGCTGGCTCCACGCCGGTGACGCGGTGCTGCCGGCGTCGGTGGTGTCCAAGTCGCTGATGGTGCCGAAGTCCGCCAACCGCGCGGCCCTGGGCCGCCAGCTCGACCCCTCCGCCTTCCTGGTCACCCACAGCTGGGTCAAGACCATGGCGTTGATGGTGCTCGACGATCCGACGGACCCGACCCCGTACTGGTTGGTCTCCTCGCGCCGCCCGAACGAGCTGCTCGACGCCTTCCTCGGCGAGGATCGCGTCCGCGCGTAGGTCACTGCGGTACCCCGGCCGCGCACGCGACAAGGGCCCCGGCTTCGGCCGGGGCCCTTGTCGTGCGGCGGATTCCGAGTGGCCGGAGCGGCGGCCGGCCCGTGTTACGCGCAGTCGCGGCAGATGGGGAATCCGTCGCCCGGGTCGTGCGCCATCATCGAGCGGTGCTGCACGAGGAAGCAGGAGCCGCAGGTGAACTCGTCGTCCTGGCGCGGCACGACGGAGATTTCCAGCTCCTCGCCGGAGAGGTCGGCGCCGGGCAGCTCATAGGGCTCCACGATCTCGCCGTCGTCGTCGTCGGCGATGCGGTTGTCCTCGCTCGCGGCCTGCAGGCCCTCGAGCGAATCGGTGGCGATGTCCTCGTCCTCGCGGGTGCGGGGGGAATCGTAGTCGACAGCCATTGTCGGCCTCCTCCAGAAGGGGTCGCGGCGCCCGGTATTGCGCCCGTTTCTCGCGGGATATTATGTGAATTCTCAGGTTCTGTCATACTCCCTGGTCAGCGCCGTAGTTTTCCGCCATTCACCGGCTCGTGGGCCATCGGGGAATCGGCCGGGATAGCATCATTCGCATGAGCCACCGCCAACTGCCCTCCCCGCCCCGCCGCCGCGCCCTGCCGTACGTGGCGTTGGTGGCCGTCGTCGCGGTGGCCGCGGTGGCGTTGTGGGTGGTCGCGTTCACGCGGACGGGCGAGACGACGCAGGTGGCCTGCGCGCGGCCGGAGACGGGCGTGGAGGTGTCGTCGACGGGCCTGCTCGGTGAGGTCCCGGCTCGGCCGAGCGCCATCCCGGTGCGCGTCCTCAACGCCAACGGCGAGGCCGGCGAGGCGACGGAGGTTTCGGAGGGCCTGGTCGGACTCGGTTTCACCCGCGCCCCGGATAACCCGGTGGGCAACGACCCGCTGGTCCCGGACCAGGATCTGGAGTGCTACGGGCAGATCCGTTTCGGCACGGCGTTTGCCGCGCACGGGGCGACGCTGCATGCCCTGTTCCCCTGCCTGGAGCTCATCGACGACGGCCGCGAGGACGGCAGCGTCGACGTCGCCCTGGGCCGCGGTTTCGGGGGGCTCGATGATTCGGGCCCGGTGCGCGCCGCCATGTCCACCCTGAATTCGGGTGGCGAGGTCGACGCGGCCACGCTGCAGTCCATGAACTCCCGGACCTGCTGAGCGCTACTCCCCCGCGGGGATGGGGCCGTCCGCGCCGAGGCGGCCCAGCAGCCCGAGGAAATCCTCCGCGACGGGCAGATACGGCAGCGCGCAAGTCAGTGCTAGAGAGACCCACACAAGAGAGACGATCAGCAGGCCGTCTTTGGAATAGAGATCAGTCTTTTCCGGCTCCCGAAGAGACATCAGTTTTCCGGCAAGAAAGGTGATGCCGCTGCAAAGCACCCAGACCCACACGGACACTTCCCCGTAATACAGGGACACGATCAAAGGCAGCAAAAAAAGAAGAGACTGAATCTGAAAAATCCGTCCGACCGAGTAGGCGATCATCCGCGTATTCATAGTCCCTCCTTAGTTATTCAGTCAATCAGTTCCCGAAGATCCCTGACACCGGGCCGCGTCGTCACAAGAATCGCGCGATCATTCGGCTTGAGTGTCGTCTCTCCTGTGGGGAAGAGAATCTGTTTGTCTCTCAAGACATACACCAGCAGCGTATCTCTGGAAATCTCCAGCTCTCTCAGCGGGATCCCCGTCAGGGCAGGATCTTCCGCAATACGAAACTCGAGTGCTTCCACCCGGTTGTCGGCCAGCTTGTACAGTGTTTCGATCTGGCTTCCGGAGCGGTTTTCTCTGGCGCGCACGGCTCTGACAATCAGATTGGCCATCAGATTCTTCGGGGTAACAATCGTCTGCAAACCGACATTCTGCAGGATTTTCAGCATCGAAGTACGGTTGACCTTCGTAATGGTGCGGGGGATTTCAAGACTGGCCGCATACATCGACAGTAAAATATTCTCCTCATCGATGCCCGTAAGACTCAGCACCGCGTCGTACTGCCGGATGCCTTCCGCCTCAAGCAGTTCCTGATGCGTGCCGTCCCCGCGAATTACAATCGCCTGGGGAAACACGGTCGCCAGCTCTTCCGCCCGCTGCGGATCGAGTTCGACGATTTTCACACGTTTCCCGGTTTTTAAGAGTCGCTTTACCAGATACTGTGTAATCCGGCCGCCGCCGACAATAAACACATTCTGGATTTTCTCCCGGCTGAACCCGAGTATGCGGCTGTAATTCGACAGATCTTTGGAAGTCCCCGTAACATAGATCTGATCTCTCTCCTGCAGCACAAAATCGCCCCGCGGGATAAAGGATTCGCCGTTTCTCGTGACAATACACACCAGGATCTGAAGATCCATGGACGGCAGCTGATACAGCGCCTTGCCCGCAAGCGGGCTCCCCTCTTCCACAAGCGTCTCCACCAGCTGCACTCTGCCTGCCGCAAAACTCTCCAGATCGAGGGCGTGCGGAAACTTCAGGATTCGTTCAATATCATAAGCTGCGGCCTGATCCGGATTGATCACCAGATCGATACCGAGCTTTTCAATCATAAATTCAAGATGTTCGGAATACTCCGGACTGCGGACGCGGGCAATCGCAAAGCGCGCTCCCATCTGCTTCGCCATCAGCGCGGAAATAATATTGATCTCATCCGACTGGGTCACCGACAAAAACATATCCGCATTGTTTACATTTGCATCCGCCAGCGTGTCATAGCTCGTGCCGCTGCCTTCGTAACCGATAATGTCGTAGGAATTGGACAGAGATTCGACCACCAGCGGATCCTGGTCGATCAAAGTTATATCATTGCCTTCTTCCGACAGATGTTCGATCAGGGTTTCACCGACTTTTCCGCCGCCGATAATCAATATTTGCATGCTCATCCTCCAATGTGATTTGAATTATATCGCAATCCACTGAAGCGGTGCAAGAACGCACGAAAAAAGCGGGTATTGCACCCGCTGTGTGTTTAGGAATCAGAAATCTGATCCAGATCAATCTCATGAAAATCACCGGCCAGCTTCCATGCCTTGTACCGGTCCAGTACATCGTACAGCTGCTTGATTACATATCCCAGAATCATGGCATCATCCATAAAGCCCAGACCGAACAGAAAGTCGGGAATGATGTCGATCGGCGAAACAAGATACACAAGTCCCGCAATAATCAAAAGTATCGATCCTCTGCTTACATCCCGGTAGGCGCCTCTTTTGTAGTCAGCCAAAAGATGCCTTAACGTTTTTATATCACCAAACATTTGTCGGATTCCGAATTTCCGGCTTTTGCCCTCGGAATCTTTGAGCAGATCTTCAACTTTGTTTCGGTCCCGGTAGATGTTTTTCGCACGGGGCGTCAGTCGCTCCAGTACCGATGCAGGTCGAATTCCCATTGGCATTCACCTTCCTCTGCTTCTATATATACCCAGTCATTACTTCGTTATTCAATCTTCATATGATATTGCCGTGTGCAAAGAATCGACAATCCCTTTGCGACGAAACTCATACCAGACCAGCGGATACAGGATGAAGCCTTTCAGTGCGGCCGTGGCGGCAATCGCAAAGAAAATGCCCGCCAGGCCCCAGGTTCGGCTGAGCAGAAGCGCCAGAGGAATCCGCAGCGCATTGCCGATAATTCCTCCGAGACTCGGCACGATGGTATTGCCGGTGCCCTGAAACACACCGGTGGCCGTATAGTCAAGACTCATCGGAATCTGTGAGAACCCTGCGATGACAAGATACAAAATCCCCGCCTCCAGTGCTTCTTTGTGATCGGACACAAAAAGACGCATCATCGGATCGGCGAACAGCACAAGCAGAAGCATCGCAAATCCTCCGACTGCCATGCCGAGCAGCGTCCCCTTCTGCAGGCCGCCCCGCACCCGGCCATACCTGCGCGCTCCGTAATTTTGCGCCGTGAAAGCCGTTAGCGCACTGGACAGACCCATCATCGTCAGCCAGCCGATCGACTCAATCTGTACACCGACGCCATACGCCGCAAAGGGGCCAGCGCCGTATTCGCCCACCAGCCGGGACAAATACGCAGACACCAGCGCAAAAAACATCGACTGTGCGGCGGCGGGAATCCCCCGGCCCAGAATTTTTGTAACCGCCCAGCGGCGAAGCTGCAGTCGGGTTTTCTCGAGACCCGGTCCGCCTTTTCGGATCCGCCAGAAAAAAAGCACTGTGATCAGCGTCTGTGCGAGCACCGTTGCAACCGCGGCTCCCGCCACGCCCCACCCCATCAGGAAAATCAGGATCGGATCCAGCACGATATTGGTTACAAGACCGATGGAGTTCAGGATAAACGGAGTTTTGCTGTCCCCGGAACCGGTAAATATGCCGGTTGCAATGGAATTTAGAAAGCTGACGGGAATCCCGAAAGCAACAATCCGAAGATACACCAGTCCGAGATGATTTACCTGCTGCGAGTCAATCGCAAAAAACCGGATAATCTGCGGGCTCACAAACAGCACCAGCAGGGTATACACGGAAGAAATCAGTCCCACCAAAAAAAGGCCGGCCGCAATCCACCGTCCCAGCGTCTTACAGTCTCTCGCTCCCGTCGCCTGACCGACGCCGATTTCCGTACCGATCCGCGGGATCAGCGCCAGCGCATTGGCAATCCAGAGCACATAGCCCGCCATGCCGGCCGCGGCCACCCATTCGGTCGCGCCGCGTCCCAGCCAGAACATATCCAGCAGATGATACGACATCTGTATAAATCCCGTCGCCATAATCGGCAGAGAAAGCCGGGTAATCCGACCGAGAATCGGCCCGGTTGTCAAATCATATTTTCCCATCCGCATCCTCCGACCTTCATTGTAAGGGAATTACATATTTCATACAAGATTTCCGGCGGGCGGGTATGCTACTATTATGAAAGGAGGGATCGTATTGACCAATATACTGCTGGTAGAAGACGAACGCGGAATCTCGGATATTCTGCGCGCCTACCTTGAAAAAGAAAACTATGCCGTGGAGCAGGCGTTTAACGGCGAAGAGGCGCTCGCCCGCTTCCGGACGCTCCCGCCGGATCTCGTCATCCTGGATCTCATGCTGCCGAAGATCAGCGGCGAAGAAGTCTGTGCAAAAATCCGCGGCAGCTCCGATGTGCCGATTCTAATGCTCACGGCCAAATCCGACCTCGACGACAAGGTGCGGGGCTTTCGCCTCGGCGCCGATGACTATCTTTCAAAACCGTTTGAACCGCTGGAACTGATTGAGCGGGTGCGGGCGCTGCTCCGACGCGCGGACAGCGGCCACCCGAAAGCCTCCGTGCTCTCTCTGGCCGAAGGTTCGGTGCTGGTGTATCCCGAGACCATGCGGGTGACAAAAAACGGCCGCGAGATCTTTCTAACAACAAACGAATTCAAAATTCTCAGCACGCTGCTTTCGAACCCGAACAAAGTGTTTACGAGGGAGGAAATCATCGAACTGGCCTTCGGCGTGGAATACGACGCGTTTGACCGCGCGATCGACACCCATATCAAAAACATCCGCGCCAAACTGGAAGACGATCCGAAACACCCCAAAATTATCAAAACCGTCTATGGTACCGGTTACAAGGCCGGCAGTTCCCATGACCCTCAGAAATAGAATACTGATCTCGCTGCTGGCGGGGGTTCTGGCCACGATATTCTTGCTCGGAGGAATCCTGCTGCTCAGAGTCAACCGGGACTTTGAACAGTATCTGGCCATCGAACAGGAACTGCGCATCGCCAATCTCGTGCAGCGCATCGAAAGCATCTATCAGCGCGCTACCCCGTCAGAAACAGAACTCGGACTGCTCGCATCCACCCAGCGCATTTATTTGGAAGTCTATAATCAGGCGGGCGAACGCATCGGAGTGTATGACGGGATCCCCGATACCGACGCCATGCGGGGAAATTATGTTGAGCAGAAGATCCCGGTGCTCAATACTGTTCGCCAGCAAATCGGATCGCTGCAGATCGGCTACTGGGACCATTCCCTGCTGAGCCAGAGCGCAGAAGACTTTTCGCGTTCACTGCTGGGCACGATTCTTCTTTCCATGCTCGCCGCTTTCCTCTTCTCTTCCTTTGCCAGTATGTACATCAGCCGGCGGATCACGCGCCCGGTGGAAGAGATTATGCAACAGACCGAGCAGATTCGCTTCGGAGACTACAGCATGCGTCCTGACGCACAGGGATTTGCCGCGGAGTTTGATCAGCTCACCCACAATATCAACGCCCTCTCCGACACGCTCGAATCCCAGGAAGCCTATCGAAAAAAATACGCGCAGGATATCGCCCACGAGCTGCGCACACCGGTCACCGCCCTGAAACTGCACATAGCCGCCATGCAGGACGGACTTCGAGAACCGACGGAAGAAAACCTCCGCCTGGTCACCGAAGAAGTCAACCGCCTGTCGCGCATGATCGAAATGCTGAAAGCCAGCTTTGAAAATCACGATGAAAGCACGCCCGTTCTCATCGAAACCGTCGACTGCAAAACCCTCGGAAACGAACTCTCTTCATCGCTGGGCCCTCTATTCCTGCAGGGGGATGTTTCTCTTTTGATCGACATCCCCGACGACTGCAAGATCGAAACCGACCGGGAACGTCTGCGACAGATTCTCTATAATCTTTTATCCAATGCAAAAAAAGCCGTGGATCAGGGCGGAACCGTAACCCTTGCGGCAAGACCCGGCAAAAAAGAGATCATCTTCACCGTAGAAGACGACGGCATCGGCATCCACGCATCCGATCTTCCCCATATTTTCGACCGCTTCTACCGGGCCGACACCGCGAGGAACACGCGCCAGGGCGGCACGGGCTTAGGCCTTGCCATCGTGCGGGCGCATGTGCAAAGCCTCGGAGGGAATATCCGCGCAGAAAGCACGCCGGGCGAAGGCAGCCGGTTCATCGTTTCGCTGCCCACCTCCATACAGTAAAGAAAAAGCCGAGGACTCCGGTCCCCGGCTTTTTGATGCTATTCAAACAGTTTCAAAAGCGCGCCATAACCCCGTTCTTCCATTTGGTCTTTGGGTACAAAGTCCAGGGCGGCGCCGTTGATGCAGTAGCGCAGGCCGCCTGCATCCTTCGGACCGTCGGGAAACACATGACCCAGATGGGAATCGGCGTCTTTGCTTCGCACTTCGGTGCGGGGCATCAGGAGTTTGAAATCTCTCTTTTCGGTGAGTTCTGCGATCGGCCGGGTAAAGCTTGGCCAGCCGCAACCGGCGTCGTACTGGTCTCTGGAAGAAAACAGCGGTTCGCCGGATACGATGTCGACATAGATTCCGTCGTCTCCAAAACGGTTGTACGCATGCGAATGCGGCGCTTCCGTGCCTTCCTGTTGCGTAACACGGTACTGCAGATCATTTAGTTCTTTGATTCTTTCTTCCTTTTTTCGGGGGTCCAACTTCTTTTCTCCTTTTCAGATGGATGAGTCCTGCGACACCCAGGGCCACAAAAGCCAGACTGACAATCTGTGCGACGCGCAGATTCAGAAAGTACAGGCTATCGGTGCGCAGACCCTCAATGATAAACCGGGCAAATCCGTAGACGATGCCGTAGATGGCCATGAGTTCACCCGGTTGTTTTCTTTTGTTCTTTCCGTACCAAAGCAAAAACAGAAACAGCAGAAAGGTTACGATCGACTCGTAGAGAAATGTGGGGTGCACGGTTTGTCCGTCGATCCACATCCCCCACGGAAGATCGGTGGGGCCTCCGTAGGCTTCCTGATTAAAGAAATTGCCCCAGCGGCCGATCGCCTGTCCGAGGGCCAGTCCCGGCATGGCGGCATCGCCCATCGTAAGAAAAGGCAGATTCTTCTTTTTCGTATAGATCCAGACGACGAGCAGCGCGGCAAGGATCCCTCCGTGGATCGCAAGGCCGCCCTGACGGATATTTAAAATCTGTCCGGGATTTTCAAGATACCAGGAGGCGTTAAAGATTACATAATAGAGTCTTGCTCCGATGATGGCTGCAACGATCGCCCAGATCATCATCGAGGTAAAATCTTCTTCGGATTCGCCAAAATGTTTCGCCATTTTGGATCCCACGAACACGCCCAGAAAAATCCCCGTGGCAATCAGGACGCCGTACCACATAATGTCAAAACCGAACAGGGTCAGAATTGTCCGGCTGGGCGGCGGGGTGATCCAGGCCATCAGTCTTTCTCCGTCAGGGCCATACCGCTTGATGTTCCAAGTCGGGTGGCGCCGTTTTCGATCATGGCCCGTGCCGTCTCGCGATCGCGAATCCCGCCGGATGCCTTAACTTCGGCGCGGTTTCCGACCGCTTCTTTCATCAGGCGCACGTGTTCTGCCGTGGCGCCGCCGGTGGAAAAACCGGTCGATGTTTTTACGAAATCCGCTCCCGCACGGGTGCAGAGCGCGCAGACCTCTTCGATCTCTTCATTTGTCAGCAGGCAGGTTTCCAGAATGACTTTCAGGACTTTCCCGCGGCTGGCTTCTCGCACGGCGCGGATATCCTCCAGCACATAGTCGCGGTCCTTTTCTTTTACGGCGCCGATCGGGATGACCATATCGACTTCGTCCGCGCCGGCTTGAATCGCTTCTTCGGTTTCAAACACTTTCACTGCGGTCGTATGATAGCCGAGCGGAAATCCGATGACGGTACACACGGAAACTTCCGTTCCCTGCAGCGCTTCTTTGGCGGTTGCGACAAAGCGCGGCGGAATACAGACCGCCTTGAAATTTCTTTCTTTCGCCTGTGCACACAGCTCGCGGATATCCGCTGTGCTCGCTTTCGGCTTCAACAGTGTATGATCAATGTATTTTTCGAAATTCATAATTCCTCCTCAGCAATACGGCCGTCAGCAGGCCGCAAAAGATAAGAAACAGCATCAGTATGCGAACAAACAGCCGGACAAACAAATCCTGCGGCAGCATACGTATCATCAGATCGGTTGCGGGATCCAGCAGCCACAGATCATTCCAGAAAAAGATCTCGTGAAACCGAACAAATGCCGTATCAAATGACAGGGCCATCCAGATACCGCCCGCAAGCAGAACAAGCAGCAGAACGCCCAGGGTGCCGACCGCCGTTTTTCGAAATGCGTACAGCGATTGTGTGCGCCCTGCTTTTGTGCGGCCGTACAGGGCCAGGCCCGCTCCGAAAATCCCCAGCGGGATCGTAATCAGAAGGAGCAGGCGCACATCGCGCATATGATGGATCTCTCTTTCATTAAAATGTCGTTCCAGACGTTCTTCCCCGCCCAGCTGGATATAACGGATCAGATCTTTTGTGACGATCTGAAGTTCATCCCGGTCCCTGCCGATATATTCATAATCCTGCCGGTCCTCACGAAACGCGTCGTAAAAACCCAGATCCGAAAAACTGATCCAGAGTGACAGCACAAGAAACAAAAGCGCCGTCCCCAGTCCGAACAGTATACCCGGGATGTTTAGGCTTCGGGGATCTCCCAATTGTGGTAAACCTCCTGCACATCGTCATTGTCTTCGAGCACGTCGATCATTTTTTCCATGTTCTGGCGATTCTTTTCGTCCTGAATCACCGCATGCGTATTCGGCAGATAACTAATGTCCAGACGTTCGAATTCGATGCCGGCTTCCAGCAGCTGCTGTTTGACCCGGCTGAAGTCTTCCGTTTCGGTCAGGACTTCGTAATAGCCTTCTTCATGGGATACATCCTGCGCGCCGGCATCGATCGCAAGCAGGAAGAAATCTTCCTCGTCCATTACGCGGTCCTCCGCGATCAGCACGCCTTTTCTTTCAAACATGAACCGCACCGATCCGGTCTGACCCAGATTGCCGCCATATTTGTCGAAGGCATGGCGGATGTCGGGCGCGGTCCGGTTTCGGTTGTCCGTCAGACACTGCACGATCACGGCGACTCCTTCGGGCCCGTAGCCCTCATACCAAATTTCTTCAAACTGCTGGTCCTGGCCTTCGCCCGCGGCCTTTTTGATTGCGCGTTCGATATTGTCATTGGGCATGTTCTCGGCTTTTGCCTTGTCAATCGCCGTTTGCAACGCGGCATTGTAGGCGGGGTCGGTGCCGCCTTCTTTCACCGCCACAGAAATCATACGCGACATTTTTGTGAAAATCTGTCCGCGTTTGGCGTCTTCTTTTCCCTTCTTGTTCTTGATATTGTTCCATTTTGAATGTCCTGCCATCTTATGCGTCCCCCTCCTGTTTCAGATAGTTCTTTCGTTTCAGAGAAGCGTACACACAGTCTCCGTCGATGAAGGAGAACCCCATCTCCTCCGCCACCGCGAGGGTTTCGTCGGTATAAGAGCCCGGCTGGAAAAAAATGTTCTGGATCCCCAGCTCTTTTGCCGTTTTCAGCACCTCCGGCACGAGTTTGGGATTCACGATCATATCGATGGCATCCACCGGTCCCGGGATCTCTGTGAGATCCGCATAGATCTTCTGTCCGTCGATCTCTTCATAGCCGGGATTGACACCGTAGACGGTGTAGCCCGCATCCTGCATCTGTTTCCAGATTTTGTAGCCAAATCGATCTTTCTTCGGCGTTGCGCCGACAACGGCCCAGTTGGGCAGCGCCAGCATTTGTTCTTTATTCATCTGTATCTCCTTTCCAGGGTTTGGACAGCCAGACTTCTTTTCCGGTCATAATCTCCGCCCCGCCTCCGGTCAGCGCCGCCAGCGTCTGTTCCCAGTATGCCAGCTCCTCCGCCTCCGTATACAATGTAAAAGAAACCTGATCGCTGTACTGCACTTCCGCGACCGGTTTGTTTTCCGTTTCCAGACGATATTGTACCGCACCCCAGTGCGGATAGGAAAGCCGCACTTTCATTTCCACGGCCGGCACCCTCGTTACTATGCCCGCGGCATCCAGCGCGAGAACTGCCGTTTGCGTATAGGCGCGCGCCAGTCCGCCGGTGCCCAGAAGAATCCCTCCGAAATACCGGATCGCAACACAGCAGACCCGGGACAGGCCACGGTGTTCAAGGACCGCAAGCATTGGCATGCCTGCCGTCCCCTGGGGTTCCCTGTCGTCGTCCGCGCGTTTTCTTATGCCCTGATCATCGAGAATCCACGCACTGCAGTAATGCTTCGCCTGCGGGTATTCTTTTTTGCAGGCGGCAATCAGGGCGCGGCAGTCTTCCTCGGTTTCGACCCGGTCCGCGACGCCGATGAAGCGGGAGTTCTGCACTGTAAACTCATCGGTGCCGCGTCCGTTTACCGTTCGATGGGCTGTTCTCATGATCGCTCCGCCCTCCACCGCTTCAGACGCTGCCGTTCTTCCTTTGTTAGATATGCACAATAGGTGGCGCCTGCGGCATCGTACTCCACCTGCTGAAAATTCAGATCCCGAAATTTCCGCAAAAAATCCTGCTGCGCGTGAAACGGCACGCTCCAACTGACCGGACCGCCGGGAAACAGCATGTCCTCGATGCGTTTTGCCACGGCGCGCACATCTTCTTTTTTCCTGGCGCTGATCCACATGCGATTCACCAGCCGCGGATCCGCAATCATTTCGCCCTCTTTCATGCGGTCGGTTTTGTTGATGACCGTCAGCCTCGGTATGGAAATGCTGTCCAGCCGGCGTAGCAGATCCATGGTTGTTTGTATCTGCAGCTCGAGTGTCCTGGAGGAGCCGTCAATCACATGCACGATCAGATCGGCATGCACGATCTCTTCCAGTGTGGACTGAAAGGCTTCAATAAATTCTGTCGGCAGATCACTCACAAAGCCGACCGTATCCATCAGCAGATACGGCGCTCCGCCCGGCAGCACGGAATTTCTGTGTGATGTACCGAGGGTTTCAAACAGGCGGTTTCTCGCGGCTACGGTTTTGTCCGCCCGGCCGCCCCCCAGTTCATACAATCCGTTAAGCAGCGTCGATTTTCCGGCATTGGTATAACCGATCAGCGCCACGGCCGGCAGCGCCCCCCGGCGCCTTCGTCCGCCTTTGGTGCGGCGTGTCGTTTCCGTGGTCTTCAGCGCCCTGCGAATCTGCTGCATTTCCCGTTCGATATGCCGGCGGTCGGTGTCCAGCTGCTGCTCTCCGGGTCCCCGGGTGCCGATTCCGCCTCCGGTACGTGACAGATACGAGCGGTAGCCGACGAGCCGGGGCAGGCGGTAACTCAGCTGAGCCAGTTTCACCTGCAGTTTCCCTTCCCGGTCGGTGGCCCGGCTCGCGAATATATCCAGGATGACGTGGGTCCGGTCGATCACTTTGCATTCCAGCGCATGCTCCAGATTTCTAATCTGGGAACCGGACAGCTCCACATTAAAACACACCGCATCGATTTCATGCGGTTCAATCATCTCGCGAATCTCCTCCACTTTTCCGCGTCCGATCACCGTCGCCGGATGCACGCGTCTGAGCGCCTGTTCCACGATCATCACGACATCCGCGTCGGCCGCTTTCAGAAGCGAAACAAATTCTTCGGTTTTTTCTTCGGTTGCGGCATCGGTGTCCCGTTCATAGGCACTGACTGCAATCACCCGCTCCACTCTTCGATCACCTCACTTTTTCCATTATACTATACCCCGCGAATGCATGCGGGGCTGTTCTGCTGTGCTATAATACGAATATGACGTCTGAAGGAGGTCCTATATGGCGAAAAAGAACAGACGGCGTTCTCCCGGCAGTATCCTGGGCAAAATTTTGAAGGTTGGATTTTTGTCGATCCTGATTGTCCTGCTGCTCGGTGCAGGCAGCCTGGGAATCGCCGTCCTGAATATAGTACAAGATGCCCCCGATATCAGTACCGAAGATATCAGCACCATGCTGACCGAAAACTCGGTCATCGTCGATGCATCCGGCCGGCAGCTGGAACTGATCCAGACTGAAGAATTCCGCCGGATTATCGATATTACGGAAATGCCGAAGCATCTGCAGCATGCGGTGCTGTCGGTGGAAGACGAGCGATTCTACACCAATATCGGCGTAGACCCGCAGGGAATCGTAAAAAGTGCGATCGACAACTTCGCCGCCGGCGACATTGTACGCGGAGGAAGTACGATTACCCAGCAGCTCATCAAACTGATGTATCTGTCCGATGAGCAGACCATTGAAAGAAAACTGAAAGAAGCGTATATGGCGGTCCAGCTGACAGAAACCATGCCGAAAGACAAGATTCTCGAAGCGTATCTGAACCGGATTTTCCTCGGCCAGGGCGCCTACGGCGTCGAAGCCGCCGCGCGCATCTATTTCTCAAAGAGCGCAAAGGATCTTACGATCGGCGAATCCGCGGCTCTGGCCAGCATTATCAATTCACCTTCGAACAATGCGCTGTACAAGACCATCTCCCCCGCATCCGTCTCCCCGGACGATCGCGTAGTGAATGAAATACTTATCGACAACGAAAAATATGTCGCCGTCTACAATCCCGATCAGGAGGAGCGGCGCGCATACGTCCTTTCGAATATGCTCGAACAGGGCTATATCACACAGGAAGAGCATGACGCGGCACTTTCCGAGGATATGTTTGAAGCACTGAATCCGCCGCAGCGAAAAACCGGCGAAGTGTCTTCCTACTTTACCGACTATGTCAAAGAACAGGTTATCCAGAAACTGCAGCAGCAGCTCGGCTATTCCAGAGAAGAAGCCGTGGACAAACTGTACAACGGCGGACTGGTCATTACGGCCACGATCGACGTCGACATGCAGCAGAAACTCGACACGATCTACAACGAGTTCACCGAACGTCTCCTGGGCGATATCTCCGGCTGGAGCGAACCCGGCTTTATCCGCTGGCGCCTGTCGGATGCGGAAAACATGCTGAACGAAAACGGCGATGTGATGTACTTCAAAAAGAGCAATATGATCACGCAGGACGGCCGTGTATACCTGAATGACGGCACCTACCGGATCGACGGCAGCGGACTGACCATCGATTCGGAAAAAGTCCGGCTGCATCAGCTGCTGATGGATTTCAGCGATGTCTATACCCGCAGTGAAGAAAACAACCTGATGACCCACCGGGTCGGCGGACTCGAATTTGCAGAAGGACAGGTGCAGACCAACGAGGACGGCAGTTTCACCATTCAGCCGTCATTCCTGGAAGACAATCCCGACTTCTATGAAATCGACGCAGACAATGATCTCAGAATCTCGGCCGACTATTACACCATCGACGAAGTCGGCGTACTGCAGCCGCAGGTCACCACCGTCGTTATGGATCATTCGACCGGGGAAATCAAGGCGATGCGCGGCGGACGCGGCACCACGGGATCGAGCATCCTGAACCGGGCCACCCAGTCCCCCCGTCACCCGGGATCGACCATGAAGCCGATCGCGACCTATCTGCCGGCACTGGACAACGGCTATACCGCCGCCACTCCGATCGATGACGTTCCCTATTATAATGAAGAGAATGTGCGCTGGCCCACCAACTGGGACTTCCGCTATCAGGGCATTGTCTCGCTCCGGCGTTCGATTATCGGCTCCATGAACGTCAACGCGGTCAAAACACTTGAAGATGTCGGCATACAGACTTCGAAACGCTATCTTGAGAAACTGCACCTGATCGATCCCGTACACCCGGAAAACGACAACTTTGTTACCCGGGAGGAAGATCCGCATGTCAACGATGAAAACCTGGCCTCCATGGGTCTCGGCGGCATGGTCAACGGATTTACAAATCTGGAACTGACCAGCGCGTACAATGCCATCGCAAATGACGGCACCTATGTCGAGCCAATTGCCTTCTCGAAGATCGAAGATACACAGGGCAATCTGATCCTTGAAAATGTACCCGAAAGAACCGAAGTCGTCTCTCCGCAAACGGCCTTCATCATGAAGGACATCCTGCACAATCTCACGGATTCCACCGTGATCCAGTCGGCCAAAGTAACGGGCATCGACACGGCAGGAAAAACCGGAACATCCGGTACCTCGGCCAACAATATGGACTCCTGGTTTGTCGGCTTCACTCCGTACCTGAGCGCCGGTGTCTGGATCGGCGCAGACGATCCGAATATCTATATCGACGAAGTATCCTCGTATGCCGTACAGTTCTGGGGCATGATCATGCGAGATCTGCACGAAGGCTATGAAGAAAAGTCGTTTGAGGTCCCCGACGGCATCGTCGAGGCGGAAGTCTGCACACAAAGCGGAAAGAAACCGACCGCCGCCTGCCATGCGGATCCCCGCGGCACGGTGCGCACCGAATACTTTGTCCGAGGCACCGAACCCGTTGAAGACTGTGACGCACACGTCTGGCTCCGGGTAGACCGAAGCACGAATCTCCTGGCCAATGAATACTGTCCGGAACATCTGATCGTCAACCGCGTATTCATCAAGCGGCCGCAGCCGTATGATCCCGCGGAAAATGAAGGCATCCTGCCGGATGACTGGTCCTACACCGCTCCCACGCGCTACTGCAATGTGCACACGCATCCGGTTCGTACCGAACCGCCGGAAACAGAACCCGCCGAAACGGAACCGCAGGATACAGAACCTGCAGATACCGATCCGCCCGCCACAGAGCCTGTGCAGACCGACCCGCCGGCCACGGATCCGCCGCAGACGGATCCCCCGCCCGCAGAAGATCCGCCGGATGATGACGGCGGCGAGTAAGCAGCATCCCCGCTCATCAGCAGCTTCCGATCCATTCGGAAGCTGCTTTTTTCTTGTCACAGCATACAAAGTCCGCAGCCGCTTATCCAGTCTTCTGCATACCGTGCCGGACTCGTACCCCGCGGCTCTGTGCCAAATCCTGTGAATTCCCGCATTTTCGTTTGTGCACGAACTACAAAAAGGAAAGTAGGGCAGCTTGTTTTCCTGCGTCTGGATTCATTCCGTGCCGAAAAGAGGCCAAAATGCAGAAATAAAAATGGCGGGATCCTGCTTGATGCGCAAAAGGCGCAGAAATCGTAGCATTGAAAACAAAGCTTGCGAAATGGACTTTTAATATGTCTGTTTCTTCATATTCTTCAAAAAATCATCGAGTTTTCTTGTAACTAATTTGTAACCTTCTGTTTCCAACGCCTCCCAAAGCACCAATTATGTCGTTTTCGACGCATTTGGTCAATCCTTCTAATCAATTTTGGAAAATGGACCCAAATCACAACACGGTTTTGACTTTTTCGTTGACGTTCAAAAAGAAAGACGTATAATTAGTTATGGATTTAGACAAGGAGGATTTACATGAAGTTAAGCTCAAAGCTAAAAAAGTCTATTGCCATGCTCACTGCGGTGACGCTGCTCACAACCGGCGCTACCTATGCAGCGATGACAAAAGAAACGGAAGTAACCGTAACAAAAGATAACGAAGTTCATGAAGTATCCACCCAGGCACCGACTGTGGGGGCGTTGCTTGCGGAGATGGGATACAGAGTGTCCGATCGTACCCTGTTGAACGTACCGGCAGAAACCGCCATCACAGCGGATCTGAATATTGTTGTAGATACACTGAACACGGTGGAACTTACATTGCGCGGTGTCACCGCCTCCATCCACACGGATGCAGGCACCGTCGGTGAATTCCTGGAAGAACAGGGAATTCAGCTGGGAGCGCATGACGAGCTCTTCCCTGCGGCAGAAACGGAAATTCGCGATCACATGCCCGTAACCATTGATTCGTATGAAGTCATCGAAGAAGTGGAAAAGGAAGAAATTGCGTATGAAACCGAATACCGCACAACAGAGTCTCTGTATGAAGGTGAAAGCCAGGTGGCGCAGGAAGGTCAGCCGGGCGAAAAACACACGATTACGCGCACCGTTCGTCACAACGGAAGACTGCTTCCCTCTACAACCGAAGAAGTGACGGTTGCGGAACCTGTGACACATATTGTGGAAGAAGGCACCCTGGTCTATGTAGCGCCTGTGACGGAAGCTCCGCAGACAGAAGCCGCAACGGAGAGTTATACGGAAAGCTACACCGAATCGTACAGTGAACCCGCCACCGAATCCTATTCGAATTCTGCGGGCGGCTGGATGAACTTTACGGCCACGGCGTATGACCCCACCGTCGGAGACACAACCCGCATGGGAACCCCGGCGCGTGTCGGTGTTGTCGCGGTAGACCCGAGCGTGATTCCGCTGGGTTCGACGGTAGAGATTGAAGGATACGGAACTTACAGCGCTGAAGACACCGGCGGCGCCATCAACGGCAACCGGATCGACATCTTCCTCTCTTCCCACTCAGAAGCCATTCAGTTCGGTGTTCGTTCGGTCCGTGTTCGAATACTGAATTAGACGCATACACCCTCTTTTCCCCTTGAAAAAGGAGACAGCATTTCGCTGTCTCCTTTTTCGTTGTCCGTTTATTCCGCGCCTTCAAACACGCGGTCCACATATTCGCTGGTAAAGGTGCGCAAAATGGCGCGATAGTTCATCGCAAAGCTTACAATGTCGCCCGTGCGATACGGCGTATCGCTGTCGGTAACATCCAGGATCATATGGTCGGAAGATGCACCCAGGATTTCAATCTTCGGGTCTGTGGGGACAAGATCCGACGGATCGACATCCTGTCGTCCGATGGCCGCGATCGCCCGTACCCGCTCTCCTTTGTCCTGAAACTCCGGCGTCTCGCCGAACGCATTCTTCCCGATCTCCCCGATCGGAACGGAAGGCTTCCTTCTGCATTCCACAATCTGTGTCTCCAGCACAAAACTGTCGGTGTGCAGGGAATGGAACCGCTGCCCGTAGGCGGCTTCCGTCCCGAGAACCAGCGCCTCACCGATGCGCAAATGATTCAGTCCCTTAGGAAAATCACCGTGCGTCAGATACAACGAAGAGGAATTGCCTGCAGAGATCACGGGAAGCGCAAGTCCCGTCTCTTCTCTCAACCACGTAGTGAGCTCCAGGAGACGTGTCAGATTCTCTTCTGAAGGAAGAATCCCGCCGTAACAGGTCAGATTGGTACCCGTCCCGATCCAGTCGATCGCATCCAGTTTCAGAATGGCCCGTGCCATCGACTGCAGCTCTTCTTTGTCAAATACGCCTTCACGCAGATCGCCCAAATCGATCATCAGGAGGATCGCGTGCCGCAGGCCGCGCGCGCGGGCCCGCCGGTTCAGCTCGGTCAGGGTAAACAGATCCGACTGCAGCGAACAGTCCGCGTACGAAAGCACATCGTCGAGCTCTTCCAGCATCGGTATGCGCAAAAGGAGCCGGCTCCCCCGTGCGGGATCAATCCTGGCGAGATTTTTCAGACGGGCATCGGCAAACGCTTTGATGCCGCCGCGCCCGTAGGCGTCGAGTATATGTTCATCCGCGCCGAACACTTTCGTCACGGCGACGGTTTCTATTCCTTTGTCCTGAAGAAAGCTGCGCAGCCTGCGCGCGTTCTCCTCCAGTTTCCGTAAATCAACGCGTACTCTGGGATACATAGAACCTCCTGCTAATTCATATGGTTCATTATACCTGAAACGCAAAAAAATATCGCGATCATTCCGATCGCGATATCCTTATTCTTTGGTTTCCCGCAGTTTTTTCAATTCTTCATAAAACGAGTCAACATCCTTGAAATCCCGATACACCGATGCAAACCGCACATACGCGACCTGATCGATGGCCTGCAGCTTGTCCATGACACGCTCTCCGATCTCCGTCGAGCGGATTTCTTTTTTGTGCATGGCAAGGAGTTGCGCCTCAATGTCCTCTGCAGCCTTCTCCAGCGTCACAACGGGTACGGGGCGTTTCTCGCAGGACTTGATCATGCCGCCCAGCATTTTCGTCCGGTTAAACACTTCCCGGTTGCCGTCCTTTTTCAGTACGATCAGACTTCGTTTCTCGTAAATTTCATACGTTGTGAAACGTGCGCCGCACTGATTGCATTCGCGCCGTCTGCGGACCGAATCCCCTTCATGGGTCGGCCGCGAATCGCTGACCCGGGTATCCATGGACTCACAGTATGGACAACGCATCCTGCGCTTCCTTTAGGAGTTGATCTTGTTGATGAAGGTCGGAACGAACAGTTCCTGATTATTCAGAATTTGCTTCTTTTCCTTCTCCATCTTGTCCTGCTGCATGCGATTGTCGTCAAATCCCGTCGCAATGACCGTGATTTTTACATCATCCTTCAGACCTTCGTCAATGCCCGCGCCGAAGATGATATTGGCTTCCGTATCCACGGCTTCACGGATCAGATCTGCGGCTTCATTGACTTCGAACAGTCCGAGTTCGCGACCGCCGGTAATATTGATAAGCACCGCCTGGGCTCCGTCAATTGAAGTTTCAAGCAGCGGGCTCTTAATGGCCGCCTTGGCAGCGTCTGCCGCACGGTTTTCTCCGCCCGCGCGTCCGATACCCATGTGTGCCACGCCCTGGTTTGCCATAATGCTCTTGACGTCCGCAAAGTCGAGATTGATCAGATTCGGAACGGCGATCAGATCGGAAATCCCCTGAATGCCCTGTTTGAGCACATCATCCGCCATCGAAAAAGCTTCGACCATGGTCGTGCGCTTTTCGGCGATCTCCAGGAGACGGTCGTTCGGGATAATCACGAGCGTATCCACTTTCCCTTTCAGGGATTCAATGCCGGCTTCCGCCTGCTTCTTACGCTTCATGCCTTCAAACAGAAACGGTTTGGTAACGACACCAACGGTCAGAATGCCCATATCCTTGGCCACTTCCGCCACGATCGGTGCGGCGCCGGTACCCGTGCCTCCGCCCATACCGGCGGTGATAAAGACCATGTCGGATCCTTCGAGAAGTTCGGAAATTTCGTTTTTGCTTTCTTCGGCCGACTTCTGACCGATTTCCGGATCGCCGCCGGCCCCCAGGCCGCGGGTAAGCTTCGTACCGATCTGAAGTTTCGATTGCGCTTTCGAATTCGTAAGGATCTGACGGTCCGTATTCATAACGACAAATTCGATCCCTTTCACATCCGAAGCAATCATTCGCTCGACGGCATTGTTCCCGCCGCCACCGATACCGATTACTTTGATTTTTGCCAGCTCGTCCTGCTGCATATCCACATCAAACATTTTAACATCCTCCTTGCCAATGAGTTACTGTGAATTCATTATACCAAGACTACAACGAAAATGGAAGTCATATTTTCAAAAAAATCGGTTTTCATTGCGTTGATTTCAACATCTTTGAGGTTCTTCGTTTTGGATCCGAGAAACGAAACATGTATTTTTTGTACTTAAAATCTGTACTCATGATTCCTTTGGTCTTTTCGTACAATATATCTTGTAAATTTCATATGAGAAAAGCTGATGTTCATTGCAATACCGAAATTTGCTTTGGCTTCTACTGCCCATCCGTGATACAAAATCATCCGATTTTCACCCGATAAAAAGAAGCGGGCGCCGGCCCGCTTTTTGTGCGTTTTGTATTGAGCGTCTATGAACTTTTTTTCGATTTTCCCCGCAGCGCGACGTCTACAATATCTTTTGCCGCTTCGGGTTTTGCTAAACTTTTACTTGCTTTTTTCATTGCGTCAAGTTTTTTGGGATCCGAAAGGAGCTGATCGATCGACGAAAACAGACGCTCGGGTGTTACATCTTTCTCCTCCAGCACCAGGGCGGCTCCCTTTTTCTCCACAGCCAGGGCATTCTTCGTCTGATGATTCTCTGTGGTATATCCCTTCGGAATCAGGATCGCCCCCAGTCCGGCTGCCTGAATTTCCGCAATCGTAATCGCTCCGCTGCTTGTGACGATCAGATCGGCATGCGCATACATCTCGTGGATATCAAACAGATACGGAAAGACTCGGATATTGTGAGCCGTAAAGAGATCCTTTATATCCTCGTAATGATCGGGTCCCGCAACCAGAACCATTTGATACGGTGAATTCCTGAATTTATCCTGCATCCCGATGACGGCACGGTTCAGCTCCTGATGCCCGTTGGACCCGCCAAAGATAAAAACCGTCTTTTTCTGCGGTTCCAGATGGTATTTCTGATATACTCCCGGGGATTCCTGCAGATCAAAGAAAACCGATCGGATCGGATTGCCCGTGAGTGTCGTTTTGGCGCTGCCCGGAAAATACCGGATGGAATCTTCAAATGTAACGGCAATGTCATCCACATAGCGGGACAGGATCCGGTTGGCGACTCCGGGGTAGGAATTCTGTTCATGTATCAGCGTATACACATGTGCGCGTGCCGCCCGGTACAGTACCGGGCCGCTGACAAATCCGCCGGTGCCGATGGCAATGTCCGGCCGAAACTCACGCACGATACGTGCGGCCTGCCGCATCCCCCGCGCCAGAGTCAGCGCGAACGGAACCATGTCGGCAGAGATCTTTCTCGGCATGCCCCGGACATCGACCGTTGCAAAGCGGTGACCCGCATGCGGGACCAGTTCCGCCTCGCGTCCGTCTTTTGTCCCGACATAGAGTATGTCGGTATCGGGATCTCTCCGCAGGAGCTCTTCTGCAATCGCCAGCGCCGGGTAGATATGTCCCCCGGTGCCTCCGCCGCTAAGCAATACTTTCATCTTTTACCTCTTCTTTCCGTTCTTTGCGAGAAATCTGCAGCACAATCCCCATCAGCCCCATAAACACAAGCAGCGATGTGCCTCCGTAACTGATAAACGGAAGCGGAATCCCCGTTGGGGGCATCAGACCGATCGATACCATAATATTGATCATCGCCTGCAGCGCAATCAGGGCGGCAATCCCGGTACCCGTGATTTTGGCAAACGGATCCGGATGCCTGAGAGATACCTGCAGGATGCGAAGAATCAGAAGGACGAACAGACCGATCACCAGCATCGATCCCAAAAATCCGAGCTCCTCCGCAAGTACCGCAAAGATAAAGTCATTGTGGGCTTCCGAGAGATTGGAAAATTTCTGTACACTCTTTGCGAGCCCCCGTCCGAACAGACCGCCGGCGCTCACCGCGAACAAGGACTGGGAGAGCTGCCATCCGGAGCCGTAATAGTCTTTTAGAGGATTCCACATGGCCGTAATGCGCTCCCAGCGGTAAGGGTCGGCATTCAGATAGACAACCAGTACTCCGATCCCCGCCAGGACGCCCGGAACCAGATGCCTCAGATTCATGCCGTAGACCGCAAACAGCGCAAACAATACCGCCGCCACAATAAATGAGGTCGAGGTATCCGGCTGCAGCATAATCGGCACACAGCAGAAGGCGATCAGTACAAACGCGGGAATTGTTCCTTTTCTCAATGATTCCGTATGGCGGTTGCCCGCGATGAATCGCGCCATTTCCAAAATACCCGCGCCCTTT
>ERZ1032871.23-NODE-23-length-23543-cov-7.495402_pt1 | contig 23543 bp, 30 predicted proteins | sample MGYA00519026_ERZ1032871 | MGnify/ENA primary metagenome ERZ1032871 (study PRJEB33719, sample SAMN04262510) | wastewater metagenome | biome: rural village; feature: composting latrine chamber; material: composting feces with ash | place: El Salvador | collected...
ATAAATTCAGCGCCCGGAGTTTTCAAAAGATTTTAAAACTCTCGCAGACCATCGCGGACCTGGATCACAGCGACGAGGTCTGCGACAGACATGTCCTGGAAGCGATCCGGTATCGTTCGCCGGATACAATGAATCAGGTGACACGATAGTTCTTTTTTACTTGACACAACGCCTTCGGGCTTGTGATAAATTGTAAGGAGGAAGTGAGGAATGAACAGAGGAAAGGCCCGCAAACGTCGAGGATTCACGCTGGTTGAATTGGTCGTGGTGGTCGCAATTCTTGCGATTTTGCTCGCCGTGGCCGTACCGGCTTACGCGGGTTACAGGGACAAGGCCGCCGCACAGGCGCATGCTGCCAATTACCGAATGCTCGAAAATGCGGCGATGATGAAAGCAGCGGATGGCAGTGACGAGTTCATCTGGACCGGTGCCGATGGCGAAGGCTGGGAAGACTATGTAAAAGCATGGCCTGAGCCGTATGAAGGCCAGGCATATCGGGTGACTGTTACAGGCGGTGTCCCGGATGTTACTCCCAGGGTAACCGATCCCGATACCCCGTGATTTTCTTTGTACTTATCTTTCTTACGGGAGCGAGCGTCGGCTCGTTTCTGGAACTGACCGCGATGAGAACGACTGCCGGAGGCTCGATCCTCCGGCCGCGGTCTCATTGTGATGCCTGTCATCATGTGCTGGAACCGCCGGATTTGATTCCGATTGCAAGCTGTCTTCTGCTTCGGGGCAGATGCCGCCACTGCGGCGCGAGATTCTCACCCATGAGCACGATAACGGAGCTGTGTACCGGCATGCTTTTTGTTCTCTTTGTGGAACGCTTTGGGCTGACACCGTATACGGTGTGGCTCCTTTTGGTATTGTGTCTTCTTTTCATTATGGCGCGGATTGATCTGGCAACCGGGGAAGTCTATGACCGGCATTTGTATCTTTTGGCAGGCTTTTGTATCCTGCATGGGATCTTTTGGCTGCGACCGCTGACCGCACCGGTGCCGGGACTTTTGCTCTGGCTTCTTTTTTCTGTGCTCGTAAAAGACCGGATGGGGGACGGGGACAAAATACTGATTGCATTGATGTTTTTATTGTATCCGCCTTCTTTGCAGCTGCGTTTTTTTCTTTATTCCGTCTGGGCGGCTGCTATTGTTTCCGTTATTCTTCTATTGCGCGGAGCATCGAGGAAAACCGAGATCCCGTTTGTTCCGTTTCTGTTGATCGGCTTTGTATTTGTACAGGTGCTGCACGGAGGCACGGCATGAAGAAGGGATTTACACTGCTGGAGCTGGTGCTGGTACTCGGCATTTTGACCCTGCTTTTGGGTGTTGTCGTGCTTTCCTTCACAGGCCTGCAGGATCGTGAGCTTGACCGGATGCTTGAGGATCTCCACTATGCGAGGACCTACGCGGTATCGAATCAGAAGATCGTACGCTTTTCTTTTGACTGTGATACGAACAGTTATCGTATTGCAGAACAAGAGAGCGGGAGAGAACTGAAATCCCGCACACTGCAGTCCGTGAAACTAATCAAGCCGTTTCATCTAACGAATCCGCTGCTGATTTATCCTACCGGCGCATTTTCCCGCTGCGGACATTTGGTCGTAGAAAACAGAGGGAAGTTCATGAAGCTGAATTTTACGGTGGGCGTGGCCCGATTTACTTTGGGAGAAATGCCATGAACAAAAGAGGCTACAGTCTGGTGGAGACGATTATTGCGCTGACGCTGCTCTCCATCCTGGTGCTGGCCATGCTGCCGGTGCTTTCCTCCACGGTTTTACAACAGCATCGCCTGGAAGAACTGCGGCTGCAAAACCAGTTTCTCAGAAATCTGATCACCTGTGTGCAGCGCGATGTGCCGATAGCCGCAGACGGCGAGACCCTGGTCCCCACCGAGGGACTGGACGCAGGCGGCAGCACTGCATTTACATATCGCGGCGTGTCATACCGCGTATTCGGATCCCCGTCCGACAACGGAGTATTTTGGTATGTGATTGAAAGAGAGGGCATGGATGAACCGATCCGCCTTATGCGTCAGGAATAGAAAGGGATTTACCCTGATCGAACTGATTTGTGCACTGGCCGTCAGCTCTGTGCTGCTGGTGGTTGCTTCCGCGATGTTTTATCAGACGGCGGTCGTCGCGAAAAAAGTCGAATCTTCCGACACTCTGTTTCTGCACGGTTCGTTTACCATGGATTATATCGAACGGGAAATCCGCGCAGCGGAAGCGGTGTACGGCCCGGAGGAGGCGGGTGTGGCGATTTTGCATTCGGAACCCGTGGGATTCGTCCTGAAAATGCATGATACAAGATACATCACCTACGGCACGGAAAGCAGAATTCTTTACCGATACACGGCCGGAGAACAGATCGGATTCATGAGAAAAGAGGGGATCACGGGAAAAAATCAGCTGGCGCCCGATATCACGCGCGCCTCTGCAGCGGTGGATGCACAGCGCGGCCTGCTGACACTTGAGATCTGCATGGAAGGAAACGGGACCCGCCGGGATTATTCCCGACTGATTGAAATTCCGGTGACTGAAGAATGAAAAGACAAGGCTATATACTGATCTTTTTTGTGATCCTTCTCGCTTTCGTGTCCTTTGTGGCAATGTACTCTATGGAACGCCTCCGCCTCGCCATGTTGATTGAAGAAAACCGTACGAACACGATCCGGGTGCAGGCTGCCGTCGACAGTACGCTGGCGTATCTTGAGCGAGAGGGCAATATCGAAACTGCACTACATCTGCTTAGAGATTTTATTGACAAGGGGATAATTACAGACACAAAAGAATACGATACATCTCTCTTTGTACCGGACGGAACTGTCCGACCTGCGAAGGCGAAGATCTTTATGAACGACCAGCAAATCCAGTGGCGTTTCACTATAGGGGAAGGGGAACGGCCTTATACAGCCACGCAGACGTTCTTCACGCCGTTTGACAGATCTGCCCGGGAAGGCGGCGTCTCGCTATTGGATAAGATGCAGATCCTCGAAGATATGATCAGAGAATCCGGTCTTCCGTATTTGGAGACGGATGGAGATCTACTGATCCGTCTGTCGGACAATCGAAGGAACTGGGAGGTTTATGAGCTGCCGGAAGTGGAAGATCCCGTTACGGAGGCCCCGGATACGGAAGATACGGAACCTCCGGAAGAAGTTTCTGAAACGGAACCTGTGGATCCCGGCACGGAGCCTGTCGTCACAGAACCTCCGCAGGCGACAGAGCCGCCCGTGACTGAGCCGCCTGTAACAGAATCCGCGGCAGAACCGGTACTCATCACAACATTTCCTGTAAAAGAAAAAATATATCTGATTGCAAACGGTGATGTCCGGATCGCGACAAAAGAGCAAATTGCAAATCATATTTACGGATTGATGGTGCTCCGGGGCGATCTCTCGCTGAAACAGGCATCGTTTCAGGGTGTTGTACTGCAGGAAGGACGGGCTACAGGAAACAGCAATGCACAAATAACGGGGTTTTATGAATCCAATTACGCGTCCAATGTGCAACAGATCCGATATTATCCGGGGATCAGGGCCATACTCAATGCCGGCATCGATCTGCCGGGCTTTGTTACCATCCGTACACGGACCCTGCAGAGTCCGCCGCCCGAAGAGTTTGACGGCCACACTGCGTCTGTCTTGTAACCTTTTCCATTCATTGGTATAATTTATGTGTACTTGAAGAGCAGGAGGGATGCAATAGTGATCGCGGCAAGTGATTTCAGAAAAGGCGTTACATTTGAAATGGATGGCGATGTGTACCAGATCGTCGACTTTCAGCATGTGAAGCCCGGCAAAGGTGCGGCGTTTGTTCGCGCAAAGATTCGTTCGGTAATGGGCGGCGGTACGAAGGATGTTACCTTCAATCCCAATGACCGTTATCCGTCGGCTCGCATTGATGCGAAGGAAATGCAGTATCTGTACAACGACGGGGAACTGTACTATTTTATGGATTCGGAAACGTTTGACCAGATCCCGTTGGAAAAAGATGCGGTTGAAGATGCAATCCTCTATATCAAGGAGAACGATTATGCGACGATCCGTTTTTATCAGGGCAAGGCATTTGAAGTTTCTCCGCCCAATTTTGTCGAATTGACCGTTAGCAAGACAGATCCCGGCGTGCGAGGCGATACATCTTCGGGCGGCGACAAACCCGCTACGCTGGAAACGGGCGCTGTGGTCCGCGTGCCTTTGTTTGTAAACGAAGGCGACACAATTCGCGTGGACACGCGTTCGAACGAGTACCTTTCAAGAGTATAGGAGGAGACTATGCAATACCTGTATCAGAAGATTTCGTATCTCAGAGGCATTACCGACGGGCTGAAAATCGACAACAGTACGGATGAAGGCAAACTGTTCCTGCACATTATCGACGCACTGGAAGAGATGGTGGACACCATGGACGCCATTGTCGAGGCGCAGGAAGATATTGAAGATTATATTGCTTTCATAGACGAAGACCTTTCGGATGTGGAAGAAGAGCTGTATGGCGTCGACTTTGATGATGATTTTGATGACTTCGATGATTTCGAAGACTTCCAGTACGACGACTATATGGACGATTTTGAAGAAGATGTGGTCATCGAAGAAGAGGAAGACGACGATGACGATGAGGACGAAGACGAAGCGTAGACGGCCGCAGGCTGTCACGGAGAGGGCGCTTGTGCCCTCTCTTTTTTCGCAGGAGGGAATATGGACAACACATTTACGGGTGGACGAGTAAAAATCGCCAATCACATCATTGAAAAGATCATTCGCGAGGCTTGCATGGAAGTGCCGGGCGTGGCGGAAGTACTGTCGGGACAGGACTTTGTGTCCTACGACAAGTTCACGACGACCGACAGCAGCAAGGGCGTCAAGCTGGCGACCCGCGACGGACAGGTGCGCATTGACCTTCGCCTGGAAGTGCTCGGAGCGGAAGATCTCACCAAAGTCGCAGAAGAAGTGCAGCGCAATGTATCGGAAAAACTGGCCGTGATCACGGGGCTGAAAGTCATCGAAGTCAATGTGACGATCGAAGGCCTGAAAGGGTAGCCGGTTTTTCATGACCAAGGCAGAATCCCGCGAATGGGTGGAGCGTCGCGTTGCCCGTGAGTGGCTGATGCGTTTTTTGTACAGCCTGGATGTGCAAAAAATGGAGACGCAGGACCTCGATGACTGGTTCTGCGTTTTTGACGCGCGCAACGATACCGAAGAAGAGGCGCCGTTTGCGGCGGCGGACGGAGAGGAACATGCCGACCCCTGGCCCGTGAAGGAAGAGGCGCATCATCTGCGGGCCGGACAGAAGACATTTATCCGAAACGGGGCGAAGTCGGTGCTGGACAATCTCGAAGAGATCGACGAACACATTGTCCGTCACCTGAAAGGCTGGGAGTACACGCGTCTTCCGAAGGTCGACCGGGCGATCCTGCGCATGGCCGTGGCGGAAATTCTCTATCTCGAGGAGATTCCTGTCGGGGCATCGATCAATGAAGCCGTCGAACTCAGTAAACGCTACAGCAGCGACACCTCTTTTCGATTTTTGAACGGCGTACTGGGGAACATCGCCCGGGAGGTGGAGGAGTCGTGAAGCCGGTCAGTGTATCCACGCTGAGTGAGTATATTAAAAGTGTCCTGCGGGACGATCTGTTGTTAAGCAATGTCACGGTGCGGGGCGAATTGAGCAGCTTCAAGGAAACCGCGCGGGGTCATTGCTTTTTTTCGATCAAAGACGAACGGTCGGTGCTGCAGTGCGCCCTTTTCGAATCGTGTCCGGACAGCAGACTGCCCGAAAGTATCGGGATGGAAGTGGATGTGCAGGGGAACATTTCCACCTTCCCGATGCAAAGCGGCTACCGCATGCTCGTGAAGGATGTGCGTCTGCACACCCGGCAGGGACAGCTGCATCAGCAGCTTGAACAGCGAAGAAAAAAACTTCAGGACGAAGGACTGTTTGATCGGGAGAAAAAACGACCGATTCCCGCTTTTCCGCACAGAATCGGACTGATCACCTCCGGTACGGGAGCCGCGATTACGGATCTGCTCCATGTGATCAGGAGGCGTTCGCCGATGACGCATGTTGTGTTGTATCCGACGGTGGTGCAGGGGACTTCGGCGCCCGCCTCCATGATTGCGGCCATTCGATATTTTGACAAGAGAGACGATATCAGTACGGTGATTATCGGCAGAGGCGGCGGATCGTTTGAGGATCTTTTCGGCTTTAATGACGAGGCGCTCGTGCGGGCGGTGGGCGCCTCCCGGCATCCGATTATTTCCGCCGTCGGGCACGAATCGGATACGGTGCTTACCGATTTTGCGGCGGATCTGCGCGCGCCGACGCCGACCGCCGCAGGCGAGCTCGCCACCCGGGATGTGTCGGAGCTGGAAAATGAGATTTACGGATGGGATCACAGGCTCCAGCGAGAAATTCGCGCGATTCTGGATGAAAAGGGACAGCTTCTGGATGCGGTGCGGGAGGATCTGCTGCGCAGAAATCCCGCCGTACGGATGGAAAAGATGGAGTCGGATCTGCGTGAATGGACGAACAGACTCACCCGGGCCGTAGAAGAGACGCAGCAGGCGAAAGAACACGCGCTGTCTGTATGCAAGGTGCGGTTGGATGCATCCAATCCGCTGGCCATTCTGCACAAGGGCTATGCCGTGGTGCAAAAAAATGGCAGCGTGGTTACGGACAGTTCCGTTCTCGCCCCGGGCGATGCGTTGCGCGTCCGTTTTCTGAAGGGACAGGCACAGACAGAGGTAACGGAGATTTTCACGCAGGAGGAATCACATGGAGTTTAAAGATTATGAAGCCAATCTCGAACAGCTGAAAGAGATTGTAAAGAAACTGGAAACCGGGGATCTGTCCCTGGATGAAAATATGGCCTGCTACAAACAGGGTATGCAGCTGCACCGAGAACTGGAAGCCTGCCTGAAACGCTCGCGCGGGGAACTCACCAGAATCGAGGGGGAGAGCGAAATCCCCTTTTCACAAGAAGGATCGGATGATGGATTATCAGACATTGACGAAACACAATAATGAACGGCTGGAGGCGGCGCTGAAAGAAAGAATCGAAGCGCTTCCGATGCACGAACGACTGAAAGAGGCGATGCTGTACGCCATGGATGGCGGCGGCAAACGTCTGCGACCGATCCTGCTGCTGGAAACGCACGCACTGTTTTCCGAAGATACGGATGCGGCGATGCCTTTTGCGGTCAGCCTCGAAATGATTCATAACTATTCGCTAGTGCATGACGATCTGCCCGCGATGGATGATGATGATTACAGGCGCGGCCGTCCGTCGGTCCACCGCGCTTTTGATGAAGGACTGGCCATACTTGCAGGCGATGCGCTTCTGAACGGCGCCATGGAGATTGCGCTTTCCGCCGCCTGCGAACAAAAAGGCGGCATCCGGGCGGCGCAGGCACTGATCGCGGCTGCGGGTACGGACGGGATGCTGTCGGGCCAGGTGATGGATCTGTATGATGATGTGAAAGACCGGCAGCATCTGCTCAGACTGTACGAGAAGAAGACGGGACGACTGATTCTTGCGGCCTGTGAGGCCGGTGCCATGCTGGGCAACGCTTCGGAAGCGGAGCTTGTGGCGCTGACATCTTATGCTGCGCATCTCGGTGCGGCGTTTCAAATTCAGGATGATCTGCTGGATGCTGAACAGGACCTGGCGCAGGGGAACATGACCATCCTTCGTTTTTTATCCAGTGAAGAAGCGCGCGAACAGATGCTTTTTCATACGGAACAGGCACTCGATGATCTTGACAAATTAGCACGTGATACCGGGCGTTTGCGCGCAATTACAGAATCACTGGTGAATCGGAATTTGTAATATCTATTCGAAATTATTGAATAATCGAGTCGTTTCTGTTATAATCATGAAGATAGTGAAGCAGTATTCTAGTCAACACAACGGATCTGGAGGGCGGGGCTAAAAATCCGTCGCAGAGCACATCGATGAAGTTCCTGGTTTATGCTCACGACGCCCAGTCGGGGGTATGTTCTGGGAGTAAGAGGGATGGGGCGATCTACAATGGCATGTAGGCGTTGACCCTACTCTCGCGGAGACTTCCGTATCCTACAATGCGGATGATAAAACCTGCAGTTTGCAGCGTAGCTTGCCTTGAGTGAAGATTTGCGGAAGATAACGTTCGTAAGAGGATGGTTGTGGCCAGACCGAATCTTATTTGGTATCGAAACACTCTTTGCAAAAAAGGATAAGGATCTGACTGGTTGTTGAGGAAAACTCCTAGACTGTCTGATGTACATGGGATTACAGTGCGGACTTAGTGGTGATTTAGTTCCGGATATGGTGACGATTCGGCGCCTGCTTTAATGGGAAACCGCTGATGGCGGCGACGCGCAGCAGCGGGCGGAGAAATTCTACTAAACCTATGCCGTAAGATTTACTATGTGCATCTTCACTATATACATATTTTTAATGATCAGGAGAATTATGCCTAAACCCGGTAAAAAAAGAAAAATTTTTGAGAGCATTGACAGAAAATGGGTTCGTTTTATTACATTTTGGACCCTGGTGCTGTCGGTCGGAATCAGTTTTTTATCCGATGCCTTTGTTTCGGGCGTTCCCGCGGTTGTGGCGACGCTCTTGCTTTTGTGCATCATCGCCATCGGAATTATATTTGATATTATCGGCATCGCGGTAACGGCGGCCGAGGTAAAGGGCTTTCATGCCATGGGGGCGAACCGCGTCCCGTCCGCCGAGTATGCCATCGCATTGATCCGCAATGCGGACAAGGTATCCAACTTTTGCAACGATGTCATCGGGGATATCTGCGGGATTGTCAGCGGCGCGGTTGGCGCCATGATCGTGTTTCGCGTGCTGCAGACGTTCGGTTTTCTCAACGGCACACTGCTGAGCGTCCTGTTTACAGGCGCCATTTCCGCCACTACGGTCGGCGGAAAGGCCATCGGCAAGTCGATCTCGATCACGTATGCACAGGAGATTGTACTGTTTTGCGCGGGTCTGATCCGTCGCATCGCAGGTCTGTTCCCCCGAAAAAAGACTACAAAGAATAAAGGAGCGCGTAATGAAAAAATACACTCGTCAAAGAATCATTCTTGATCTCATCGAAGAATATGAGATCAAAACGCAGGAAGAACTCTCGGAATACCTGCTGACCCGCGGTGTCCGCGCGACACAGGCCACAATCTCAAGAGATATTAAGGAACTGCGGATTTCCAAAGTGCAAACCGCCGAAGGCGAATACAAATACGCGCTGATCGACACGGTCCATGATTCTTTGAACGAGCGGCTGGACAAAATCTTCCGTTCCGCCGTACTTTCCATTAAAAGAAATGACGAAATGATTATTATTAAAACCATCGCACACACGGGGACAGTGTGCGGTATGGCCGTGACCAACAGCAAGATCAAGGGGATTGCCGGCATTCTTACGGGCAATGACACGATTTTTATTGCAGTTGAGGACAAAGAAGATCTGGATCGGATTATCGAGCAGATCAAGGAGAGCATCAAGTAGCCATGCTGCAGGAAGTCCGGATCCGTAATCTTGCGATTATCAAGGACCTGACCGCCCGTTTTGATTCGGGTCTGCATGTGATCACCGGGGAAACCGGCGCGGGCAAGTCGATACTTTTGCATGCGCTGAGTTTGATGAGCGGGGCGCGCGCTTCGCGCTCCATGATCAGAAAAGGCGCGACCTCCCTCTATGTCGAAGGCGTGTTTTCTCCGCAGGAGAAAGACCTGCTCCCTTTGCTTTCGCCCTACGGTGTGGAGCCGGGGGAACCACTGGTACTGTCTCGTACCGTACAATCCTCCGGAAAATCGGCGGCCCGGATTCAGGGCCAGCTTGTAACGGTAACAGAACTCAAGGCGATCGGTGATCGCCTTCTTGACGTATATGGGCAAAAAGACCGCGCCCTGCTGGATCAGGATCAGCAGCTCCGGCTGCTCGACAGTTTTCTGGAAGAAGAGGATCTGGAAGTCCTGCAAAACTATCGTGTGCGGTATCAAAAAAGAAAACAAAAAATGGATTTTCTGGCGCGTTACGGCACAGACCCCAATCAGAGAGAAAGGGAGATGGATATCCTGCAGTATCAGATCCAGGAAATCGAAGCGTTTGACCCCTATGAAACCGATCTCGACGCGCTCGAAACGGAGCACCGAAAACTTCTGCACGCGGAGGAGCTTACGCAGCTGGCAGAACAGATCGACCGGCTGCTCGGCGGATGGTCGGACGAACAGCCGGGAGCACTGATGCTCCTTGAAAAATCCGAACACCTGGCACTGAAAATGGAAGGGCTGGCTCCTTCCCTTGGCGTCTCCGAACGCCTGACAGAAGTACTCGAACTCCTGCGCGACGCGCAGCGCGAGTTCAGCCGCGCGGCATCGGATCTGCAAATGGATCCGCAAAGACTCGGACAGCTGGATCAGACGATGAGCGAATGGATGCGCCTGCAAAGAAAATACGGACAGACGAAAGAGGAAGTCCTTGCCTTTTTGGAACAAAGCCGAAGGGAAATGGAGACTATTCGAGAACGCGAAGCCTCGCTTGTGCAGGCAGAAAAAGAAATCGCATCCCTAACGGAAGAACTCGGACAGCTGGCGGACCGGCTGACCCGGGCGCGAAAAGCAATCGGAGAGAGAATCGACCGGGAGATTGTGTCCGTGCTGCAGGGACTTTTGATGGAGCATGTGGCGTTTGAAACCCGTTTCACGGAAGTTCCGCTGCAGGAAAGCGGACAGGACCGGATTGTCTTTCATATTCGTACGAATCAGGGACAAAGGATGCAGCCGCTGCATGAAATTGCCTCCGGCGGCGAACTGTCCCGCGTCATGCTTGCGATCCGGTCACTGTTTGTCAGTGAGTTTGCCTCATCTACGGTCGTGTTTGACGAAATCGACACCGGCGTAAGCGGAAAAGCGGCCCAGGCGATGGCGGAGTTTTTGCGTACGCTTTCAGAGAAAATGCAGGTGATCGCCGTAACGCACCTGCCGCAGATTGCATCTATGGGGGATGCGCATTCACTGATCGAAAAAGAAACCAGGGAAGAAGAAACCATCAGCAAACTCAGCCTGCTGGACGAGCAGCCGCGGATCGACGAAGTGGCCAGGCTGATCAGCGGCAGTACTAAAACGCACAGCGCAGCGGTACAGGCCGAACAGTTGCTCCGTCAGGCGGCGCAATGGAAGCAGGGAGGGGAAAATGGAAAACACAGAGAAGACAATTAAAACAGAGACGATTTATTCCGGAAGGATACTGGCGCTGAAAGTGGATACGGTGGAGATGCCGAACAAAAAGTACTCGAAACGTGAAATTGTCGAGCATCCGGGCGCCGTGGTGATTTTGCCGATCCTGCCGGACGGCCGGATCCTTCTGGTTCACAATTATCGCACGGCGGTGGGAAGAACGATGCTGGAGCTCCCCGCGGGACTGATCGAACGCGGTGAGGAACCCAAAGATACCGCACGCAGGGAACTCGAGGAAGAAACCGGATATGCCGCGGATGAAATGCTGTTTTTGTTTGACACCTATCCGTCCGCCGGCTATTCCAATGAAAAACAGCAGTTTTTCCTGGCGAAAGGTCTGCACAAAATCACCGACGAAATCGATGAAGAAATCGCGGATCATACCGTGATCGAACTGGATGAACTCCTGCAGCGGATTGAAAACTGCGGGATCATGGATGCCAAAACCATTATGGGTGCGCTCTATCTGGATCGCATCAAAGACGAGCACTTTCGAAACGGAGAGGAGCAATAAATGGACAGAATTCTGGCGGAACGCCTGCCGGACATTCCCGTTGTCGCCGTACAGCTGGGATCCGGACTGAAAGATCTTGCGAACATCTGTGAGGACCCCGTACGGATTCCCTTTGATGAGTTTCCGGGGCTGCCCAAGCCTGGAGTCGAAGGCCATGGCGGAGAATTTATTTTCGGCTATGTGGAGTCTATCCCGGTGCTGTTTATCAGCGGCCGTGTACACTATTACGAAGGCAAGGGGATTGAGGAAGTTACAAAAATCGTTCGGGTTCTGCACGGGCTCGGCGTCGATATTCTGTTTTTGACCAACGCCGCCGGTGCGGTCAATGAGAGTTTTCAGCCCGGTGACCTGATGATGATTACGGATCATATCAATTTCAGCGGCATCAATCCGCTGCGCGGACCCTACAAAGAAGAAGACGGTCCGCGGTTTCCGGATCAGACGGAGATTTACAAAAAAAATCTGCGCGGTCTTTTGGAGACTGCGGCCGGGAAAGCGGAAGTGGATCTCAAGAACGGCGTCTATATCTGGTTTAGCGGACCGAGCTATGAAACCCCGGCGGAAGTGCGCGCTGCGCGTGCGCTGGGCGCGGATGCCGTCGGCATGTCGACGGTACCCGAGGCGATGGTCGCCAACCGGCTCGGCATGCAGGTATGCGGCGTGTCCATGATCAGCAATATGGCGGCGGGCATCACCGATGACGTGCTGACGCACGAAGAAGTGCTGGCTTCGGCGGATCTGGCCGCACAGAATTTCCGCGCGCTGTTTACGGGTTTTATGCGGGAGCTTTCCGATGCACGCGACTGATTTTATAGCGGAAAAACGAGACGGCAAAGCGCACACGGAACAAGCGCTGCGCGAATGGATCCTCGGTCTCAATGACGGCGACATTGCGGACTATCAGGTGTCGGCATGGCTTATGGCCGTCTATCTGAACGGACTGACAGAAGATGAACTCATCACACTGACCGACAGTATGGTGCATTCCGGCGATCAGATCGATTTGTCGGGCATTGAAAAAGTCGTGGTGGACAAACATTCTACGGGCGGTGTGGGGGATACGACAACCCTCGTAACAGGGCCCGTGGTCGCATCCTTCGGAATTCCGTTTGCCAAAATGTCGGGACGCGGCCTGGGACATACCGGCGGTACGCTCGATAAACTGTCCGCGATCCCCGGACTTACGACGGATCTTTCGGAAGAGGAATTTGTACGGCAGGTGAACCGCCTGCACATCGCCGTGGCCGGACAGACCGGACAGCTCGTTCCGGCCGACAAGAAACTGTATGCCCTTCGTGATGTTACGGCGACGATCGATGCGATCCCTCTCATCGCCTCCTCCATTATGTCGAAAAAACTGGCGGTCGGGGCGGATAAAATCCTTTTGGACGTTAAAGTAGGCTCGGGCGCCTTTATGCAGGAACCGGAGCGTGCGGTCAAGCTGGCTTCCACGATGGCCGGCATCGGGGCGCGATTCGAAAAAGAAACGGTCTGCCTGATTACGGATATGGAAGAACCGCTGGGCGATTTTGTCGGCAATGCCCTGGAAGTTTATGAGGCGGCGCTGATGCTGCAGGGAAAGAAAACGGGACCGCTGCTGGATGTCAGTCTGGCACTGGCCGCGGAAGAAATTCTTCTGGCCGGCCTCGCAACCGATCCCGACGAAGCCCTGCAAACAGCAAAAAAACAAATTGAAAACGGCAAGGCGTTTGCTTGTCTGTGCGATATGGTGGAGGCGCAAAAGGGCGATGCGGCGGTCTTGCATACCCCGGAGCGACTGATCGATGTATCGCATGTTATCCCCGTGAAAGCGGAAAAAGACGGTGTACTGCAGAAGATGGATGCCCGGCTCACGGGAGAGGCGGCGCTCGCTCTTGGCAGCGGCCGGCTCACCCAGGAAGACGAGCTGGATCTTTCGGTGGGCATCGAACGAAAAATTCGAAGCGGTACCCGTGTGAAAAAGGGTGATGAAATCGCCGTCATTTATGCCAATGACACACAACGGGCGAAGGAAGCGGAAGCACTCCTGCAGCAGGCGCTGGTGATTGGAGAATCCGCGGAGGTTCGGCCACTGATCTATGCGAAAGTGACAAAAGACGATGTATTCTATACAGAATCTGTTTCCTGAGAATCTGCTGATTACCCTTGCGAGTCTGTTAATTACGATTGTGGCGCATGAACTCGCGCACGGCGGGGCAGCCCTTGCCATGGGAGACACCACTGCCCGTGATGCCGGCCGGCTCAGTCTGAATCCTCTGAAACATCTGGATCCGATGGGGACACTCAGCATGCTGCTGTTTCGCTTCGGATGGGCGCGGCCCGTTCCGATCAATCCAAACCGGTTTCGTTCTAGAAAAGCCGGTATGATACTTGTGTCCTTTGCGGGCGCCGGCATGAACCTGCTGCTGGCCGCCCTCAGTACCGGCCTGCTGGTGTATACCGGAGGGGCTTCGCGAATCTGGGCGGAGTTTCTGCAGCTGCTGCTTTTATACAATGTTTATTTTGCCGTGTTTAATCTGATGCCGATTCCGCCGCTGGACGGGTCGAAAATCCTGTTCAGCTTTCTGCCGGCACGGATCGAAAGGCAGGCGTATCAGTATCAGCGCTACTTTTATATTCTGCTCGTGCTGTTTGTGTTTACGGGCACACTGCAGCGGTTTCTGGTGCCCGCGGCCAATGCGATCATCCGGTTTTTGCTCGGGGTTTTCCTCTAATGCTGCATGTGGATGTCGGCCCGTTTGAAGGCCCTTTGGATCTTTTGCTGCGACTGATTCGGAAAAACGAGATTCAGATTGAGGAGATTCCGATCCGGGAGATCACGGAAGCCTATCTGAGCATACTGGAGGACGGACGTTCGGTGCTGGACGAAGAGATGGGCGACTTTCTGGTACTGGCATCGGAGCTGCTTTATATCAAGTCGCGCATGCTGCTGCCCGTACCCGAAGAGACGGAAGAGGAGGATCCCAGGGAAGCGCTGATCCGGCGCCTGCGTGCCTATGAAGCCTATCTTTCGGTGGTGGAGGTGCTGCAGAGCTGTGAGAAACAGGGACAGGGCAAGATCCAAAAACTTCCGTCGGATCTGACACCCTTTGTCAAAGAACCGATCGAACTCACACGCGATGTGCAGGAACTGTATCTTGCCTTTGCAGAAATTCTGCAGCAGAAAAATGAAACGAAAGTATCGCGCGAAAAAATCGGCGAACTCATTGAACGGGAAGTGTTTGAGGTCGAAACGGCGATGCAGACACTGCTTGCGGCCCCGCTCCATCAACCTGCCCCGCTGGGGCAGTTTGTGCGCACGCGGGCCGTCGGAGAATGGATTGCCGTATTTATTGCGATGCTGGAACTGCTCAAACGAAATGTTCTGACCGCAAAGGTACGAAAAGACGATATTTGGTTAACCAGGAGAGAAGCTTATTAACAAGGATCTGATGAAGGCCGAGGCCCTGTTGTTTTTGTGGTCGGACGGGCTGACAGTAAAACAACTGAAAGAAGCTCTGTCGGTACATGCGAAAGAATGGGAACGGATCGAGGCGGAGCTGGAACAAAAGTACGGGGAACACAGCGGGATCATCTACGAAAAACACGGCGACACGCGCCTTTTTTCGTCGCATCCCGATTTGTATCCCGTGATTTCCGATCTGATGCAGCAAAAGCCCGCGAAGAGTTTGAGCCGACAGGCACTGGAAGTTCTCTCGATCATTGCCTACCGGCAGCCGGTTACCCGGCTTGTCGTGGAGCAGATCCGGGGCGTGCAGTCCTCTGGAATTATCGATACGCTCCTGACCCGCGGTCTGATACGCGAGGCGGGGCGGCTGGATGCGATCGGAAAGCCCTATATTTATGAAACCACGGATGAATTTCTGCGCTACTTTTCCCTGGAGAGCCTGGCGGAACTGCCGCCGGTGGATGTGGAGGAGACGGAAGATGAGGATTAACCGTTATCTGGCGCAAAGCGGCCTGTGCAGCCGAAGGGACGCGGAAAAACTCGTGTGTGAAGGAAGAATCCGGATCAACGGGAAAATCGTGTCGGATCTTTCGACCCGTGTGCAGCCGCAGGATGAGGTGGAGGCGGACGGTGCGATTGTCCGGCCCGTGCAGAAAAAAGTCGTGTACGCCTATCACAAACCGGTCGGCGTCACCGTTACGATGGAGGATCCGCAGCAGAAAAACATATTGGGAGACCGACTGAAACAGCTGCCCGAACGGGTCGTGCCGGTCGGCCGGCTGGACAAGGATTCCAGCGGGCTATTGCTTTTGACCAATGACGGCGCGCTGGTGCACAGGCTGACCCATCCCTCGTTTGAAAAGGAAAAGATCTATCTGGTCACCCTGGACCGGATGCCCAAAAAGAAAGATCTGGAACAGTTTGAACGGGGTGTGCTGCTCGACGGCAAAATGACGAAACGGGCACGCGTCAAAAACACGCCGGACGGACTCGAAATCCGACTGCAGGAAGGACGCAACCGGCAGATCCGGCGAATGTGGGATGCGCTCGGCTATCAGGTGCAGACGCTGCACCGCATAGCGATGGACGGGATCCGGCTTGGCGAACTGCCACAGGGAGCGTTTCGCAGACTCGGCGCGGAAGAGGTGAGGAAACTCGGATGAATCATTTGAAAATGGTACATCTTCTGATGGAACAGACAATCCGGCCGGACGATCATGTACTGGACATGACACTCGGTAACGGACACGATATGAAGAAGCTGCTCAGCTGTCTGGAAGACGGCGCAAAACTGACAGGCTTTGACATTTCGGAATCCGCCCTAACGACCTGCCGCTCCATTGCCGAACAGTATCCCGAGATTACGGCCGACCTGCGACTGGATTCTCACGAACACTGTGAAAATGTGGATCCGTTTCGTTTTGCCGTCTATAATCTCGGCTATCTGCCGGGATCGGACAAAAAGGTGACGACCCGTGCGGCACCGACAATTGCAAGCCTGAAAACGCTGCTTCCCAAACTTCTTCCGGACGGAATGATCTGTGTGACCGCCTACCGGACGCATGACGGGGCAGAAGAGGCGAACGCACTCAGGGACTGGCTGCTGTCACAAAAGGAAGTGTCCGTGCGGAGCTGGCAGCGGCTTCCGGATGACGGACATGCGCCGATCCTGTATGTGCTGTATAAGGAGGAACGCCCGTGATCTGTGTCATCGGCGGCGGACCGGCCGGATGCATGGCGGCTTTCGCGGCCGCAAAGCAGGGAGCGTCGGTTCGTCTGTTTGAACAAAATGAAAAACTGGGCAAGAAGTGGTATATTACAGGGAAGGGCCGCTGCAATCTGACAAATGATCAGCCGATGGACATACATCTGCAGCATGTGCGCAGAAACCCCAAATTCTTGTGGAGCGCATATGCCCATTACACGAAAGACGATATTCAGGATTTTTTTACAAAAAGACATGTCCCTGTAAAAACCGAACGCGGTGAACGCGTGTTTCCCGAGAGCGACAAGAGCAGTGACACGATCGCGGCATTCGAGAAGGCACTTCAGAAGGCCGGCGTGACGGTTTCTCTGCATACCAAAGTAGAATCCGTATCGCCTGCGGAGGACGGGTTTTTTCTGCGGACAAAAGAAGGGAATGTGCATGCCCGTGCCGTTATCATCGCGACCGGCGGTTTGTCCTATGCTTCGACCGGCGCCACCGGGGACGGCTATACCTGGGCGAAAGAGGCCGGCCACACAGTGACGCCGCTCTATCCGTCCCTGGTCGGTTTAAATCTGGAACCGGCGTTTCCCGATTTGTCGGGCCTGAGTCTTCGTAATGTAGAGCTGACGGCAAGCTGCGGCAAAAAGAAAATGTCCCGGTTCGGGGAGCTGCTGTTTACAAATTACGGCATTTCCGGTCCGATCGTTTTGCAGTTGAGCGCGGAACGTCCCGTCCCGCCGTCGGAGTTTTCACTTTCCTTGAATCTGAAACCGGCCCTGCAGCCGCATCTGTTGGATGCCCGGCTGCAGAGAGAAGCGCAGAAAATGCAGGGCAAACAGATGAAGACGCTGCTGCTCGGACTTCTGCCGTCTTCTCTGGTGCCGCACGTGCTGAAACAGGCGGGAGTGGACGAGACGAAAAAAGCGGCGGTGCTGACCGCAAAAGAACGTCGCCGGCTGGTCGAGACGATGCAGGGATTTCGGCTGATACCCGGATCGTTTCGGGGGTTCAATGAAGCCGTGATTACAAGAGGCGGTGTGTCGGTGCGGGAGATCGAGTCCGGATCCATGATGTCGAAGAAGATGCCCGGCATGTTTTTTGCGGGTGAAGTGTTAGATGTTGACGCCGATACCGGCGGATACAATTTGCAGATTGCCTGGTCGACGGCCAGTCTTGCGGGCAGTGCGGCTGCGAAATTCGTGCAGGCGGGAGGTGCGGAATGAAGACAATTAAAGGCTCATTGAAAGTACGGGAAGATGCCAACACCCTGACCCGGGAGGTGGCGGAACTTCTGGAGAAACTGCTGGCTGAAAACAGCCTGCGGCCTGCGGATCTGCACGCAGTTCTTCTCAGCGCCACGGACGATCTGCCCGGTGTTTTTCTGGAAGAGGCGGCATCGGAGCTTGGCCTGGATGCGGTGTCCGTATACACGGTGCAGCAGTTTCGGTATCAGGCGGATATGGACCGCTGTGTGCAAATGGTCCTGTATCCGAAAGCACTCGAACACGAGCCTGTTGATCTGCTGCTGGGCTGCGAGTCATGGGGGAGTGAATTATGAGAAGTATAGCCATCGACGGACCCTCGGGCTCCGGAAAAAGTACGGTCGCAGGCCTCCTGGCCGACCGGCTGCAGATGCTGCACCTGGATACGGGTGCCATGTACCGGACCCTCGCGTATCTTGCAAAAGAGGAGGGAATCGAAGCCTCGGATGCGAGCGCATTAACGGAACTGGCCCGTTCGCTGCCGTTTTCCATCGAGGGGCAGGAACTCTTTCTTGACGGACAGCCGCTTCCCGCGCGCATTCGTGAACAGGAGTACGCGAAGGCGGCTTCTGTTGTTAGTGCACACGAAGGGGTGCGGCTGGCGATGCAGAGCAAGCAGCGGGAACTCGCTGCGCGGCATCCTCTGATTATGGACGGCCGGGATATCGGAACCTGCGTGATTCCCGACACTCCGTACAAATTCTATCTGGACGCGCAGGTGGAAGAACGCGCCAGAAGAAGATACGAGCAGGGGGACAGGGACCGTTTCAGCTATGAAGAGGTGCTCCGCGCGCTCAAAGAGCGTGACGAAAAGGATATGAACCGGGCCATGGCGCCTCTGAAAGTGGCGGAAGGCGCCATCGTTATCGACAGCACGAAGCTTACTATTGAAGAAACGATGGAGCAGATGATCAGCCTGATGGAGAAATTCGAATGAATGTGACTTTATATAAGTTCGTAGCCGGGCTGGTTCGGATCGTGCTCGCACCTTTTTTCTGGCCGAAGGTGCACGGGGAAGAAAAAATGCCGAAGGATACGCGCATCGTCGTGTGCGGAAATCATCAGTCGATGCTCGACCCGGTGTTTATCGGCATCTTTACCCGCCGGCCTGTTCATTTTATGGCCAAACAGCAGCTGTTTTCCTTTAAGCCGTTCGGAGCGCTGCTGCAAAAGGTGGGCGTATTCCCGGTGAACCGGGAGGGTACGGACATCCGCGCTCTGAAAACCGCGCTGAAAGTGCTGAAAGATGAAAAGGCGCTGGGTATTTTCCCCGAGGGAACCCGTGTCACAGGCATCGATCTCAACAACTTCAAGGAGGGCGTCGCCGTTATTGCGATGCGCGCCAAATCGGATATCCTGCCGGTGCGCATTCATTCAAGTTATCGGCTGTTTTCCAGAGTGGATGTGATTTTCAGGGATCCGATAAGGACGGAGAATGTGATCGCGGGGCTTTCAAAGGAAGAGGCGACCAAAGCGCTGACCCGTGCCGTGTTCGAATCGATTTATGAGGAGGAACTCAATGGAAATCATCATCGCTGAGCATGCGGGTTTCTGCGGCGGGGTAAAGCGTGCCGTCCGGATGGCGCAAGAGGCGCTGCAGCGGGAGGATACCGCCTACGGGCTGGGGCCTCTTGTACACAACCGGCACGTGGTGCAGCGTCTGCAGGAACACGGGATGCGGGATCTGGAAAAAGAAGAACCGGCTGATGAATCGGTGATTGTTTCCAGAAGTCACGGCATTTGCCGTGAGACAAAAGAGGCACTGCTCGCTCGCGGGCATATGGTTGTTGATACAACCTGTCCCTCTTTACTAAAAATGTATAAAAAACTGGAAGAAATGACAGAAAAGGGTTATAATGTTATTATAATTGGCGACAGTATGCATCCGGAGGTCATTGCTCTGGCCAGTCAGACGAACTACGAAGCGATTATCGTAAACTCTGAGGAGGAAGCTGAAGCGGTCAGCGGCCTGACCGACGTTTTCATACTGTCCCAAACGACCAACCGAGAGGAAAAATTTGAGCAGCTCTCAGCTTTGATTGCCGCAAACAATCAGAACGTAGTGATACTGAACACCATATGCAACGCTACCAGGCTTCGTCAGGAAGCCTGTGCCGAGATTGCACGGGAAGTAGATGCAATGATTGTGATAGGCGGGTCGCACAGTTCGAACACACAGAAACTGGCGCAGGTCGCTTCCCTTCATTGTGAAAGGGTGTATCCTATTGAGTCAGCGGTAGACTTACCGATCGATCAGTTGGTAAAATTGAAAAAAATAGGAATAACCGCTGGTGCATCTACACCGGATTGGTTAATCGAGGAGGTAGTGGAAAGAATGGACAATTACAACAAAGACGATTTTATGGAGCAGGTGGAAGACACCATGAAACCCGTTCACCCGAAGGAGATTATTCAGGGTGAGGTCATCTATGTCACCGACAACGAAGTGATGGTGAACATCAATTACAAATCCGACGGGATCATCAAACAAGATGAACTCGCGGAAGATTCCGACGCTAAGCCGAAGGATCTTTTTACACCGGGTCAGCAGATCGAGGTGTATGTAATTAAGCTCGATGACGGGGAAGGAAATGTAATCCTCTCCACAAGACGCGTTGAAAAATATAAGAACTGGCAGAAGCTGATGGATATGCATGAAGCGGATGAAACCGTGGAAGCCACCATCGAAAAAGACGTCAAGGGCGGCCTGCTTGTCAACGTCATGGGAATCAACGGATTCATTCCGGGTTCGCATGTCGATACACACTATGTGCGTGATCTGCAGTCCTTCATCGGACAGACGGTCACCACGAAGATCATCTCGATCGATGAAAAGAAACGCAGACTCGTACTTTCGAGAAAAGTCGTTATCGAAGCGGAAAAACAAAAACTGCTCGATGAAGCCTGGGAAAACATCACCGTGGGCGATGTGGTCACAGGAAAGGTGGCACGTCTCACAGACTTTGGTGCGTTTATCGATCTGGGCGGTGTGGACGGACTTCTGCACGTTTCGGACATTTCCTGGAAACGTCTGAAACACCCGTCGGATGCACTGACCGCAGGCGAAGATATCGAAGTAAAAATCCTTCGTGCCAACCGCGAAACCAACCGTATTTCGCTGGGTCGCAAACAGCTGATGGACAAGCCGTTTGATGAATTCGCCAAGAACAACGAAGTGGGCGACATCGTCAAAGGTACGGTCGTCAATCTGCTCGACTTCGGAGCGTTTGTACGCCTGAAAGAGGGCGTGGAAGGTCTGGTTCACGTTTCGCAGATCAGCCATGAGCGCGTGGAAAAACCGTCGGATGAGCTCAATGTCGGTGATGAAATTGAAGTCAAAATCATGGACATCAACACCGAAGGCCAGAAGATCGGCCTGAGCATTAAAGAAACCAAGCCGCAGGAGAGAAAAGAGCGTCCGCAGCGTACCGAACGCCGCACGGCACAGTTCGAAAATCAGCCGCCGCGCAAGCAGCAGCCCCGCCGTCAGCGTCGTCAGCCTGAAAAACGCAGCGAACCTGCCTACAAGGGCGATGACTTTGAAAATACAATCGGCTCGCTCGTAGATTTCGACTTCGGCATGCTGGATCTCGGTTCGGAGACGGAAGATACGGCGACGGAAACTGCACAGGAACCGGCTGCCGAAGAGCAGAATACGGAAACGGCCGCAGTGGATACCGCGGAAGAAACGAACGAAGAAACTTCGGAAGATAACGTACAGGAAGAAGCCAATACCTGGGACGGCGAAGTGGAACCGGTCGAAGAAGAAGTCGTGGAAGAAGCTGCAGAAACTGCAGACGACGAAGAAACAGAAGCATAAATCACACAATACAGGACGGGCCTCGGCCCGTCTTTTTGTATATCCGCAGAAATTTGGACACAAAAAGGGCCCCGCGCAGCGAGGCCCTTATTAGATTATTCGATTTCTGTGCGGCCGGGATAGGCTTCGAGTGCTTTTTCAAGAATGTTCATGGCACGTTCGAGTTCCTCGGCTTTGATGCAGTACGAGAAGCGAACTTCGTTCTTTCCGAGACCCGGAGTTGCATAGAATCCTTCGGCCGGTGCCATCAGTATCGTTTCATTGTCGATATTGAATTCTTCCAGGCACCAGATGATGAATTTCTCCGCATCGTCTACAGGCAGTTTGGCCACGTTGTAGAAAGCGCCTTTGGGCATTTCCGCAACGACACCTTTTATGTTTTTGAGGCCGTTGTATACGGTGTCTCTTCTGTGCTTGTACTCGTCATAGGCTTCTTTCATGAAGACATCGTAATCGTCCGCGTCGACGATAGCTGCCGCGCCGACCTGTTCGAGTGTTGCAACGGACAGTCTGGCCTGGGCAAGTTTCATGACGTTTTTCATGACTTCCTTGTTCTTGGAGCCGATGGCACCGATGCGAGCGCCGCAGTTGCTGAAACGCTTGGAGATCGAGTCAACCAGAATGACGTGATCGGCGGCATCTTCTCTGTGCATGAAGCTGACGTATTCTTCGCCGTCATAAACGAATTCACGGTATACTTCATCGGCAATGATCATCAGGTCGTGCTTGATGGCAAGATCCGTAATCATGTCGACTTCTTCTTTCGTGTATACGGTGCCGGTGGGATTGCTCGGATTCGCAATGATGAAGGCGCGGGTTTTGTCGGTGATTTTCGATTCGATTTCTTCCACATTGGGGAAGTGGAATCCGTCTTCCGCCTTCAGCGTAACCGGTACAACTTTGAGTCCTGCGAGGGTTGCAAAGCTGTTGTAGTTCGCATAGAAGGGTTCGGGGATAATGACTTCATCTCCGGGATTTGCGATCGTCATCATGGCGAAGATCAGTGCTTCCGAGCCGCCGGTGGTAACAATCAGATCTTCTTTTTTCAGCGGAATGTCGAACTTATTATAGTATTTGACCAAAGAGTCGAGCATCGGCTGGATTCCCTGCGAGTGGGCGTAGGCGATGACATCATTGTCATAGTTTCTGATCGCATCCATAAATGCGGCCGGGGTGGCGATATCGGGCTGTCCGATATTGAGTTTAAATACAGTAATTCCCTTTTTTTCCGCTTCCTGCGAGTAAGGAATCAGCTTGCGGATGGGAGAGGACTGCATGTTTTGCATTCTGTCCGAAATAATCATAACATACCTCCAAACTTTTCTTCCATTATATCATGTTTCGAAAATTAATGTTCTGTTTCACAAGGCGGATACAACTGATAAACCGTTTTCCCGAAAACTCTTTCGTGTTTTCCGCCCGTTTTGGTATAATATCAGGTAGGGCTCGATGCACACGGCCCGGGAGGAAGACACCATGAAAAAATATATCATACAGACCTACGGCTGCCAGATGAACGAACACGATTCAGAAAAGATCTCTTACACACTGGAAGGCGCC
>ERZ1032871.24-NODE-24-length-23511-cov-8.016115_pt1 | contig 23511 bp, 38 predicted proteins | sample MGYA00519026_ERZ1032871 | MGnify/ENA primary metagenome ERZ1032871 (study PRJEB33719, sample SAMN04262510) | wastewater metagenome | biome: rural village; feature: composting latrine chamber; material: composting feces with ash | place: El Salvador | collected...
CCGACAAGAGACGGCATGGCACCGCCGAGACAGCGACCGGCCAAAAAAGATGAAAAACGCAGAGGCGACAAAAGAGACAACCGTTCCAGAGACGCACGCGGTCGCGGCGGACGGGGCGGTCAGAATCGCGGCAGAGGCCAGCAGCCTTCCGGCCAAAGATAGGCAAAGGAGTACCACGATATGTTAATGCCAAAGAGAGTAAAATATCGCAGAGTCCACAGAGGACGCATGAAGGGAAAAGCCCTTCGCGGCAACAGCCTGACTTATGGTGAATTCGGCCTGCAGGCACTGGAGCCCTGCTGGATGACTGCGAATCAAATTGAGTCGGCACGTCGTGCCATGACTCGTTATATCAAACGGGGCGGAAATATCTGGATCAAAGTGTTTCCCGACAAGCCCGTAACCGCCAAGCCAGCAGAAACCCGCATGGGTTCCGGTAAAGGTTCGCCCGAGTACTGGGTGGCCGTTGTCAAACCGGGCCGTATGCTGTTTGAAATGGGCGGCGTTTCGGAAGAGGTCGCAAAAGAAGCGATGCGACTTGCGGCGCACAAACTTCCCATCAAGACGAAGTTCGTCGTGCGAGATGACGTTCAGAAGGAAGGGGAATAAGCATGAAGGCAAAAGAAATCCGCCAGATGTCGGACGCAGAAATGAACAAACGCATCAAAGAACTGAAGTCCGAACTGTTTAATCTCAGATTCCAGCTTGCAACCGGACAGCTTGACAATCCGATGCGCATCAAAGGTGTCAAAAAAGACATCGCGCGCATGTTGACTGTGTCCAAAGAACGCGCCATGAGCGTGCAGAAGGAGGCGTAGACCGATATGGAAGAACGCGGCATCAGAAAAACTCAGGTCGGCTATGTCGTCAGCAACAAAATGGACAAGACCATTGTTGTGGCCGTCGAGTCGAAAGTAAAACACCCGAAATACAGCAAGCAGATCAAAAGAACCAGCCGTTTCAAGGCGCATGACGAGAACAATACATGCAATGAGGGCGACCTGGTGAAAATCATGGAAACAAGACCTCTGTCGAAGGACAAACGCTGGAGACTGGTTGAAGTTCTGGAAGAAGTAAAATAACGGCGTCAAGGGGAGGATATCATGATACAGCAAGAGAGCCGCATGAAGGTGGCGGACAATTCCGGCGCAAGAGAAGTGCTGGTAATCCGTGTACTGGGCGGTACAAATAAAAAATATGCCAGAGTCGGAGATATCGTCGTTTGCACCGTTAAGCATGCCACTCCGGGCGGCGCGGTGAAAAAAGGCGATGTAGTCCGGGCAGTGGTCGTTCGCACGACCAAGGGCGTTAAGAGAAACGACGGAACCTATATCCGTTTCGACGATAATGCGGCAGTCATCATCAAGGAAGACAAAAATCCTGTGGGCACCCGTATCTTCGGACCGGTTACAAGAGAGCTTCGCGCAGGCAACTTTATGAAGATCATCTCTTTGGCTCCTGAAGTACTGTAAGGAGAAGACAGCATGCGAATCAAACTGAATGATCAGGTGATTGTTACCACCGGAAAATATAAAGGCAGAGTCGGCAAGGTGCTGAAAGTCGATCGCGAGAAAAACCGCGTGATCGTGGAAGGCGTGAACGTACAGACACGTCACAAGAAGCCGCGCGGACCGCAGAACCCGGGTGGTCTCGTGAAGACCGAAGGCATGATCCACGCATCCAATGTGATGTTGTACGATGCAAAGAACAAGAAGCCTTCCAGAGTGGGCATGAAGACGACCGACAGCGGCAAGCGCGTACGGGTCCTGAAGTCCTCCGGACAGCAGCTCGACAAGTAGGGGGAAGGCAATGACAAGACTGAAAGACAGATACCAGCAGGAGATTATTCCTGCGATGATGGAGCGTTTCCAGTACAAGAATGTAATGGAAGTGCCCAAACTGCATAAAATTGTAGTCAATATGGGCGTCGGAGAAGCAAAAGACAATCCGAAGGCGCTCGAAAACGCGGTGAACGAACTGGCGCTTATCACCGGACAAAAGCCGGTCATCACGAAAGCGAAAAAGTCGATCGCAAACTTCAAGCTGCGTGAAGGCATGAACATCGGTTGCAAGGTGACGCTTCGCGGCGAAAAAATGTACAATTTCCTTGACAAGCTGATTTCGATCTCGCTGCCGCGCGTGCGTGACTTCCGCGGTGTCAGCCCGTCGGCATTCGACGGCCGGGGCAATTATACCCTCGGCGTAAAAGAGCAGCTGATTTTCCCGGAGATTCACTACGATATGATTGACTCGATCCGTGGGATGGATATCGTGGTGGTTACGTCCGCGAAGACCGATGAAGAAGCGAAAGAACTGCTTGCTCAAATGGGCATGCCGTTTCGACAATAGAAAGGACGAACACTTTGGCGAAAAAATCGATGATCGCGAAACAAAAGCGGCCTCAGAAATTCAGCAGCAGAGAATATACACGATGCAAGATCTGCGGACGGCCGCGCGGCTATCTCAGAAAATTCGGTGTGTGCCGTATCTGCTTCCGTGAACTCGCATACCGTGGCGAAATTCCCGGTGTTAAAAAGGCCAGCTGGTAAGGGAGGGACTCCGATATGATGACAGATCCTATCGCCGATATGCTTACACGCATTCGGAACGGTAATAATGCAAGACATAAGAGTGTGGAGGTTCCTGCCTCGCGCATGAAAAAAGAGCTGGCGCAGATCCTTCTCGATGAAGGCTATATCCGCAGCTACAATGTTACAGAAGACAACAAGCAGGGCATGATTACGATCAACCTGAAGTATGACGCAAACGAGGAAAAAATCATTTCCGGGATCCGCCGTATTTCCAAGCCCGGCCTGCGCGTCTATGTCCGCAAGAACGAAGTGCCGAAAGTCCTGGGCGGACTGGGTATCGCAATCCTCTCTACTCCGAAAGGCGTTGTGACGGACAAAGTCGCTCGCAAGGAAGGCGTGGGCGGAGAAGTTATCTGCTACGTGTGGTAGAAAGGAAGAAACCATGTCTAGAATTGGATTGAAACCGATCCCCGTACCCTCCGGTGTTGACATCAAGGTGGGCCAGGGGAATGTAGTTACCGTGAAAGGCCCGAAGGGCGAACTCACACAGGCACTGAGCCCGGACTTTACCATCACTCAGGAAGACGGCGAACTGACCGTCGCGCGTCCGTCGGAAAGCAAGAAGCACCGCTCGATGCACGGCCTGACCCGCACCCTGATTGCCAATATGGTGGAAGGTGTAACCAACGGCTATGAGAAGGTCCTTCTGATCGAAGGTACCGGATACCGTGCCGCAAAAAGCGGAAAGAAACTGACCCTGAACCTGGGCTACTCCCATCCGGTGGAACTCGAAGATCCGCAGGGGATCGAAGTGGAAGTGCCGCAGCAGACACGCATTGTGATCCGCGGCATCGACAAGCAGGCCGTCGGAAACTATGCAGCGGTCATCCGCGACTTCAGAAAACCCGAGCCGTACAAGGGCAAGGGCGTTCGCTACGAAAATGAAGTCGTACGCCGCAAAGTCGGTAAGACCGGTAAGTAGGAGGACTGCGAATGTTTAAACGTATTGATAAAAAAGGAAACCGCAAGGCGAGACATGAGCGTGTACGCCGCAATATGGCGGGTACGGCCGAGAAGCCGCGCCTGAACGTGTTCAAGAGCAACACCAATATCTACGCGCAGCTGATCGATGATGTCGACGGCAAAACCCTCTGCTCGGCTTCGTCTTTGGAAAAAGACATGCGCGAAGAACACAAGCACGGCAATGTGGAAACAGCGAAGGCAGTGGGCGAGCGCATCGCCAAACGCGCGCTGGAACAGGGCATTGAAGATGTCGTCTTCGACCGCAGCGGATATCTGTATCACGGCAAGGTCAAAGAACTGGCCGACAGCGCCCGTGAAGCCGGACTGAAATTTTAGGAGGAAGCGCATTGGATCGTAAAAACAGAGAACCGAAAGACCAGGAGTTTCAGGAGCGGGTCGTTCATATCGCTCGCGTTACAAAGGTCGTAAAAGGTGGCCGCAATTTCCGTTTCAGCGCACTGGTCGTCGTCGGTGACGGCAACGGCCGCGTCGGCGTCGGAACGGGCAAGGCAGCGGAAGTACCCGAGGCGATTCGCAAGGGCGTACAAAACGCGAAGAAGAACATTGTGCGCGTTCCGCGTGTGGGCACCACCATTCCGCATGAAGTACTGGGCCGATTCGGCGCGGGCCGCGTTCTTTTGAAACCGGCTGCCGAAGGTACCGGCGTCATCGCGGGCGGACCCGTGCGTGCGGTCTGCGAACTGGCAGGCATCCGCGACGTCCGTTCCAAATCGCTGGGTACGGCAAATCCCAGAAACATCGTCAATGCGACGATGGAGGGACTCCAGAGCCTGAAAACCGTCGAACAGGTCGCAAGAATGCGCGGCAAGTCGGTGGAAGAAATTACAGGGTAAGGAGACATCATGCTGAAAATTACACTGAAAAAAAGCAAGATCGGCCGCGTACCGAAACACAAGAAAACCATTGAAGCCCTCGGTCTGAAAAAGATCGGCCAAACGGTTGAAAAAGAAGACAATGAGGCAATTCGCGGTATGATTCGCCAGGTGGAATATCTGGTGGAAGTAGAAGAAGAGTAAGCGGAGGTCTTTCATGAAATTAAACGATTTACGTCCTGCAAAAGGCGGCGGATCCAAAGCGAGAAAACGTCTCGGTCGCGGTACCGCTACCGGACAGGGCAAGACCGCAGGCCGCGGACAGGACGGACAGAAGTCACGTTCGGGCGGCGGCGTACGTCCCGGATTTGAAGGGGGTCAAATGCCCCTGTTCCGTCGCGTGCCGAAACGCGGCTTCACGAACATTTTCGCGAAGGAATGGAATGTCATCAATCTGGGCGATCTGAATCAGTTCGAAGACGGTCAGACCGTGGATATCCAGGCGCTGATCGATTCCGGACGCGTGAAAAAATCCAAAAAGGCGCTGCCGCTGAAGATCCTCGGCAAGGGCGAAGTGGAAAAAGCCCTGACGGTGAAAGCGGAAGCTTTCAGCGCAAGCGCAAAAGAGAAAATTGAAGCTCGCGGGGGAAAGGTCGAGGTGATCTAGATGCTCGAGACCCTGAGAAATGCATGGAAAGTGGAAGATCTTCGCAAGAAGCTGATATTCACTTTGCTGATGATCGTTGCTTTTCGTTTTGGCGCAGCGATTCCCATTCCGTTTCTGAACAAGGAAGCGATTCAGGCAGCCCTGGAAGGAACCAATCTGGGAATCATGGAGTTTTTGAACATGCTTACGGGGCAAGGTTTCAGCAATCCTTCCATTTTCTCGATGAGCATCTACCCCTATATTACCGCCTCCATTATTATCCAGCTTCTGACGATTGCGATTCCGCATCTGGAAGAGCTGTCGAAGGAAGGGGAGGAAGGCAAAAAGAAAATTGCGCGCATTACAAAAATCGCCGCGGTTTTCATCGCAATTGTACAGGCGATCGCCACCTCGCAGGCATTCTTTGCCCAGGGGATCGTCGCCGAGGGATCGCTGCAAAACATCGTGCTGATCGCATCGATGGTGGCGGGCACCATGCTTTTGGTCTGGCTGGGTGAGCTGATCACCGAGCGCGGCATCGGAAACGGAATTTCGATCATCATTCTGATCGGGATTATCTCCGGTCTGCCGGGACTGGCCATCAGGTGGGTGCGCATGATTGCTGCCGGACAGCTGAACCCGATCAAGGTTGTGCTGTTCGTGATTCTAGCGATTCTAATCACCGCATGGGTGGTTATGATCGCGGAAGGACAGCGCCGCATTCCCGTACAGTATGCAAAACGTGTCGTCGGACGAAAAATGTACGGCGGCCAGGCAACCCACCTGCCGGTGAAGGTCAATATGTCGGGGGTTATGCCCGTCATCTTCGCCTCTTCGCTTCTGTCGCTGCCGCAGATTCTTGCGCTGTTTATCAGAAACGAGGGCGCGACCAACTTCATCACGAAATACCTGACGCTCAACGGTAGCGTCGGTGTGTGGATCTATTCGATCCTGCAGGTGCTTCTGATTATCCTGTTTGCCTATTTCTACACCGCGATTCAGTTCAATACGGTGGAGTATGCGAAGAACCTGCAGCAGCAGGGCGGATTTATCCCGGGCATTCGACCGGGCCGTTCGACCGGCGAATACCTGCAGCGCGTATCGAACCGCATTACGTTCGTGGGTGCGATCTCCCTGGCAATTCTGGCGACGCTGCCGCTGTTGCTGTCGCTGATCTTTAATCTCGGCGTGCAGTTCGGCGGAACTTCGATCCTGATTGTCGTGGGTGTTATTATCGAAACGGTAAAGCAGATCGAAGCACAGCTGATGATGCGTCATTACAAAGGCTTCTTACGGTAAGGAAGAAGGGAGACTGGGATGAAACTCGTATTATTGGGACCGCCCGGGGCCGGAAAAGGCACCCAGGCGACAGGCATTGCCGAAAAATATTCGATTCCGCACATTTCCACCGGCGATATTTTCCGTTTCAACATCAAGAATGAAACGGAGCTGGGAAAAGAGGTAAAGGGGTATCTGGACCGCGGAGAGCTGGTTCCGGATGCGCTGACCGTTCGCATTGTGAACGACCGGCTGACGCAGGCCGACTGTGAGAACGGGTTTTTGCTCGACGGCTTCCCGCGCACGATCGCGCAGGCGGAGGCGCTCGACGAGAGCCTGGCAAACAACACAGAGGCGCTGGATGCAGTGATCAATATCGATGTCGAAAAAGATGTGCTGATTTCCAGACTGTCGGGGCGCAGAGTCTGCAAGGACTGCGGACAGACCTATCACGCCGTGAACCATCCGCCGAAGGTGGAAGGAGTTTGCGATGTGTGCGGCGGTCCTGTCATCCACAGAGCCGATGATTCGGAAGAGACCGTCAGAAACCGGATCGCCGTATATGAAGATCAGACGGCACCGCTGATTGCCTACTATGAAAAGAAGGATCTGCTGTTGACGGTGGACGGCCAGGAACCGGTCGCCACGGTACAGGAAAAGATCTTTCGCGCACTCGACAAGGACGCCGTCTAAACTATGCCGGACGACTATATACAACTTTCCATCGGACAGATTGTGAAGTCCCGTGCCGGGAGAGACAAAGGCGGAGTGTTTCTGGTGTACGAAATCGTAGACAGTGAATACGTCCTGCTGGTTGACGGAAAACTCAGAAAAATCGACAATCCGAAAAAGAAGAAGCAGAAACATCTGACCGTGTACAATACGGTGTTAAGCGACCTTATCTATCGAAAGGACAACGACATCAAGATCACCAATTCGTATATCAGAAAATTACTTGCGCCCTTTCAACCGGAAGAAGCGTAGGAAAGGAGTAGACAATGGCCAAAGAAGACGTAATTGAGGTAGAAGGCGTCGTCGTCGATGCGCTGCCCAATACCATTTTCAAAGTCCGGCTGCAAAACGGACACGAGATCATGGCGCATATTTCCGGCAAGCTTCGGATGAATTATATCCGGATCCTTCCGGGAGACCGGGTCACCGTCGAACTGTCGACCTACGACCTGAGCAAGGGCAGAATCACCTGGCGCAAGAAATAGCAAGGAGACTATTCATGAAAATCAGACCATCAGTAAAAAAGATGTGCGATAAATGCAAAGTCATCCGCCGCAAAGGCAAAGTGATGATCATTTGCGACAATCCGAAGCACAAGCAGAAACAAGGGTAGGAGGAAGCGGACTATGGCAAGAATTGCAGGCATCGATCTGCCGCGTGAAAAACGCGCCGAAATCGGACTGACCTACATTTACGGAATCGGCCGCTCGCGTGCCAACGAAATTTTAGGCCGCGCCGGCATCAATCCGGATACCAAAATCAAGGATCTCACCGAATCCGAACTGTCGGAAATCCGTGGCATCCTGGACGGATATGTTCTCGAGGGAGACCTGAGACGGGATGTCAACCTGAACATCAAACGACTCAGAGAAATCAACAGCTATCGCGGACAAAGACACAGAAGAGGCCTTCCGGTACGCGGACAGCGCACCAAGACCAACGCGCGCACCCGCAAGGGACCGAAGAAGATCGTGTCCAAGGGCAAGAAGTAGGAGGATTAATTTGGCACCGAAAAAAGGCAGAGCGACTCGCGTACGCAGACGCGAACGCAAAAACATCGAACGAGGCCAGGCGCATATTGTCTCCTCTTTCAACAACACGATGGTGACCTTGTCCGATCTGAACGGCAATGTGATCTCGTGGGCAAGTGCTGGACAGCTGGGCTTCAGAGGTTCGAGAAAATCGACCCCGTATGCTGCACAGCAGGCTGCGGAAGAAGCGGCCAAAAAAGCAATGGAACACGGTTTGCGCAGTGTGGAAGTCTATGTCAAGGGCCCCGGGTCCGGACGGGAAGCGGCCATCCGCAGCCTGCAGACTTCGGGTCTGGAAGTTTCCATGATCAAAGACGTGACACCCATTCCGCACAACGGCTGCAGACCGCCCAAGCGCAGAAGAGTATAGGGAGGATTCCATGGCAAGATACACAGGACCTGTTTGTCGTCAGTGCCGACGCGAAGGCATGAAGCTGTTTCTTAAAGGCGACAAATGTTATTCAGACAAATGCCCCATTAACCGCAGAAATTTCGCACCGGGCCAGCACGGCCAGGCAAGAAAGAAAGTTACGGAGTACGGGCTGCAGCTGCGTGAGAAGCAGAAAGTGAAACGCTTCTACGGCATCAACGAATCGCAAATGTACAAAGCATTCGAAAAAGCGGACAAACAGCGTGGCATCACCGGTGAAAACCTGATCCGCCTGCTGGAGATGCGCATGGACAATGTGGTGTACCGCATGGGCTTTGCACTTTCGAGAGCGGAAGCGCGTCAGCTGGTTACGCACGGCCACTTCAATGTCAACGGCAAGAAGATGACGATTCCTTCGTATGAACTTTCGGTCGGCGATGTGATTGAAGTGAAAAACAAGAGCACCAAAAACAAGAAATTCAGCGAAATGCTTGAGAACAGAGGCAATGCAGCCAACTGGGTGAGCGTCGACACGGATCATCTGAAAGGGACGGTCAACGCAGAACCTGCCCGAGAAGAACTGGACATCCCGGTAGAGGAGCACTTGATCGTCGAGCTGTACTCGAAGTAATCGATGCGGCAACCATCCCGAGAGTATTGGAGGAGGTAAATCATGACACAGGAGTTACTGTCCAGAATCGACATCATTGCACTCAACGAGAGCCAGGACACCGGCACATTCACCTTCGCGCCCCTGGACCGCGGATACGGCCAGACGATCGGAAACAGTCTGCGCCGTGTGCTGCTTTCTTCCCTGGAGGGAGCCAGTGTTACACGCGTAAAGTTTGACGGCGTACAGCATGAGTTCTCCACCATGGAGGGGGTTCTGGAAGATGTCCCGGAGATTATCCTGAATCTGAAGGGCATTGCATGCACGATGCATACCGAGGAGCCGATCATCCTGAATCTGGAGTTCAAGGGACCCATGCAGCTGACCGCGGGCGACTTCAATGTGGACGCGGATCTGGAGATTGTGAATCCGGATCATCATATCGCGACGCTGAATGAAGACGCCGAGGTGCGTGTGGAAATCGAGTTCAACAGAGGCAAGGGCTATCAGATGGTCGAACCCGCGGAACCTTCCGATACCGCGCAGGCACCCGCTGACGAGAAAGACAAAGAGAAGGAAGAAAAGGAAAAGGCGGAGGAACCGGTAATTGTCGGTTCGATCCCCGTGGACGCTTCCTTTTCGCCGGTGGAATCGGTCAACTTTACCGTGGAAAACACACGGGTCGGAAAACAGACCGACTACGACCGCCTGGAGATCGAAGTCGTCACCAACGGCACGATCAAATCCCAGGAGGCGCTGGCCATGGCGGCGAGCATACTGATTGAACACTTCAAGCAGTTTGTGGATCTGCCGAATCAGGAGCTGGTCCATCCGGATCAGGACGGAAAAACATCCGCGGAAGAAGAGGGCGTGCTTGAAACCCCGATCGATGCGATCAATCTGTCCCTGCGAAGCTTCAACTGTCTGAAGCGTGCGGGCATCGACACCGTAGGCGACATTACCCGTCGCACCTATGATGAAATGTTCAAGATCAAGAACTTCGGCAAGAAATCCATCGCGGAAGTACAGGATAAACTCGAAGAAATGGGACTGAGCTTCGCTGAAGAGTCGGACGAAGCGGACCCGGGAACGGAATAAACAGGAGGAACAGATGGCGAAACTTAGAAAATTAGGCCGTCGGACAGATCACCGCAATGCGATGCTGAGAAATCAGGTGCAGAGCCTTTTTGAAAACGGGCGCATCACAACGACCGTGACCCGTGCCAAAGAAACGCAGCGCATGGCGGAGCGTATGATTACGCTCGGCAAACGCGGCAATCTGCATGCAAAACGCCAGGCCATGGCGTATCTGTATCAGCGTGATGTCGTGGAGAAGCTGTTCAACGAGCTTGCGCCGAATTACACGGAACGCAACGGGGGCTATACCCGCGTCATAAAAATCGGACCGCGCCGGGGCGACGGGTCTGAAATGGCGATCTTAGAGCTGGTATAAACCTTTAGGGATTAAGGAGCGCCTTAGTCCCTTTTTTTCTATGCAGTTACGGGAGAAAGTATGGATCCGATAATACAAATCGATCAGCTGGACTATATCTACGACGGGTCGCCGCCCGGCAAAAAAGCTCTGAATCAGGTCTCGATCGACCTGTATCCGGGAGAATTTGTCGCCGTGTTGGGACACAACGGAAGCGGGAAGTCCACCCTGGCAAAACTCTTGAACGGTCTGATGGTGCCGACACAGGGCGATATCGTGATCGCGGGCATGAACACCAAAGAGGAAGAATATCTGTGGGATATCAGAAAAACTTGCGGCATGGTCTTTCAGAATCCTGACAATCAGATTATTGCCACCGTGGTGGAAGAAGACATCGCCTTCGGCCCCGAGAATCTCGGCGTGCAGATGCCCGCACTGAAAGAACGGGTCGACCGCGCCCTGGCGGTGGTGGAAATGGAAGAATACCGAAAGCACGCGCCGCATCTTTTGTCCGGCGGTCAGAAACAGCGGATCGCCATTGCGGGGATTCTCGCGATGGACCCCGATGTCATCCTCATGGACGAACCGACCGCCATGCTGGATCCGCAGGGAAGAGAAGAGATCATCTCGACGATTCACAAGCTGAACCGGGTCGAAAAAAAGACGATTCTTCTGATTACCCACTATATGGACGAGGTCGTGGAGGCGGATCGCGTGATCGTGCTGGAAGAGGGATCAATCGTCCTGCAGGGCACGCCGCGTGAAGTCTTCTCGCGGGTGGACGAAATGAAACGACTCGGCCTGGATGTGCCGCAGGCAACGGAATTTGCCTGGGAACTGAGGCAGCGGGGCGTTGATGTGCCCTGCGATGTACTCACGGTGGAAGAGCTGGTGGCTGCCTTATGATCGAACTCAAAAATGTAAACTTTATTTATCATCCCGGATCGCCGTATGAAAAATACGCGCTGCGGGATGTCAGCGTCACGATCTCCGAAGGCGAATTCATCGGACTGATCGGACATACGGGCTCGGGAAAGTCGACCCTGGTGCAGCATCTGAACGGACTGATGAAGCCGACGTCCGGCACGGTGGAGGTCGCGGGGCTTAGCACTGCCGACCCCGAAGCCGCCAAAAAGGGATTGCGCCAGCGCGTAGGCCTTGTGTTTCAGTACCCGGAACATCAGCTGTTTGAAGAAACGGTGGAAAAAGACATCGCCTTCGGCCCGAAAAACCTCGGGCTCTCCGAGGAAGAAGTCACCAGCCGCGTGAAAGAGGCGATGGAAACCGTCGGGCTGTCGTACGAAAAACAGAAAGACCGTTCGCCGTTTGATCTTTCGGGCGGACAGAAACGACGAATCGCGATTGCAGGCGTTCTTGCCATGAAACCGGATGTGCTGATTCTGGATGAACCGACGGCGGGACTGGATCCCCGCGGGCGCGATCAGATACTGGATGAGATCCATGCGCTGTATCAGGACCGAGGCATGACGATCATCCTCGTTTCTCACAGCATGGAAGATATCGCCCGCCTTGCCACAAGAATTCTCGTGCTCGACAAGGGAAGCATCGTGATGGACGGCACCGCGCGTGAAATATATCGCCGGGAAGAGGCGCTCAATGAGATCGGCCTCGATATTCCGGATATTACCAAAGCCATGAAAGAACTGCAGCACAAAACCGGCTGGGCCATTCCCGAAGATGTGCTGACGGTGGAAGAAGCCGTAGCGGTGTATATGAAGGAGCGGGAAGCCCATGCTTAAAAACATTACGATCGGACAATATTATCCGGGCGATTCGTTTGTGCATCGGCTGGATCCGCGCATCAAGATCTTTCTGATTACCCTGTTCATCGTCGCGATCTTTTTTGTGAACGCGTTTGTGGGGTATCTGCCGCTTTTGGCCTTTATCATCGCGGTGATCGCCGTGTCGGGCATTCCGGCAAAATCGGTGCTGCGCGGCCTGCGCCCGCTGTTTCTGATCATCGGGATCACGGTATTTTTTAATTTGATTATGACGCCGGGCGAAGTGATTTTCCAGCTCGGATTTTTGAATATTACAAGAGAAGGGGTCCGGCAGGCGGGCTTTATGGCGCTGCGCCTGATCTTTCTTGTCACCGGCACCTCCCTTCTGACACTGACCACCTCTCCGATCGCTCTGACCGACGGGATCGAAAGCATACTGAATCCGTTTCGAAGAATCGGTGTGCCGGCGCACGAACTCGCCATGATGATGACGATTGCGCTGCGCTTTATTCCGACCCTGATGGAAGAGACGGAAAAGATTATGAAGGCACAGATGGCCCGTGGCGCTGATTTCGAATCCGGAAATATTCTGCGCCGAGCAAAGAATCTGGTACCGCTTCTGGTGCCGCTTTTTGTCAACGCGTTTCGCCGTGCCGATGAACTCGCAACCGCCATGGAGGCGCGCTGCTACCGCGGAGGCGACGGACGGACACGTTTGAAGCCGCTCATTCTCACGACGATGGACAAGCTGACCGCCGCCGGCGGGGTGCTGTTTTTCGGCCTTGTGATCGCACAGCGCTATTTCTTTTCATGAAACGCATCCGGCTGACGCTGCAGTACGACGGCACGGGCTATTCCGGCTGGCAGGTACAGGAAAATGCAGTGGGCATACAGAATGAGATCGAACGCGCTCTGTTTGAAATCACGGGTGAAGACATCCGCGTCACGGGCGCCGGACGCACCGACAAAGGGGTGCATGCCCTGGGGCAGGTGGCGCATTTTGACACCGACCGGCCGATCCCCGGCGACAAGTGGCGTTATCATTTGAATCCGAAGCTGCCCGATGCCATCCGTGTGATCGCATCGGAAGAAGCCGCCCCCGATTTTCATGCGCGCTTCAGCGCGGTGTCCAAGCGGTATCGCTACACCGTATATACGGGTGCGATTCGCCCGCCGATGTTCAGAAACTATACGGCGCATGTTACCGGACTGGATCTGTCCATAATCCGGGAGACTGCGCCTCTGTTTTTGGGTAAACATGACTACAGAGCATTTATGTCCAGCGGGTCGCCGGTGCCGCATACGATACGCACCGTGGATGCCGTGCAGATCGCGAAAAAAGATGAATTTCTGCATTTCGAATACGAAGCCGAGAGCTTTCTGTACAATCAGATCCGGATTATGACCGGAACGCTGGTGGAGGTAGGGCTGCACAAAATGCAGCCCGCACAGATCCGGCAGGCTCTGTCGACAGGTATCCGCGCACTGGCGGGACCCACCATGCCCGCAGAAGGGCTGACGCTGGTGGAGGTATGTTACAGTCAGGAGGAAACAATATGAAAAAAATCGGATTTTTGGTGAATCCCATCGCCGGCATGGGCGGCAAGGTCGGGCTGAAGGGAACCGACGGCGCCGATACCGTCGCACGGGCAAGAGAACTGGGTGCGGTGCCGGAAGCACCGGACAAGGCGATGCTTGCCCTGGAAATTCTGCGTCCGTATACCGATCAGTTTGAACTCTACACACTGCCCGGCCCCATGGGAGAAGAAGAAGCCAAACGGGCAGAGATCGATGCGCGGGTGTTTGAAATCCCCGTGGAAGGCACAGAGGAAGATACAAAAACCGGCGTGAAGGAACTGCTGAAGCACGGTATCGACGTGCTGCTGTTTGCAGGCGGCGACGGGACGGCGAGAAACGTGGCCGAAATCCTCGGAGAGGATCTGCCCGTGGTCGGAATACCGGCCGGTGTAAAAATCCATTCGGCCGTGTACGCGACAAGCCCGACCAATGCCGGACGGGTCCTGGAGAGCTTTCTGACGGGAGAACCCGATACGAAAGCGGCGGAAGTGATGGATATCGACGAAGAAGCCTTCCGCGACGGCAGACTCTCTGCGAGACTCTACGGCATGATGACCGTCATGGTCGAGCCGAAACTGATGCAGTCGTCCAAAGACACGTCCATGGCGTCCGATGATTCGGCGCTGCTGGGCATGGCCCAGTATGTGGTCGAAGAAATGCAGGAAGATGTCGTTTACATCGTCGGCTCCGGCTCCACAACCCGAGCCGTCATGGAAGAAATGGAACTCGACGGCACGCTGCTTGGCCAGGATGTCGTCGTCAATAAAGAACTCAAGGTGAAAGATGCCACCGAGCAGCAGATTCTCGAAGCGATCGAAGACAAAGAAGCGGGCATCGTCATCTCTCTGATCGGCGGACAGGGCTATCTGTTCGGCCGGGGCAATCAGCAGATTTCTCCCGCCGTCATCCGCCAGGTCGGAAAGAAGAACATCCGCGTGGTGGCCACCCCGCAAAAACTGCGGGATCTGGGCGACAAACCGCTGCTGGCGGACACCGGCGACGCCGAGCTCGACAAGGAGCTGGAGGGCTATTACAAAGTCGTCGTCGGCTATGGCGAGATGCAGATGAAACGCTGCGGATATACGGATTAGTTTGTACACCAGCCATGGATCGCATCTATAAAATCTGATCGCAATTCTCGTTTTGCTGCTCATCAGTATTGTGATCAGTATCGGCATCTATATCAAATACGGCTACGAGGTCAGGACGCGACATTGATCGGAAGCATTACGGAAAGCCGGCTCTTTGCCATTTGGCGGGAAGGGAAACATTAGATACTTTGTTTCCCTTCCCGCCTTTGTATAATCACTATTGGATCTGTTAGCAACTAATGACACATTTTTTCTGAATAATAAATATTATTTGTTGACTTAAAGGAATGCAAGTGATACTCTTATCTCTCCAATTACATGGATTGTACCTTCGCTTGGATTTCTATATTTCGTATATGGATTGCATTTGCTCGGATATTTCGGCTATGGTCAGCTGTCGTGGCATCTGCAGCTCATGTTTTTTGGGGCTTCATTGATCGGCTATCGGAACACATTGGAATGGAAACAAAAAGGACTCTACAAATATTTGTGGGAAGACGAGTACAAAGACAGAATTGTCATCGCACAGGGGCTTTCTGTTCTATGCTACCTAACAAGCGCAACGATCATTCTGTCGATGATTTATGGCATTGCGGGCATTCTAAACCGCCCGCGGAGCTTGACATCTGCGGGTTTTCTTATTATACTGATGGGAGTGTTTTGACGGCCCCGGAACCCGATAACACCACAATCCCAACAATAAAATCAGCACGGAGGTCATCATGAAAAGCTATACAGCGCGGGCAAAAGACATTACCCGCAACTGGCTTCTGATTGATGCCGAAGGCAAATCACTCGGTCGGGTGGCAACGGAAGTCGCAACCTTGTTGCGGGGCAAGCATAAACCCATTTTCACTCCTACCATCGACACGGGCGATTATGTCATCGTCATCAATGCAGAAAAAGTAAAACTCACGGGAAACAAGCGTGAGCAGAAGCAATATCGCTATCACACCGGTTACCCGGGCGGACTGAAGTCTGTTCCGTACAGCCGGCTGATGGAAGAAAAACCCGAACGCGTCATGGAGATGGCCGTCAAAGGCATGCTCCCCAAAGGACCGCTCGGACGTCAGATGGCGAAAAAACTGCGTGTATACCGCGGACCGGAACACGGCCACGATGCACAGCAGCCCGTACCCCACGAATTTTAGGAGGAAGCATGGCACAAGCATACATCGGTACCGGTCGCCGTAAAACGTCGGTCGCACGCGTGCGCCTCGTGAACGGAACCGGGAAGTTTATCATCAATAAAAAAGATATCAGCGAATACTTTGACTTTGACACGCTGCGTACGATTGCGAAAGCACCCCTGATTCATACCGAACAGGAAGGCAAATTCGACGTCTACGTCAACGTGCACGGCGGAGGCACCACCGGCCAGGCCGGCGCCATTCGTCACGGAATTGCACGCGCTCTGCTGCAGTACGATGAGAATATGCGTTCGGCTCTGAAAAGAGAAGGCTATCTCACACGTGACCCGCGTAAAGTGGAACGTAAGAAATACGGTCTGAAAAAAGCGCGCAAGAGCCCGCAGTTCAGCAAACGTTAATCGATATTTCGAAAACTGCCGCAAGGCAGTTTTTTTGTTGCGCACGATTTCGGGTATGAAATGACAGGAGAGAAGAGTTTATGACATGACCGACCGGCACGAAGCGTGGCATCGGGCCGGGGTCTGTGTTACGATGAAGCAAAGGAGTGAGGAAGGATTGAAAAACAGAAAACTGCTCATGATTCCGGGACCGACCCCGGTGGTCGATTCGATCCGCGCAGAAATGGCGCGAGAAACGGTGGCATTCGGCGACCCGGATTTTGTGAAGGATTATAAGACGCTGATCGATGATTTGAATTCGCTGTTTTCGTGTGACGGCAAAACCTTTGTGATTGCCGGCACGGGGACGCTTGCGATGGAAATGGCGATTGCGAATTCTCTGCAGCGGGGTGACCGGCTTCTGCTCGTGAGCAACGGATTTTTTGGGGACCGCTTTATCCCGATCGCCGAGCGCAAGGGGATCGAAACGCAAATCCTGCAGGCACAGTGGGGCAAGGCCGTTACACCGGAAGCGATCGATGAGAAGCTGAAAGAGGGCGGATACAGCGCGGTGGTCGTTACGCATGTAGATACGTCCACCGGGGTGATTGCGCCGGTGTCTGCGATCGGACAGGTGGTAAAAGAATACGAGGATGTACTGTTTATCGTGGATGGCGTGTGTTCCGTGGGCGGAGAGGCCGTGAATCTGAAAGACGATCACATCAATCTGCTGTTTACGGGTTCCCAGAAGGCGTTCGGCGTGGCGCCGGGTCTGATGATGCTGTGGGCGGATCAGAAGGCGCTGGCCCGCCGGGAGGCTTTGGGCACGATCCCCGAGTATTACTGTGACTATGCCAACTGGATTCCGATCATGGACGATCCGTCGAAGTATTTTGCGACGCCTGCCGTGAATATGGTCTGGGCGCTGAAAGAGTCGGTGCGGATTATAAAGGAAGAGGGGCTGCAGGCACGCTACGCGCGGCATGAGAAGACGGCCAAAGCCATGCAGGCGGCTTTTGAGGCGCTCGGCTTTACGGTGCTTGCGGAGGAATCGGTTCGCGCGCACACGCTTTCAAATCTGTTGTATCCCGAAGGGATTGAAGACGGGGCATTCCGCGCAGAGCTGGCCGGGCAGGGTGTGCAGGCGGCCGGCGGCGTCGGAAAATATGCCGGGAAAATGCTTCGGATCGGCCATATGGGAAATATCGATCTGCATACCTGCACGGGTACGATCGCGGCGCTTGAACGTGCGCTGAACGCACTGGGACACCCTGTGGAGCCGGGCACCGGCATCCGCGCGTTTGAAGCGGCCCGGGCGTAGCCGCAGAACTTCCGTTCAACAATTGGGTATAGAAACGGGAAGGAGGGGTCATCATGAAACGATGGCTGACGATGCTGGGTCTTGTGCTGCTCCTGAGCGCGTGTGCGCCGAGTGATACTGAAGCCCGGCCGGCACCGACCGCGGATCCCGTGGAAGTGAGCACGGAGAATCCGACGGACGAAACAACCGAAGATACGGAATAAAAAAATACCGGAGAGCCTGTGGCTTTCCGGTATTTTGGTGGGCAGTACTGGGCTCGAACCAGCGACCTCTACGATGTCAACGTAGCGCTCTACCAACTGAGCTAACTCCCCGCGTGCCAGTCTATTCTACCACAGACCGGTACGTTTCGCAAATACTATTTAACTGAAATTTACACTTTTTTTACCTGAGGAACAGTCCCGCGATTTTCATGTCTTCGGTGAAGCTGAGGGTATAGGTGATGCTCTTTTCCTCATGTTTTGCTTTGAGAGCGCAAATGGCGAGTTCCTGATTGCTCTCTTTATGGGTCGCAGAGCCCATTTCGATGTCTTCGACCGTATCAAACGCGCCGGCGTCATCCAAAAAGACGTACACCTGTTCCATGGCTTCGTCATGCAGGGATTCCCGCATTTCATCGGTCATACGCTCGCGGAGACCTTCGGTGTCTTTGTTGTGCAGCATGTCCAGCGCTTCTTCGGAGGCGGTACGGACCGTTTCTTCATCGAAGCCTTCGGGCAGATCGGTGCCTGCGGCGCAGGCAGTCACAAACAGGAACAAAAACAGCAAGAAAAAGATACGTTTCACAGCTTTATTCTCCTTCGGGGTAGAGTTTTCGGGATTGGAATGCATACAGGACAAACAACACGGCAATCACACCCAGCGCCGTCTCCACGCTCCAGACATCAAAGCCCGCCTGCAGCAGGCCTGCGGCGAGGAGATTCACGCCTGCGTGCAACAAGATGGCGAGCAGCAGGTGTCTGAAGGGCATCCCTTTTTGAAATCCGTTCCAGATGATGAATGTCAGGCCGATATGCATCAACACCGCAAACAGTCGTTCCAGGATCGCGGGCGCGACTGCCGCCGGTGCCGCGCCTATGAACGCGGGAAGGATCAAAAGGGCTTCCGCCAGGCCGTGACCGAGTCCGAAAAGCAAGGGCTGCAGCCAGGAGATCGGCTGTGCACGAAAGGCAAAACGCCGGAACAAACAGCGCGCGGCTTCTTCAAACAGACCCGCACTCAGGCTCAGCAAAATCAGGATGAGAAACGGGTACTGGACATACCACAGTGCAACCCGGGCCTGGCTGCTGATCAGACGAAGCAGCGGTAAGCGAAGCAGGGGCTGCGCGATCAGAAAGCAGAGTGCGCCGGCAGGCAGCGCCAGCGCGGCAGCGGGTCTTTTCATCACAATCACCTCTTTGTCTGCTCTATTTTACCATACAATCCGTTTTGCATGGATTTCATACTGATCAAACAGGCAGTTCACAAAGTGGCGGCGACCGTGGTATAATGAGATCAGAGCACGGGGAGTTAGCTCAGTCGGTAGAGCGCTTCGCTCACATCGAAGAGGTCGCTGGTTCGAGTCCAGTACTGCCCACCAACTTAGAACGCAGTCGATGATACAATTTTCTGTATCAGCGGCTGTTTTCTTTTGTGTTGAAGTCTTCTTCATTAGGATAGATGAGCTGTTAACTGGAAGAAAGAAGCGGAGCAGAAATCAGTTTCTGCCCGGGATAGTAAGCGAAATTTCGCTGCCGTCCTTAAATCTGTAACGCAAGGTATTATCGCTGTTTACGGTCACCGTGTCCACAGTGCCCATCCAGAGCGTATTGCTGAACTTGACGGGCAGGATGTCCGAGTCAAAGATGGCAAACATAAAGCCGCTCAGGATCGAGCTTTGATGGTTTTTATCCTTAACAGCGGACTGTGTTTCCTCAAACTCCGCCTGTAAGGTCTCATAGCGGGAGACCTGCATGTCGTAGCGCTTTTGGTAATCTTCCTGATCAAGTGCCCGAGTGGCGTTCTCATTTACAATCCGCGAGATCATTTCCGCCACAACCTCCATCTCCTGTGAAAGTTCCTCAAGCCTGGCTTCTTCTGTGGAGCAATCCGTCAGTTCGTCTTTTAATTCCCGGCAGTGAATCAGCAGTTTTTCTTTATCGGCTAAAAGCAGGCTCAGAGCCTTGACAAAAGATTCCTGAATCTCCGCTTCGTAGAGGTGCTGTGTGCCGCATTTCTCTTTCAGCTTGAACTTGTCATTGCATTGCCAGACGGTTCGCTTGTACTTTGTGTTAGAGTGCCAGACCTTCGAGCCGTAGAAGGCTCCGCAATCGCCACAGATGAGTTTTGTTGAATAAGGCGTGCTGTTGCTGTAGTAGGTCTCTAAGCTCTCTCTTCTGGCGTACTCCGCCTGCACGAGGTCAAATTCATCGGGATCAATGATAGCCGGATGGCTGTCCTCCACATAGTATTGCTGTACTTCGCCTTCTTTTACTTTTTGTTTTTTCGTGAGAAAATCTACTGTATATTTCTTTTGTAAGAGGGCGGAACCCCGATATTTTTCATTTCTTAAAATACTGGTGACGGTGCCGCCATACCATTTTTCTTTGCCCGTCGGCGAGAGGATGTTTTCTTCTTCGAGCCTTTTTGCAATGCCGTAGGGTGTCATGCCTTTCATGAACAATCGGTAGATATAGCGTACAATCTTCGCTTCCTCCGGCACAATCTCCGGCAGTCCGTTTTCACCTTTCTTAAAGCCCAGAACGCTCTTGTAGGGCATCATGACCTTGCCGTCGGAGAACTGCTTCCTGATGCCCCAAGTGACGTTTTCCGAGATAGACCGGCTTTCTTCCTGAGCAAGAGAGCTCATAATCGTGATGAGAAGTTCTCCCTTGGAATCCAAGGTGAAAATATTTTCCTTCTCGAAATAGACCTCGACCTGCTTTTCTTTGAGTTTTCTGACATAGGTCAGAGTATCGACTGTGTTTCTCGCAAAGCGGGAGACCGACTTGGTGATAATGAGATCAATTTTCCCGTTTAGGGCATCATCAATCATTGTCTGAAAGCCTTCCCGCTTCTTGGCATTTAGTCCCGAGATACCTTCATCGGTATAAAGCCCGGCAAACTCCCAGTCGTTTCTGCGTTTGATGTAGTCTGTGTAATAGCTGATTTGTGCTTCATAGCTGTTCAGCTGCTCATCACTGTCTGTGGACACACGGGCATAGGCGGCAACTTTCCGCTTGCTGATTTTCCCCTGATGCAAATTACCGGGGAGATTCTTCTTCGCCTTGATGACGGTAACTTTTCTCTTTCCCCGGCTCATTTTCTATTCCTTTCCCTGTTTTTCCTGCTAACTTCCGCCCGCATCTCGGCTGTCCAGGATTCCGAGCGTGATCTGTCCTGCCAGCTGTATTCCTTCTCCTTGCCGCTTTTTAGGATTATCCTGACCTTGTTGGCTTCGGGGATGATGATCTCCCTGACGTTCTCTCGGAAGATGCCACTGTCAAATTCCTCAAGGTGCAAAGCCCTGGCAGCAAGTCCCTCCAATATCCGCTCGGGTACGCCCTTCATCGAGCATTTGTAGTCTTTTTGTCCCAGATTGGCGGCACAGCGCCAGAAGACCTCCGTTTTGCTTTTCTTACGCTGAAAGTTTGCTCCGCAGTATCCGCAGCGAATCATCCCGCGAAAGGGATATTTAGGGATGGTCTTGGGCGGATTCTTGTTTGATGTGCGGCATTTGACTTCTTCAATCACAGCCTTGTAGGTTTCCTTGTCAATAATCCCTTCATGCGTATCTTCAGCCAGATAGAAGTCCTTTTCTCCTCTGTTGATATGCTTCTTGGGGCACACAGCGTCGTCCAGATAGGTCTTTTGCAACAGAGCCGAGCCTGTGTGTTTCTCGTTAAAGAATCGTGTAATATCGCCCGGCTTCCATTTGCCGCCGAGCTTCTTCCGAATCCCTAAGGCATTTAACTTCTCGATGATTTCTCCGCTTTGCATGCCGGAAAGATAATCCCTGTAAATCATGCGGACAATTTCCGCTTCCTCATCGTTGATGACAAGTCTCCCGTCAATATAGTCATAGCCGTAAAGATGAGCCATGCCGACGATTTCGCCTTTCTCAAAACGTTTCTTGATGCTCCAGCGGCTGTTTTCTCTGGCGGAAAGACACTCTTCCTGAGCAAAGGAAGCAAGGAGCGAGAGCATCAGTTCTCCGTCCGCTGTCAGGCTGTTGATCTTCTCCCGCTCAAAGTACACAGCGATGCTGAGGTCTTTTAACTCCCTGACGGTTTCAAGAAGCAGCAGGGTGTTTCTCGCAAAGCGGGAGATGGACTTGGTAAGGATCAAATCAATCTTTCTAAGCCTTGCGTCCTCCAGCATTCTCTGAAAGTTCTCCCGGTTTTCTTTCGTACCGGAAATGCCCTCATCGGCATAAACCCCAATATATTCCCAGTCCGCCCTTTGCTGAATCAGCCGGCTGTAATAGCTGACCTGTGCCGAGAGGGAGTGTAGCATGGCATCTTTCCCTGTGGACACACGGGCATAAGCGGCAACCTTTGTCCTGGACGTTTCCGCATTTCTTTTAAGCGGCAATTCTTCTACCTTTCGCATTCTCCGCCTCCTCTATAATAGGTACTATATACATCACTCAAAACGCCCTATTTATCAAGGTCATAGCGGAAGATACTGTTCTTTGGCAGCCCGCTTTTCCGAGCGATGATTTCCTCTGACTCTCGAAGAAAATCAGCATCCGGTTTCTCGTCTTCAAACAGTGAAAAGAGCAGCGCCATGAGCGATTGATAGCAAAGTACATTCTTTTTTAGATTTTTCTTTTCCATAATGTTTACCCGGTAACAATCAGGCAGGGAGCCTAAATGTATGTACACAAGGCTCCCAAGCCTTGACCCTAGCATGAATCTAGACTTATTTTCTTTAACCCTATATTGAACATAGGGTTACCCCTGAACTCTGCTTAGCCTTATTTGACCGTGAGCGTACGGACGGCATCTTGTCTTACAAGTTTTCCGTCCAGACGTTCATAGGCTGCATAGCCGACCTGACCCTTATTCGAGAAAAGTTCGAATAGCGGCTTTATGGTCAGCTCCTGCCTTTGTAAGAGCCAAAAGTAGGAAAGGTCACCGAAGAGGATGGGCTTTGCTCCGCTTACAGCAGCGGGCATATAGGGACTGGCGACCACAGGTCTTCCAAAGAGGGTATCGTGATCCTCCTGCCAGAGAGGATAGCCGCTTTGGTCTTTCTCCATACGAAGAGAAAAAGCGGTCTCATCGCTCATGACCCAGACAGCCTGTTTCCTGTATTCCGGCTCAAGCGAGAAGTAAAGTGTAACGACATCATCAAAGCTGAGTTTTCCCGCTTCAGCGCTCACGATGCTTTCTGATGCATTCAGAAGCCCTAAGGGTTCCTCAATTCCCGTTCCCGTGAGCAGGACTTTTTCTTCCGCCCTGGCAAAGCGTCTTGCAAATTCCCGCATGAGATAGGTGTCAAGATCGAACTTCGAATCATTGACGAACTGCAAGGAGAGTTTGCAAAGCGATGCAATCTTGAAAGAATCGTAGGGGATGTTCGTGAAGCTGTCGGCATCCACCGGGTAGAGCTGACCTTCGCCTGTCACTTCGGCTGTGCCTGTGGAATGGACAGCGATGACGGTGCCTTCCGCCCGGTCCAGAGCGATTTTAGTGGCGTACTTTCTGAAAAGGCAGTCTTTTTCCATCACTTTCTCTTTGGTGTTGATCTAGGGATTACACCACTGGGTTCCCATACCGGGG
>ERZ1032871.25-NODE-25-length-23307-cov-8.695209_pt1 | contig 23307 bp, 20 predicted proteins | sample MGYA00519026_ERZ1032871 | MGnify/ENA primary metagenome ERZ1032871 (study PRJEB33719, sample SAMN04262510) | wastewater metagenome | biome: rural village; feature: composting latrine chamber; material: composting feces with ash | place: El Salvador | collected...
AATTCTTTGCTGCTCTGGCGGCCGGTCCGAAAGTGCGTCGGATCCTTCGGAAGCGGAAAAAATAAAGCGTGTTCCGTACGCCCGGTCACTTTCCACGACGATTCTGATATTGTGCCGGTCGGCGATTTCTTTTGCGATCGGCAGTCCGAGACCGAAACCCGGTCCGCTGTCATCCGTTCTGTAAAACTGCGTAAACAGATGATCGATCTGCTCTTCTGTGAGCATGGGCCCGGGATTGGTTACCGTGATGAAAAAGCTTTCGGCAGATCCCGTCTCGGACACCGTAACGGTGGCATGTTCCGCTGTGTATTTCACCGCGTTTTGAATGACGACGAGAAACATCTGGCGAAGCCGGCTGTAGTCACCCGGAAAGGGGAGAGTTGCGTTTGTCGTCTGAAGATCGATTTCGATATTTTTGCGGGCGGCGAATGATCGCTGGGAGCGGATGGCGTCTTTCACCACGGCCAGCAGATCGAGTTCCTTTTTTTCAATGCGAAACTGCGGGTTTTGCAGTGCCGTAAGTTCGAGCAGATCCGCGATTAGCCGGTCGAGCTGGCGGCTTTCCTCGACGAGCGCGCGATAGGTCTGTTCCCGTTCGGCGGGCGGGATCACGCCGTCTTCCAGCGCTTCCAGGGAGGCGCGCATGACGGCCACCGGGGTTTTCAGCTCATGCGACAGCTTCGCGCTGAAGTCTCTTCTGAGCTGTTCCAGCTCGTCTTCCCGGCGTTCGGCTTCTTCGAGTTTCATCGACAGGATGTCGATGTCTTTCGCCAGAGCGCCGATCTCGTCATTTTGGCGGATGCCCGTTTCAATGCCGGTTTCTCCAGCGGCAAGCCGCTGTGTCGCGCGACTCATCTCGCGCAGCGGACGTGACAGCCTGCCGGCAAAATAGCGGCTCAGCAGAAGCATCAGGAGGGCGGCAAGTCCGGCCGCGGCCAGAAACACAACGCCCGCCTGCCTGACAAACGCCTGCAGGCCCTGCACGGGTTCAGTGAGAAAGAGCGCCGCCAGAATCTCTTCTTCCGAAGAAAAAAACGGTACACCGGCTGTGATGACGGCGTCCGTATCGGTATCTGTCCACACAAGGATTTCTTCGCCCGAAAACACCGCCGGCAGCGCATGCAAAAGCGCATCAGGTACAGATGACTCGACTTCCGTCTGCGAGGGAATAAGAGCGGGCCGGCCATTTGCATCGAGGATCTGCACGCCGGACTGAAGGAGCGTGGCAAGAAAGCGCAGATCGCGACCGCGCATTTGCGGTGCGCGGCGAGATGCTCCCTGTCCGCGTCCGCGTGGTCTTTCAGGATGCTCTTCTCCCTGCAGATAGGGTGAGTTTTCCGACATGAGCGACTCGGCCGCAATACGGGCGCGTTCCAGCAGGGACTGTTCGAAGTTCTCCTGCAGCGCGCGGCGTCCGAAAACGGCGGTCAGCAGACCCGCCAGCAGTGAAAACAGCAAAAGAATGGCTGCAAACACAAGAAACAGTCTGCGTGTCAGCGGACTTTTCATTCGGACGTCTCCTTTCGGTCGAGGCGGTATCCGACCCCGCGGACCGTTTCGATCGTCCAGCCGGCCGGAAGTTCTTTGATTTTGGCCCGCAGCCTGCGGATATGCGTGTCCACCGTGCGGGCGTCGCCGTCATAATCCCATCCCCACAGGCTGTCCAGCAGATTGTCGCGTGAGAAGACCTTGCCGGGGTGGCTTGCGAGCAGCCAGAGAAGATCAAATTCTTTTTTGGTCAGGTTCAGCGGCGTGTCGCCGATCCTGGCAGAAAACGCATCGTAATCCGCGTGCAGATTTCCGATCCGCAAGGTGTTTCCCCGGGAAGCTTCGGGGGATGCGCGGCGCAGTACGGCGCGTACGCGCGCCATGACTTCCTGCGGCGAAAAGGGTTTGACGATATAGTCGTCCGCACCGAGATCAAGTCCCATAATCCGGTCGTAATCTTCTCCTTTGGCGGTGATCAGAAGAATCGGCACATTCGAGATGTCGCGGATCTTTTTGCTCAGAGTAAAGCCGTCGATCTTCGGCATCATAATATCCAGTAAAACGACATCATACGTCCGGGAAAGAAACAGATCCCAGGCTTTCTGCCCGTCGGCCGCGACATCGGCCGACATGCCGGCTGTCTCGGCGTATGCGGCCAGCACCCGCGTGATGGCCGGCTGATCATCCGCTATCAGCAGTTTCGTCATTTTTTCGCCTCCTTTCCACTATTATACCGCATACGAAAACCCGCACACAGAAAAACTGCGTGCGGGTTTTGATGGTTACGGGCGCAGCTGACAGTGGCTGCGTCTGCCGCTGCCTGCGTTTCTTCCTGCTCCTCTGCTGTTTTGACGGCCCAGACCGCGAGTGCCGGAATTTCCGGCCGGTTCATCGGTGTTCTCGTCAAAGTACGGGCAGAGCGGATCTCTTTGAGACCTTCGGTCGGGTCTTGTCTGTCTGCCGGGACGGACCGTATCCTGATTGCGTCCCCGGGGGCGGTCGGTGCGATTGAACCGGCAGTCCTCGGGCAGCCAGTCATCTGTCGTGCCTTCCTGCATGGCCGTCTGAAAACGCAGCAAATGCTGTTCATGACGCCTGGAACCTTCCAGAAGATTGGTAAGCATACGTTCGAGCCGCGTTCCTTCAAACCGCTCCAGCAGTTCTTCCAGGGCGCGGATATCGTAGCGTTGGTAATCGATCGCCATCTGCACGCCTTCTTCCGGTGTGGCCGGAATGTCGACCGGTACGGGATTTTCTGCAAGTGCGATGCCCGCACGCTCCGCGACACGGGCCACCGCCCGAATATGATTTTCTTCCGCACGGATCAGCTGCGCGTACACCGCTTGAGAAAAGGCGGCGTCCAGTCCTTCGTACATCGCCTTTGCATAGCGTTCGTCATCATACAGCTGCTGCAGTGCTTCTTCTTCTTTTGAGACTTCCTGTACCTGTGCCGCTGCCGTCACCGGAAACAGCATAACAAGAGCCAGTATCCCGGCCATCCATCGTTTTTTCATCTTTTTTCGCCTCCTTCTTGACTACAGTATACGGGGCGATTGTTACATTCGTGTGACAAAAAGCGGTATTATCTGCCGACGAGTGCCGTGGCGACATTTTCCACGAAATCATGAATATTGGTGACGAGGCTTTTTACCTCCAGGGATCCGCGGTCCGAAAGTTTGTTTACGGAGAATTCCTGCAGGTCGACCGTATAAATGTGCACGGGACGGATCTCGCCGTCTTTTTCCATATAGGAGGGGGTCATATTTCCCGAGGCGATGGTATTGAGTACGCTCGACAGACAGATCAGCATCGTGGCTTTTCTCGTCTGCACGCGCATGGTGTCCTGGGCCTCATATACATTGTCGAAAGTTTCGGGCAGATTGTAGCGGTCGCGGATCGAACCGGCCAGCACAAAGGGAACTTCCTTCTCGGCGAGCGCCTTGAAATAACCGTCGACGACGGCACCTTTTTTTACACTCTCCGAAATCCCGTCGAGCAGGCGAATGCGTCGCACGGTTTCGTATTCGACAATCGAATCGACATAGTCGCGGCGTCCGGGAACGGGATAGTCTTCTTTGGAAAATCCGCGCGCCAGATCGACCACGGCCGTGGCGTTGCTTGCGATCATCGCGTTGACATAGCCTTCGCGTACAAGATCCGCCATATGCCTGCGCGTCTTGTCATCATAGGAAAGAGAGGGGCCGACAACCCACACGATGTGACCGCCGGTTTCCTTTTCCTTACGCATCAGATCATAGAGTTCGTCATAGTCTTTCGAAAAGGCCGTCTCCCGGCTTCGTCCGCTGCGAAAAGCGAATTTGTCGCTTTCGGTCTGATTCGAGGGGAAACCGTCGGTGTAGAGATAAATGCCCTCCGACGCGTCTTCGGTTCGTCCGACGACCACGCGGTCTCCCTTTTTCAGATTGCGAAATTCCAGCATGGTGATCTTTTTGCCGTCGATGGTCGCAACCGTGTCCATACGGCTTTCCGTGGCGAGTACCCACTCGCCGTCAATCTTGAAATATTCCGGATAGATGGACATCGCATGATAGCTTTCCGGTGCGACACCGTCTTTTTCCACGGCCACAGTGGTGCAGTCGGGCGCATTTTTCAGAAATTCCTGTGAAAAGTCAGGATGGATAAAACGTTCGCTCATCTGCGGACCTCCTTTTCGGAACCGATCAGCATCTTCTTCAAGGTAAAGACGAAGTCCTGCACATTGGTTTCAAACGATTTGGTCATGAAACCCCAGCGCACCTTCTCCGCGGAGTCTTTCGTATAGCGGGCAATATCGACCGTGTAAACAAAGACGGGGATGATGTCATCGCCGATGCGCTTGTAGCCGGAAACCATCGATGCCGCGGCCACCCCGTGCAAAAGCGTTGCCAGATTGATGATCAGGGTTGCTTTTTTCAGCTCTTCGGTCATGTCGTGAACGGATTCGGAAATGCAGTGACGCACACTGGGCAGCGGTCCGTCGTCGCGGACGGAACCTGCCAGATGAAACGGAACGCCTTCTTCCACGAGCGTTCGGATCACACCGTCATCCACTTCGCCGGATTCGACAAACTCGCGAATCGTTCCGATGCGGCAGCATTCATTGATGGTGTCCAGATGATTGTAGTGGCCGTTGGGCGCGGCTTCCTGCGTGTAAATGTTTTGTCCGAGGGCCGTGTTGAGATAACCGCCCTCAAGATCGTGAGTCGCGAGCGCGTTACCCGCCAGAACGGCGTTTACATAGCCCGCCTTGATCAGCGCTTCAAGCGCAATGCGCGTGTCGTAGTTGAAGACGACGGCCGGGCCCATGACCCATACGATGTGACCGCCGTGCTCTTTCTGATGCCGCATCAGATCCACGAGATACGCATATTTTTGCGAACCGGATTCTTCATACGGCAGACGGTCCGATTCGTCTTCGTCATGAAAGGCATTGCGGTGCGCAAACACGCCTTCTGTGCCGTCGAAGGTGGAGGCGGTGACGATCGAGTCGCCTTTTTTGACATCGGCACATTCCGAGAAACGGAAATTGTCCTCTTCCAGAATCACGCAGCAGTAGGGAACACTGCTGTCGGGCAGGATCCAGTCTTGGCCCTTTTTATAGAATTCGGGCAGCGATGTCGTGAGATGGAATCCTTCCGGCGGAACGCCGTCTGCGGGTGCGGGCCGGACCGAGATTTCCGGAGCATTCTGAAATGCGTCCTGTGTGAAGTCCGGTGCACGAAATTTTGGCATGGTAAAGTTCACAAATTCCCTCCTTGTCTGTTTGTCCTTAACAAATATTATAGCACAGGAACCCGTGCCGCACGGTCGATGAAAGCCATAGGATCGGGTATACTGAAACGGAGATATCGTGAGAGGAGAAGTGCTGTATGAAACGAAAAAACGAACAGGAAATCCGATCGGAAGTCGACGAATTTTACCGGGAGATTTCCTCAGGAAACAGAAAACTGTCGGTGACGGCGGACGCGCTCTATGATTCCCTCGGCTATGACAGAGAACTGCTCGCGCAGCTGCCGGAAGAAGTGCGGTTGGGTCTGTCCTGTGGAAATCCTTTGGAGAGTCTGTCTTTGAAAGAAGGAGAAACACTGCTGGATCTCGGCAGCGGACCGGGGATGGATCTGTTTTTGGCGAGGTTGAAGTTTCCCGCATCCGCCACGCTCTACGGCATGGACCGTTTGCCCGAAATGATCGCCAAAGCCGAACGGATCCGTGACAAAAAGGGTCTTGCCAATATCGAGTTTCGACAGGGCACCCTGACGGAGATTCCGTTTGACGATGCGTCGATCGATGCCGTGATCAGCAACTGTGTCGTCAATCTGGAACCGGACAAGCAGAAGGTATACGACGAAATCTACCGAATTCTGAAACCGGGCGGCCGTTTCGTGATCTCCGACATTACGCTGAAAAAAGAACTGTCGGAAACGCTGCAAAAAGCCGACAATCTCTACGGCACCTGAGTGGGCGGTGCGCTTTCGGTGAAAGCACTGGAAGAGATCATCCACAAAGCGGGTTTTCACGATCTGTATATCGTCACAGAAGAGGTAACCGACGTCTACGCCCAAAAATGGGGCCACGGCATGGGGATCAAAGAATTTATTCAGACGAGTCTGCTCATCGCAACAAAGTAAACCGGAGGCTGGCACATGGCCGATATCATGAACACCGTCGCTGCGGGCGTATGGAGTCTCGCACTGATCGGACTGATCCTTCTGACCGGACTGTACTATACGGTCAGAATGGGATTTCCTCAGATTTTCCAGGCGAAGGAAATGCTTCGTCTGCTGCGTGTGCGCGGCGAAGCGGAAGGCGGGCTGTCTCCGCTGCAGTCTTTTGTGTTCACGGCGGCCCGCACCTTCGGAGTCGGAAACATTGCGGGCATGTCCGCGGGGATCTATTTCGGCGGTCCCGGCGCGATCTTCTGGCTCTGGGTGCTCGCGTTTTTCGGATCCGCGCTCGCCATTTTGGAAGGCACGCTGGCACAGACGTTTAAAACGGTGTTTTCGGGCGGGTTTCGCGGCGGGCCCGCCCGGTATATGCGATGCGGCATGAACAACAGCCGGCTGGGTCGCGTGTTTGCACTGGTCTATTCGCTTGTTACCGTAGTCTCGCTGACCTTTCTGATGCCCGGCGTGCAGTCGTATTATATTGTGCAGGGAGCGACGGAAGCCTTTGGCGTGCACCGGATGGCGGCAGGTGTTGTTCTGACGATGCTTCTTGGTCTGGTGATCCACGGGGGAATCGGCCGCATGGGTCGCACGACCCTTCGGATATCACCTTTGGTGGGCAGTCTGTATGTGCTGGTATCGGTCGTGGTGATCCTTGCGAACGCGGGCGAAGTCCCCGGCGCATTCGCTCTGATCTTTCGCTCGGCCTTCGGTAGCGATGCCGTATTCGGAGGCATCTTCGGCTATGCGCTGCAGTGGGGGATCCGCAGGGGCGTGCTTGCGAACGAAGTCGCCGTCGGAACCTCGGCCATACTGTCCGCGACCAGCTCGGTTTCCCATCCGGCGCAGCAGGGCCTTTTGGGCGGCCTCAGTGTCTATATCGGCACACTGTTTGTATGCACGACGACCACGCTGATGATACTGGTTACAGGAAGCTACAATGTGGCGCATCCCGCGGGCGGCTTCCTGTTTGAAGGCGTCCCGGGCGTGGCCTACGGAAATCCCTATGTGAGTCATGCCATCCAGAGCGTGATTCCTGTCCCCGGATTCGGACAGCTTTTTGTCGCCCTGGCGATTTTCTTCTTTGCCTTTGTCGCCCTGACGGCGTTTTATCTTCATGCGGAAAGTAATCTTTCCTATCTGCTGGGCGATCGGCCGGGGGCGTTCGTACTGCTTCGCACAGGTTTTCTGCTGTCCGTGTTCCTGGGAACCCTGATTGCAGCGGACACCATCTGGGCGATGGCGGATATCGGCTTCGGCACCATGGCATGGATCAATGTGACGGCGCTGATCGTGACGGGAAATCTCGGGGTCCGCATTTATCGGGACTATGTGCAAAAATTACGCGCGGGTGGTCTTCTTGCGTTTGATCCCCGGGCCCTGGACATCCGGCACGGCGCGGAGGTCTGGGTGAAGAAATGTGACGCCGCAAACAGAAAGGAAGACCATGGATACAATGCTTCGCATTCTGACCACGGTGTTCGGTTATGAGGAGTTTCGCCCGCATCAGCGGGAGATCATCGATGCCGTCGTCAAGGGAAGAGACACACTGGCGGTGATGCCGACGGGGGCCGGAAAGAGTCTATGCTATCAGATTCCCGCCCTGGCGATGTCCGGGATGACACTGGTCATATCGCCTTTGATTTCACTGATGAAAGACCAGGTGCAGGTGCTGAAAGAAAACGGTGTGGCCGCGGAATATCTGAACAGCACGCTGCATACAAAAGAGTATTTCGAACGGCTGGACCAGATTGAAAAAGGCAGCGTAAAACTGCTGTATGTCGCGCCGGAACGGCTGGACACCCCGGGCTTTATCGAACGCATCGCGCGACAGCGGATTTCATTTGTCGCGGTGGATGAGGCACACTGCATCAGTCAGTGGGGGCATGATTTTCGTCCGAGCTACAGAAACATCGGGGCGATGCTGGAACAGCTGCCCGCGCGCCCGAAACTGGCCGCCTTTACGGCCACCGCCACGAAAAAAGTCAGAGAGGATATCTGCGCACAGCTCCATTTGCAGGACCCGTATGTCAAAGTCACGGGATTTGACCGGCCCAATCTGTATTTCAGCGTGGAACGGGAGGTCGACAAACAGGCTTATCTGCTGGCGCATCTTTCCAATGACACATCGGCCATCGTATACTGCGCCACGCGAAAAACCGTGGATGAAGTCTATGCATTTCTTACAAAAAACGGCATTCGTACCGGCCGCTACCACGCCGGCATGCAGCCGGAGGAACGCCAGCAGATGCAAAACGCATTTTTGCAGGACGCCATGCCCGTCATGGTTGCGACGGTTGCGTTCGGCATGGGGATCGACAAGCCCGACGTCCGCCGCGTCATCCATTATCAGATGCCGGGTTCTCTGGAAAACTATTATCAGGAGGCGGGCCGCGCGGGCCGCGACGGCGAGCCGGCCGACGTGACGCTTTTGTATGCGCCCGGCGACATACATACACAGCGGTTTCTGCTGATGCAAAGCAGCGAGCCGGACACCGGCAAGCTGCATCATATGATCGACTATGCGCAAACTACGCAGTGTCTTCGAAAGAAGCTGCTCTCCTATTTTCTCGAAGACGCGCCCGAACGCTGCGGTCACTGCGGCAACTGCGATACGGAATTTTTGCAGGAGGAGATCACGCTTGACGCGCAAAAGATCATTTCCTGTGTGCACCGCTGCGGCGAACGCTTCGGCGGCGGGATGATCGCCGATGTGCTGACGGGCAGCCGCAACAAAAAACTGCTGGACTTCGGACTGGACAAAGTCAGTACGTACAATGTCATGCCGGACCAAAGCAAAAAACAGGTACAAAAAAGAATTGATCAGCTGATCGGCAGGGGATATCTCACACGAACCGACGACCGCTTCCCGGTCCTGTGGCTGAACGAAAAGAGTATGGAAGCACTTGCAAAAGATGCAAAGATCGTGATCTCCGTCAGAAAAGAAGACAAAAAGACGCAGCGGATCGACGCGGGCCGCGGTCTGACGCCTGCCGGGCACGAGAAATTCGAACGGTTGCGCAGCTGGCGCTCCCGTCGCGCGGCCGAAGAAAATGTGCCGGCCTATGTCATTGCGAGTGACCGCACGCTGCTTTCCGTTTTGCAGGTGCTGCCGCGAACAAAAAAGGAACTTCTCCGCGTGCACGGCATCGGCGAAGCAAAAGCCGAACGCATCGGGGAGGAGATCCTGGCATTTGTCAGAGAGCACACCGATCCCGACGAACGCTATGCAAACGCAGCCGAAGCCCCAAAACCCGCCGTGCAGCCGCGTCCGCTTACAGAAAGAAAGAGTACGTCCGTCCGGCTTTTTCGGGAAGGAAAGAGTCCTGTGCAGATTGCACGGGAACTGGGCGTGGCGGAAAGCACCGTGACAGGACATCTCACGGACGCGCTGCTTGCGGGAGAATCGATCGATCTTGGCAGACTGCTTCCGAAAGAACGGATCGACACGATCCGTGCGGCCATCGAAAAAACCGGCACCGACTACCTTCGGCCGATTAGAGACGAGCTCCCTGAAGACTATACGTATACTGAGATCGGGCTGGTGCGCGCCGCCGTGCTTTTGGAACACAGCCGGTGATCTGAAAGCTCCTACGAGTTCGAAACCTCCGTTTGCGGTCGCATCAGAACAATTGAAAAGAAAAGCAGCGCAATTCCCAAAAGATGGACGGGCCGGAGATCCTCTCCGAAAAACAGCACACCGACCCCGACGGCCATCACGATCTCCACCGATGCGAGGATGGGAACGCGACTGCTTTTTTTGATGCGCCGCACACCGGCATAGTAAGACACAAAGGCACACGCGGTGAGCAGTGCATAGAACGCACCGGTGACAAGGAGCGTGCCCGTAAGCGGCACCGGCTGTGCTCCGGGTCCCGAAAAAAGAGCGAGAAAAAGGACCGCAAAGAAAAAGCTGTAACAGGATACGATGACGGGCGGTGTATTTTGTGTGGCATAACGGCCGAAAATCGGGCTCAGAGAATACGTGACGCCCGCCGCCACACCGTACAAAAGTCCCGGCCAGCCCGTGAAAAAGCGCGCCGCTTCTCCGCCGGTTACCGCGAGCGCGCAGCCCGACAGATTTAGCGCGATCGCAAGCCACTGCCTGCTGGGGGGGAGCTCTGAGAAAAAAAGCATCGACCACACCAGCGTAAACACCGGCGCCAGATTGATGAGAATAACCGCCGCGGACATGCCGTTCAGCAGGATGGACAGCGTATGTACCCAGGTGTTCAGTCCGATGCTGATGAGTCCGAGAAGAAAACTGAACAGCAGGGTGCGCCGGTCGATAAGAAACGCCGCCGGTCCGTACAGAAGAAGACTCGCCACAAGAAGAAACACAAATCCGAACCCGAGGCGAAACAGGCCCGTGACGGCGGGGTTTGATCCCATGCGGCTCAGGATCGTGACAAAAAAGCCGCTCAGTCCCCACAGGGACCCGGCCAAAAGTACCAGCAGCGCGCCTTTTGTTTCTGTTCGCATTGTCTTCTCCTTTCTGCCGATAGCGTACCACAAAATCCTCTTTCAGGCAGTATCGAAACAAACTCTTTCACAAACAGCATTAAATCGTTTTCAGTGCGATAAGAAACAAACAATTGACGCTTGTAAATTATCGCGTTCTATGGGAAAATAGCGATAAGTTCAGGCGTGGCCCGAACCAAATCATAAAGGGGGGTTTCATGATGAAACGCTACGTAGCTTTAATGCTGGCATTGCTGATGCTGGCAGCCGTGATTGCGGGTTGCACACCGCAGGAAGGTACGGCTACCGACGATGCCGCGGCCACTGAGGCAGGCGACACCGCAACCGATGCCGGCAGTGCATCCGGCAACACAATTAAAATCGGTGTATTCCAGCCGGTCACCGGAGAAAACGGCGGCGGCGGATTCCAGGAAGTTCTGGGAACGCGCTACGGCCATGAGAAGCATCCGACCGTAGAAATCAACGGTGAAGAATATACAGTCGAACTGGTCGAAGTCGACAACAAGTCCGACAAGACCGAAGCGGTCGCGGCCGCAACCAATCTCGTATCCAATCAGGTGTCTGTTGTTATCGGTTCCTACGGATCCGGCGTATCGATCGCTGCAGGCCCCACCTTTGAAGAAGCCAACATACCGGCCATTGCACCTTCGGCCACCAACCCGCAGGTCACCCAGGGCAACGAATACTACTTCCGCGTCTGCTTCCTCGATCCGTTCCAGGGTGAAGTTATGGCCAACTACGCCACAGAAGGCGGCGCCAAAAAAGCCGCGGTCATCACCCAGCTCGGCGATGACTACAGCTCGGGTCTCGGAAACTTCTTCCGCAATGCTTTTGCCGACCTCGGCGGAGAAATCGTCGCAGAAGAGCAGTTCCAGACCAATCAGACCGACTTCCGCGCGATCCTGACCAATATCAAAGCCGCGGATCCCGATGTCATCTTTGCACCCTCGTCGATCGCAACCGCACCCCTGATGCTGCAGCAGGCGCGTGAACTCGGCATCGAAGCGCAGGTTATGGCGGGCGACACCTGGGAAAACCAGACGATTATCGACAACGCCGGCGATGCAGCCGAAGGCGTGGCCATTTCGACCTTCTTCGACGAAGGCGACACCAGCAATCCCGCAGCGGCTGAATTCGTAGAAGGCTACAAAGAATTCATCCAGGGCAATGACGAATACATGACCAAAAACGGCGGCGACGGCGTTGCGGCGGTTTCCGCACTCGGTTATGACGCCTACATGGTCGCTCTCGAAGCCATCAAGGCCGCAGGATCGACCGACGGCGCAGCCATCAAAGACGCGCTGAAAAATGTCGACTATGACGGTGTCACCGGACACATTACCTTCGACGAAAACGGCGATGCGGAAAAAGACATGGCCTATATCAAGACCATCAAAGACGGCCAGTTCGTATTCGACCGCACCGTCAGCACCCAATAAGCACAGATCCAAATCGCAAAGACGCGGCGGCCCGGCCGCCGCGCTTTTGCATCTTTGACTGTGTGCAACCACGAGGGAAAAACCTATGAGCCTAACAACGCTGCTACAGCATTCGCTCACCGGCATCAGCCTGGGGGGCGCGTACGCCCTGATTGCGATCGGCTATTCCATGGTGTACGGTATTTTGCTTCTGATCAACTTTGCCCACGCGGACATTTTCATGATGGCCGGCTATTTTATGATCTTTTCCATTGCAGTTATGCCCTGGCCGGTAGCGATCGTCGTCGTCCTTTTGGCAACCATATTACTCGGTGTCGGAATAGAAAAAGCGGCCTACAAACCGCTGCGCTCCGCGCCGCGCATGTCCATTATGATCTCTGCCATCGGGGTTTCCTATCTTCTGCAAAACCTCGCAACCTATCTGTTTTCCGCACTGCCGCAGGCGTATCCTGCGATTCCTCTGCTCAAACGTCCGATCACCATCGGCAATCTGCACACGACCCTGGTGACCTTTCTGACGCCGGTGCTCACACTGGCCCTGGTCATGCTGCTGATGTTTCTTTTGAAAAAGACCAAGATCGGCATGGCGATGCGTGCCGTATCCAAGGATTACGATACATCGAAACTGATGGGAATCAAAATCGACCGGATCATCACGCTGACCTTTGTCATCGGCTCGTTCCTGGCGGCCGTGGGATCGATCCTCTACTTTACGGACCGTATGTCGGTTACACCGTTTTCGGGGACGCTGCCCGGTCTCAAATGTTTCGTGGCGGCCGTGCTCGGCGGCATCGGATCGGTACCGGGCGCCGTCATCGGCGGATTTCTGATCGGCATTGTCGAGACATTTCTCGTTGCCTTCGGATATTCGACCTACAGTGATGCCTTTACGTTTTTGCTGCTGATCCTGATTCTGCTGTTCCGCCCGACGGGACTCATGGGCGAATCGCTGACAGAGAAAGTGTAGGCCGCCATGACAACTGCAGCACATCCGAAAAATAAAATCTATACCATCGTTGCTCTGGTCGTCATCGGCATCCTGCTGGTCATCCTGGAACTGAACCGCGCCACATTCTCCTGGGGCGGAATGGCCGTGACCGTCATTCAGAAGTCTCTGATCTTTGCCGTCGTGGCGGTCTCCATGAACCTGGTGACAGGCTTCACGGGTCTCTTTTCCCTGGGGCAGGCCGGCTTCATGGCGATCGGCGCCTATGTTACGGCCATACTTACCATCCCCGTGGACCGGATCGACGGCGTCTATTATATGAACGGCATGGCCTCGTGGCTGCGTGCCTTTAAAGAAGGTCTCGCCGTACTGCCCGAACCGCTTCTGATCATCGTCGCCATGCTGATCGGCGGTGTGATCGCAGGGGTGTTTGCCTTTTTGATCGGAATTCCCGTTCTGCGGCTGAAATCCGACTATCTGGCGATCGCCACGCTCGGGTTTTCTGAAATCATGCGCGCGATCATCTCCTCGCCGCAGCTGGACACCGTCACCAACGGATCCTACGGCTTGAAGAACATTCCGGGGCTTGCGATCACCGTGCCCGGCGTCCCGCCGGGACTCGGCGCACTGCTGCTTCCGTATCTGTTTGCGATTGTCGCGATCGGATTCGTCATCCTCGTCATCAACTCCGGCTACGGCCGGGCGTTCAAGGCAATTCGCGAAGACGAGGTCGCGGCGGAAGCCATGGGCATCAATCTGCTGAAACACAAGGAAATGTCCTTTGTCATCAGCTCGTTTATCACGGCGCTTGCCGGCGGCATGCTCGCCATGTTTATGCGCTCGATCGAAGCTAGAACCTTTTCGATCATGCTGACTTACGACATTCTTCTGATCGTCGTCATCGGCGGACTCGGAAGCATTACAGGAAGCATTGTGGGAGCCTTCGTCGTCACCTTTGCAAAAGACTGGATCCTGCGCTTCTTTGACACACCCCTGATCATCGGCGGCTTTCAGGTGCCGCTGCTCAGAATCGGCTTTCGCATGGTCGTATTCTCCCTGCTTCTGATGATCGTCGTTCTCTTTTACAGAAACGGACTCATGGGCAATCGGGAGTTCAGCTGGGATGCCGTACGAAGATTCTTCCGCGGCAAACGGCGCACGGAACCTGTCCCCGACATGATGGACAAAGACGAAGCCGGCGCCATGTATAAGCAGCCGCTGATTCCGGATCCGCCCGCGGGCACACCGGACGAAGAGGAGGCACCCGATGACAGAAACTAAAATTCCCGCTGCCGTCGAGCAACACACGCAGGACGGCCGCCATATCATTCTGGAAACCCGGGATCTGACCATGCAGTTCGGCGGGGTGGTCGCGGTCAACAATCTGAACATGGTGATCTACGAAGGAGAAATCGTCGCCCTGATCGGACCGAACGGGGCCGGAAAAACGACCGCCTTCAACGCGATCACGGGCGTTTATCTTCCGACCAACGGAAGCGTCCTGATTAACAATGAAGTCATTTCCGCAGGTTATCCGCGCGGAAAGATGGACAAGCTGTACGCAGGGGAGAACAAAGGTAAGTACGACAAAATCGTCGACCTCACACCCGATAAAATCACGAAAAAGGCCGTGGCACGGACCTTCCAGAATATCCGGCTGTTTAAGAATCTCACCGTATTCGACAATGTCCTGATCGCGCACCACACCAATATGCGCGCGGGCCTGTTCAGCGCGGCCCTCCGTTTCAACCGGGAGGAAGAGGAGCACATGCGTCACCTGACCCATGAGCATCTGAAGCGGGTTCATCTGGAAGCCTATGCCGACGAGATCGCGGACAATCTTCCCTACGGCATGCAGCGGCATCTGGAGATCGCCCGGGCACTGGCCACCGAACCGAAACTGCTGCTGCTCGACGAACCGGCCGCCGGCATGAACCCGCAGGAAACCGACGAACTCACCGGCTTTATTCGAACGATCAAAGAGGATTTCAATCTGACCATCCTGGTCATTGAACACCATATGAATCTGGTCATGGACATCTCCGACCGGATCTATGTCATCGACTTCGGAAAGCAGATCGCCAGCGGAACACCGGCAGAGATCCAAAACGATCCCGCGGTCATCGCCGCATATCTGGGGGTAGACGAATGAGTATACTTGAAATCAGAGATCTGCGGGTATCCTACGGCGGAATCGAAGCGCTCAAGGGCATCAGCTTCGATGTGGAAGAGGGCCAAATTATTACCCTCGTCGGAGCCAACGGCGCCGGCAAATCCACGACACTGAAAGCCATCAGCGGCCTTGTGCAGCCAAGTGCCGGCACGATCTGCTACAAGGGCGAGGAGATCCAAAAGCTCGACTCGCAGAAAATCGTCGAGCGGGGCATCGCCCTGGTGCCCGAGGGACGAAAGGTCTTTCCGAATCTGACCGTGGAGGAGAATCTGCGCATCGGCGCCTATCTGAACAACAACAAACAGGAAGTCGCGGAAGAGCTTGCGATTGTGTATGATCTCTTCCCGCGACTCGGGGAGAGAAGCTGGCAGGCGGCAGGAACCCTCTCCGGCGGGGAGCAGCAGATGCTCGCCGTGGGCCGCGGACTGATGGCCAAACCGACCGTCATGATGATGGATGAGCCGTCACTGGGACTGGCGCCCCAGCTCGTGCGCGATATCTTCAAGATCATTACGCGCATCAATGAAATGGGTGTCACGGTGCTTCTGATCGAACAGAACGCCAACGCCGCCCTGAAAATTGCGCATCAGGCCTATGTCATGGTCACCGGAAGCATCACCAAATCCGGCAGCGGACAGGAACTTCTGGATGACCAGGATATCCGGGACGCCTATCTCGGAGTAAAATCGGAATAAGAGAAAAAGGAGCGGAGAGAGCGCCGCTCCTTTTTTGTTTGGAAGAGGCGCCGGGATGCGGCGCAATGAAACAGGCCTGCGACCTATGAAATGTTCGCTGTGCGAACGTGAAATGCCTGCGGCATGAATATTCGGCCCAGGTCGAATATTTCACGCCGCCTGCGAGCGAAGCGATGCACAAGGCATTTCATATGCGCGAAGCGCATATTTCACATCCGGCACTGCCGGATATTTCGCTGCGTTGCACAGCAACGCCCGCCCCCTCCCTTTGGGTACATATAGACTGATATGGCAATGTGAGAAACGGAGGCAGATATGAAAGTGATAATAATTGGCGGGGTGGCGGCGGGGACGTCGGCCGCGGCGCAGATGATGCGAAACGACAGTGATACGGAGGCGGTGCTGTATGTCGCGGACCGCGATATTTCCTATTCATCCTGCGGGATTCCCTATTATTTGGGTGACAAACTGGAACTTACGGACATCGTTCCCAGAACCCCGGCATCGTTTGAGGAGAAATATGGCATACGGGTGCTGACGGGGCACAAGGTCACGGGGATCGACCCGAAAGAAAAGAAGATTAGGGGCGAACAGACCGACGGCACTGCGTTTGAAGACAGCTATGACGCGCTGGTCATTGCGACGGGGGCTCGCCCCGTGCTGCCCGATGTACCGGGCGTCGACCGGGACAATGTCCGCATGCTTCGCACGATCGAAGATACGCGGCGCATGATGGATGATCTGAACCACAGCGATACAAAACACGTGGTGATCGTCGGTACGGGATTTATCGGTCTGGAAGTGCTGGAGAATCTGTGCGCGCGCGATGATCTGAAGGTGACGGTGCTCAACCGTTCCGACAAGATTACACCCCATCTGGATGAGGATATGGCGAAACATCTGGAGGAACGGCTCCAAAGCTACGATATTGACCTGCGCAAAAATACATCGATACAAAAGATCACGGACGCCGGGGCGGATACCGGCGATGAAATCATCCCGGCCGATCTTATCCTGTTTGCCACAGGCACAGCACCCAATGTGGAACTGGCGGAGGCGGCCGGTGTGGAAATCGGGGAAACCGGCGCTATTGTGGTGGACGCGCAAATGCGTACCAATGTAAAAGACATCTACGCCTGCGGCGACTGCGCCCAGCTCTGGAATGTGCTCGATGATCACCCGATGCACGTCCCGCTGGGAACCTCTGCCAATAAAACGGGAAAAATCTGCGGGGATGTCATTACCGGCGGAAATCTCAAATTTCACGGAATCCTCGGCACAAGCATCTTTCGCCTGTTTGATCTTACGATCGGGGCGACCGGCTATACCGAAAAGCAGGCCCGGGAACTCGGGTATGAAGTCGAAGTGATCTGTCAGGAAAGTCTGCATCGCGCCGGCTATTTTGACGGAGAGAAAATGCTGATCAAGGCCGTCGTCGACCGAAAATCGGCAAGACTGCTGGGCGCGCAGCTGATCGGCACCCACGGGATCGACAAGCGGCTGGACGTTTTGATTACCGTCATTACGAATCAGATGGACGGCGAATCCATCTATAATCTCGATCTGGCCTATGCGCCGCCGTATTCGACCGTCAATGACGCGGTGCATTACATCGGACTGAAGCTGATGTCACTCGAAGGTTCGGACGCGTAGTGACGTTTCGATATCCAAGCGATTCAGTTGGGTATAATAAGAGGACAATGGGAAGAGAGGATGATGAAATGGCTGCAATTATAGAAAACCGGGACTTTCAGTTCCGGGAAGATCCGGGGGATCCCTGGGTTGCGCGAATGCACCATGTGGATCTGTATCCGAAAGGAGACGGAGCGCAGGGGATTCGCGAAGAAGATATGGAAGGACATACGCCGGGAAGAGATCTGGATATGGACAAACCGTGGCGGCTGTATTACGGAAAGCGCATCCCGGGATTCCCGGTCCACGGACACCGCGGGTTTGAAACCGTCACGATTGTTCTTGACGGCGTCGTGGACCATCACGATTCCGGCGGAGATCACGGCCGGTATCGCAGGGGCGATGTGCAGTGGATGACCGCGGGCGAAGGCATCCGGCACACCGAGATGTTTCCGCTGGTACATGACGAGAAAGAAAACCGCACGGAACTGTTTCAGCTCTGGCTGAGTCTGCCGAGCCACAACAAACTGGTGCCCTGTGACTACAAAATGCTGTGGCGTGAAGAAATTCCCGTCGTGGAAAAAGACCGCGCCAGGGTTACGGTGATTACCGGGAACTATGAGGGTACACAGGGGCCGTCGGCCACGGAACCCTCTTGGGCCTCGGACGAAAAAAGCAGGCTCCGTATTCTCCTGTTCGACCTGGAAGAAGGCGGCAAAGTGGAAATCGAAGGCGTGAGCGAAACACTGAACAGAAATTTGTATTTCTTTGAAGGCGACACCGTCACCGTGGACGCAGAACGACTCTCCGGGAAAAGAAGCCTGAAACTGAGGGGCGATGCCGATTTCACGATCGAAGGCAGCGGCCACGCGAGGCTTCTGCTTCTGGAAGCGGAACCCATCGGCGAGCCGATTATCAACGACGGCCCGATGATTATGAACACGATGGACGAAGTCCTTCAGGGGTATCGCGACTACTGGAAAACCCACTACGGCGAATGGGACTGGCCGGACAGGGACCCTGTCCACGAAAAAGAAACCGGACGCGTTTCCAGCCGCGGAAACAATCCGGAAGAAGTATAATCATATTTGGAATCTCGCGGAGCGCAGCTTGGCGGGGTTCATTGCCTGCATCTGGGAGGAAGCACTATGAATGAAATCTTGGGGAGCATCATTATTATCCTCGTATTTTTGGCGCTGCTGTACGGTCTGGTCACGCTGAAAAAAATGAACAAATCCTTCACCGTGCGCGTCATCACGGCACTGGTCGCGGGTTTGATTCTCGGTGTGCTGCTGCAGCTGATCTTCGGCTATGAATCGGCGATTGTCACAACCGCCATGAGCTGGATTTCGCTCGTCGGCACCGGGTATATCCGTCTGTTGCGCATGATTGTAATGCCGTTGATCTTTATTTCGATTCTGTCGGCCTTTGTCACGCAGCGTTCCAAAAGCCTCGGGAAAACCACGGCGCGCATTTTGATGGTCCTGATCGTCACCGTGGCCATTTCCGCACTCGTCGGCGCACTGACCACGAGCGCGTTCGGTCTGACGGCGGAAGGATTGCAGGCCGGTCAGGCGGAAAAGGCACGCGGGGAAGGACTGGAAACCACACTGGAAGACTTTGAGGCCGTGCCGATTCAGCAGCAGATCGTGGAGATCATCCCGATCAATCCGTTTGCCGCGCTCGCGGGCGACGGTTCGAATGCGACGCTGGCCACCGTATTTTTTGCAACGATTCTGGCGGTCGCCGTCATACAGCTGCGACGTCTGAAACCCGAATCGGCGGAGTTTTTTGAAAAAATCGTGGTCACTTTGCATGACGTCATCATGCGGATGGTCAGCATGATCATGCGGTTTACCCCCTACGGTATTCTCGCCCTGATGACCAGAGTGGCCGCCACATCGAACATCGCGGATATCGTCCGCCTGCTGAAGTTTATCCTGGCATCCTATGTGGCGATTGCGATCATGTTTGTAATTCACCTGCTGATTCTTTTGCTTATGGGACTCAATCCGATGACGTTTTTGAAAAAGTCGGCCGACACACTGCTGTTTGCCTTTACCTCCAGAACATCTGCCGGCACACTGCCCATGACGATTGAATCGCAAAAACGTATGGGCGTGCCCGAGGGCACATCGAATCTGGCGGCCACGCTCGGCACATCGATCGGCCAGAACGGCTGCGCGGGGATATATCCCGCCATGCTGGCCGTCATGATCGCGCCGACGCTGGGTATCAATCCGCTGGAGCCGGTCTTTCTGATCCGGCTGATCGTCATTGTCAGCTTCGCATCGTTCGGGATTGCGGGCGTCGGCGGTGGCGCAACCTTTGCCGCGCTGGTGGTCCTGTCGGCCCTGAATTTCCCGGTGGCCCTGGCCGGACTGCTGATCGCCATCGAACCTTTGATCGATATGGCAAGAACCGCACTGAACGTGTCCGACTCTCTGTTGGCAGGAGTCGTGGCTTCGCGTTCGATGAATGATCTGGATATAGATAAATACCAGACTGAAACACTGGTCGAAGAATAGAGAGGAGAACCATATGAAAGTAGTTGTACAGGACAAGGCGCGCGATTTTATCCGCAAGAAGGGACAGGACAGCGCGTATGTATTTTTGAAGGGATGCTCTTCCTGAGGCACCGGTGAACCGCAACCGGTGGTTGTGATGGGAAAAGCGCCCGATCCGCAGGAATACACCTGCTCGGAAGACAATGGCATTACCGTCTGTGTGCGCAATGATGTTGTCGCAATCGACGACACGATTACGATCGGCAGTGCGAAGCTGCTGTTCCGTGAAAACCTGACCGTGGAAGGCCTGGCATTTTAGGCAACGAAGGAGAAGCAAGTGCAAATTCATATCGAAGACAAGGCCAGAGATTATCTGGCCAGAAAATCACAGGATAGGATCTATATCGACGTGCGCACGGCGCGCTCCTGATGCGGCGGCTACAGCCAGCCGGTGGTTGGCATGGGGACGCCGAATGATCCGTCACTGTATACGTGCCATGACGCGGACGGGATCAAAGTCTGTCTGCGAAACGGAGTGCACGTGCGAAACAACGAATTCACCGTCCGTCTGACGAAGTTCCTGTTTTTTAAGGAAATGCTGTATGTGGAGGGAATGTCGTAAACGAAACAAAGGCAGTATAAATCGCAAAAACCGCGGGAGTACCCGCGGTTTTTTGTATGTGGATGATTGACGAAAGCGAGGATTCAAGATATACTGAACAAAAGTTCAAAAATAAACAGAAGTAAAGAGGTGGAACATGCTTTCAGAAAATGAACGAAACATCCTGCGTGAACTGACCGCCAATCCCTTTATTTCCCAGCAGGAGCTGGCGAAGACGATCGGACTGTCGCGGCCGGCGGTGGCGAATATTATTTCGGGCCTCACGGAGAAGGGCTACATTGTCGGGAGGCAGTATCTGCTGAATTACGAGCGTTTTATCATCTGCATCGGAGGGGCAAATCTGGACCGTACTTTCCGTCTGCAAAAAGAGATGAAACAGGAAAGCTCAAACCCCGTCACGGGGTCGGAAAGTTTCGGCGGCGTCGCGAGAAATGTGGCGGAGAATCTGGGGCGTCTCGGTTGTCCGGTGTATCTGATGACGATCGTCGGTGACGACCGGGACGGCGAGCGTTTGCTGTTTCACGCCTCGTCCGTGATGAACATCTTTATGACCGAAAAAACAAGAATGCAAAACACCGGGTCCTATATTGCCGTACTGGATCCCGCGGGAGATCTTTCCGTGGGCTTTGCGAATATGGATATTGCGGACGGTATGGACGCGGAATGGATCCAGCGGCACAGCAATCATCTGAATCTCAGTGACTGGATTCTGTGCGACTGCAATGTACGAAAAGACGCCATGGAGGCGCTTGTACAGCGCGCAAGAGACCGGAAATCGAATCTTGCGATCGTCGGGGTATCTTCCTCCAAAATGGACCGTGTGCCGAAGGATCTCGAAGGCGTGCGGATCCTGATCTGCAATCGCGAAGAGAGCATGGCGTATTTTGACACAGTGGAAACATCAGCGGAGGCCCTGTGCCGCATGTGGATGGAAACGGGTGTCGCAGCCGCCGTTGTGACGGCCGGCACCGAACCTTTTGCCGCAGGCGATGCGTCGGGGGTAGGAACCTATTCCGTGCAGGCCGTTGCGGAAGAGGAGCTGAAAAGCGTCACGGGCGCCGGCGATGCATTCAGCGCAGGCATCCTGTACGGACTGATCCACGGCCATTCACTGGAGGCATCCCTGGAATATGCCAAGACACTGAGCCGGCTGACGCTGCAGGACGCGGGTTCTGTGCGGGAAGATATCACCAGACACCGATTATTGGAGGAAACAAAACTTGAATCATTATCTTGAAATCCACCCGGAAGTACAGGAAGCACTGCAAAACGGACGCGCCGTCGTAGCGCTGGAATCGACGATTATATCCCACGGGATGCCGTATCCGCAGAATGTGGAAATGGCGCAAAAAACAGAAGGCATCATCCGGGAACGGGGCGCGGTGCCCGCCACGATCGCTATTTTGCACGGGAAAATTAAAATCGGCCTCACCGAAGAGGAACTGGAACTGTTTGCCACGGAAAAAGGGATTCGAAAAGTCTCCAGAAGAGATCTGCCGTATGTGCTCGCCCGTGGAGAACACGGCGCCGTGACGGTTGCCGGCACCATGATCTGTGCCGCGATGGCCGGAATCCGCTTTTTTGTCACGGGCGGCATCGGTGGTGTGCACCGCGGCTATGAAGAAGATATGGATGTGTCGGCCGATCTGGAAGAGCTCGCAAGAACCGATGTCACCGTGGTCTGTGCCGGTGCCAAAGCGATCCTCGATCTGCCGCGCACGATGGAATATCTGGAAACCAAAGGGGTGCCCGTCATCGGATATCAGACGGATGAACTGCCCGCGTTTTATACACGCACCAGCGGCATTGCCCTGGCCATGCGCGCGGACGAGCCCGAAGAAATCGCCGCCATGCACCGCGCCAAAGAGCAGGCGGAACTTTCCGGCGGCATGCTCGTGTGCAATCCGATCCCGGAAGCCGATTCCCTGGACGGAGAAACCATGAACACACTGATCGAAGAGGCGATTGCGGAAAGTAAAATCCGCGGCGTGCGCGGAAAAGATGTGACACCGTTTCTGCTAGACTATCTCGTCCAAAAAACAGAAGGCAAAAGCCTCGATGCCAATCTTGCTCTGGTCTACAACAACGCCGCCCTCGGCGCAAACATTGCCGTCGCCTATCAGAAACGGGTGCAAAAAGAAAACAGCAAGATGGCATAAAGGGAATACGAGTTGGTTTCGGTGGAATGGTTTTAGGTTGCTTGAACTGAAAAGAAATGGTGCCGTTGCGATGAAACCGGACCCGAAAGGCGCCGTGATGCGGCGCAATCAAAAATGCGCTTTGCGCATATGAAATGTTCGCTGCGCGAACGTGAAATGCCTGACGGCATGAAATATTCGGCCAATGGCCGAATGTTGTGGTGCGCATCCTCCGGATGCGATTGTAAGAACGAGTCCGGGGTATGTTTGACGACGTGCAGTTGTGTGCAATGATACATTCCCTGCGACGACGTGGCCGATATGGAAATACGGCCACTACGAAAAGTTTGTTTTCGAAGGAATAACGTGAATCGAAGCATAGATCCTTAAGACGTCAACGCGGATATATGCACCTTCACACATCAATTAACATCCGCAGGATGTCACCACTGTACAAAGCGTTTGTGGGGTTAGCAGTCGCTTCTTAGCCAATCGGACAAGAACCGTGCCCGATTGGAGAA
>ERZ1032871.26-NODE-26-length-23014-cov-7.990766_pt1 | contig 23014 bp, 18 predicted proteins | sample MGYA00519026_ERZ1032871 | MGnify/ENA primary metagenome ERZ1032871 (study PRJEB33719, sample SAMN04262510) | wastewater metagenome | biome: rural village; feature: composting latrine chamber; material: composting feces with ash | place: El Salvador | collected...
CAGTGTCGTGATCTGCGTTTTGTCGCCGAACTCACCCACAAAAAACGTGAGGGCGCACATCAGCCAGATATGACGGGAACGGTGTTCCTTCTCCTCTTCCCCTTCTTCTGTTCTGAGACTGCTCAGCGCAAAAATCAGAAACAGCACACCGGACAGCGGATGGATGATCGCAGTAGGCAGCAGCCGGCCGGCCTGCGCGCCGATCAGCACGGCCAGACCGTGATTGGCAACAATGCCCGCAAAAATGCCGATCAGTACCTGCCCCAGCGGAAAGCGGGTGGCAAAGGTCATTGCGAGAAGCATGGACTTGTCGCCGAGTTCTGCCGTAAATACAAGTAAAAATGCTTCGATAATCGTTCGCATGACGCGCTCCCTTCTTTCGTGCGGCCGGCAAAAAAATCTGCGCGGGATGCCCCGTGCAGACTTTTCAGCAAAAGCTCTCGCTGTCATTGTATCGAACAGGCAACGCTTTCGCAACTGTATATTTTTGTCATCATTTCGTCAGGGTATACACCACCGTGCCAAGACCCGCGAGTACAAACATCACCAGCGAACTCCAGCCGAAATGCGTCGTAAAAAGACGAAATGTATCGTAGCGACTGAGTTTTTTCCGGTCTTCTTTTTTAATTTTCCCTTTTTTTCTCTGCTGCACGGTTTCTTTGTGTGCCTGTTTTTCGTGACCGGCCCGCATGCGAAAAAACATCATAAACAAAAGATTCAGGATCGCGCCCAGAAACACATTGTCGATCACCCGGACAAACCAGTCTTTTTCCGACATGATCACCGTCGCCACTCCGACGGCAAGAAGGATTGAAATGGACAGTATGACCGTCAGCAGCCGCCGGTTGATTTTTTTAGTGAAGTTGTGCAACAGAATCCCTCTTGATCAGCTGAATCGGGACGACGGTGGTTTCACTCATCATCTCTTCTTTTCTGAGATGTTTGATCAGTTTGCGCATCGCAATCGCGCCGATGTCGTAGTAGGGGATCCGGATCGTCGAAAGGAGCGGACGGTAAACCGACGAAAACGGTTCATCGCCGAATCCGAACACGGAGATTTCCTCCGGCACTTTCACACCCGCATCATACAGATGATTCATCAGCGCCACGGCCAGGGTGTCATCCATGCAAAACACACCCGTAATTCCGTGTTCTCTGCAGTATTCCGCGATTTCATGCGCGTGCTCGGAATATATTTTATAGGAATTGCCGGGCACGGGAACAAAATGTTCTTTCCAGCCGCGGGCGCGGACGGCCTCGCGAAAGGCCTGATGCTTTTCGGCGCCGCTTCTGGAATCCTTGTGCTGTCCTGCGAGCAGCACTTCTGTATGTCCCATCTGTTCAAAAAAGTCCACCGTCATCTGCACGGCCTGGTCATAGTCGACATCCACCGTGCTGATTTTTGACTGCTCATAAATACGGTCCAGAATAATAAAGGGCAGCCGGTGCTCCTTGATGGCGTCCACCACGCGTTCGGTCGTGTTCTCGGAAATCAGAATGACACCGTCCACCTGCTTCGTAAACATAAACTGCACCGTGTCCAGCTCGCTGTCCTCGTCTCCGTAGGAGCTGGAGAGCAGAATGTCGAATTTGTACATTTTTCCGATTTCTTCAATGCCCCGGATAATACTCGCCATATAGGGGATGCCGATATCCTTGACCACAACGCCGATCAGATTGGACCGCTTCATCACGAGTGACCGGGCCAGTTCGTTCGGTTTGAAATCCAGCTTCTGGATTGCGTCCAGTACTTTTCTGCGGGATTCCGGACTGACGGGCTTGGAATCGTTCATGACCCGGGAAACGGTCGAAATCGAAACGCCCGCAAGTTTTGCTACATCCTTGATCGTGGGTGTGCCTGCCATACTTTTCCTCCTTGTCTTATTTGGTTAGGGAATGATACAGGAAATACGGGCGGGCAGCACGCGCACACGGGCGGGCAATACACCGGCTTCCTCTCCGTCGATATCAATCGCCACTTCATCTTCTGCCGTCACCGAGAATTCCTTCGCCTGATAACAGGCAACCTGTTTGTGCTCCAGATGACTGCCGCGCCTGAGTCCCATGAGAATCTGACCCAGTGTCATTACATCGGTTCGTTCGATCGTCACCAGATCCAGCAGCCCGTCATTGACGAGCGCGCGCGGTGCAAAACGGGAAAAACCGCCGACGGACCGGCTGTTTGCAATCCCCGCAAACAGATAATCGCCTTCGATCACTTCTCCCGTGTCGAGTTCGATCCGCATCGGCATCGGCGTCTGCAAAAGATCCGGGGCCACACGGATGCCCTCCATGACATAGGCCAGCCTGCCGAGCATGGTTTTCGAATCCGTGTCGACGTCATGTCCGATCTTCGAAACATTTCCAAAAGAAGCAACGTTCAAAAAGTACTCGTCGTTGATCTGCCCGATGTCGAGCGCCATGCGGTGATTGCGGTCAATCAGTCCCGCCATCTCATACGCGTCGGCCGGCAATTGTAGCTGTGTTGCGAAATCGTTTACTGTACCCTGTGCAAAAATCGTGAGCGCCGGCGGATTCTCCCGGGTCGCAAGACCCTGCACGACTTCGTTTGCCGTGCCGTCTCCGCCGCAGGCCACAACCATTTCTTCTCCGTTGTCCGCCGCAAGGCGGGCGGCTTTTGTCGCATCTCCTTTTACGCGGGTGTAAGTTCTCGACACGGCATGGCCCATTTCCGAAAGGCGGTCGGCCAGCGCGTCGCCCGACTGTTTGCCGGTCTCCTTCCCCGAGGAAGGATTGATGATTACATGAATTTTCAAAGCGGTTCCTCCCTTCAAAGGACTCTATCAAACATACCACAACGAACGCTGTTTTGCAACGTTTCGGACACCGAAAATCGATTTCTCGGGAAAACAAAAAAGCGCGATATTCAAATCGCGCTTTCAATACTTATTTTCGAACCCAGGCTCGCACAATGTCCGCAACTTCCGTTACAAATACAAGATAGTCCTGTGCGCTCGATACATTGTGTTTCAGATTCAGCGCGGTGTCCGCAACGGAATCCGATACCAGGCCTACGGTGTCCGTGACCTGCAGCGCCGTGGTTTCCACATTGTCCACGACATGTTTCGCGGAGCCCACAATGCTCTGTACTTCCGGGCCGACCGTGGAGATCAGGGAATTGGCCTCGGTCGTAATCGAGTTTACATTCTGTGTAATCCCCGGCAGATCCGATACGACGCGGTTGATGTCCTTCTCGTTGTCGTCAAGAATCTTGTTGACCTGTTTCAGAGTTTTTACGAGATTAAACAGAAACAGCGCCAAGGCAACCAGTGCGACGATTCCGGCCACGATCAGAAGCGTAGTCAGAATATCTCCCAGTGTAAAGGTTAGATTGTCCATCTATGCTCCTATTCTTTGTGTTCGTCGATCTTGTGATCCGCCTCGTCTTTGACTTCTTTCGCCGACTCTTCAATCTGCTCGCCCACATTGGTGGCGGCATGGCTGATTTCGTCGCCTACATTTGCGGCTTCGTGTTTTGCGGTTTCCGCCACATCCGCGGCGTCATCCTTCAGATCATTTGCATCCTTTTTCGTTCTGGAAAGGGTGCTCTTGGCAGCCGTCTTGGAATTTTTCAGCAGGCTGTTGACGTCGCCCTTTATATTCTGAAGATCTTCTTTCACGGGATCGAGTTCGGTCATATTGCGGTCAACAAACTCTTCGTATTTGTCTTTGATATCGTCTCTGAGGCGAGCTTCCTTTTCACGCAGCGTATCGTACGCTTCGCCTGCGCGCAGACGAACTTCATCCGAAGTGTCTTTTGTAAATTCTACGATATCCTCACGAGTTTCTTTCCCGGATTTCGGTGCAAACAAAAGTCCCGATGCAACACCGATAACCGAGCCGATAATCGTACCGACTGCGATCTTTCTTGCCGTGTCATTGCGGCTTCTTCTGTTTCTTTCTCTTCTTGCTTCATCCAAAACATCTCTTAAACTCATATTTTTCACTCCTTCGCGTCTTATGTTGCTTTCTTTCTTATACCCTGTGCCCGCCGAAATAAACAAATCTACACGCATTCCGCCGTTTTGTTGACAAATTGTATCACCGCTCAGACTGACCGCATCATTTCCCGCACGTTTCATGTGCTATAATGAAAGTCCATTCCATAAAGGAGGCTACCGGATGCGCGCATTTGCACCGCTGAAATCATTCATATTTTCTCATAAATGGCAGTACGGATTCGGACTGTTCTTTTTGCTGCTGGTCGACCTGCTGCAGCTGCTGCTCCCGCAGGTGCTTCGCCGGGCCACCGACCTGCTGCAGACCCATCAGATGACCGGCGCCCTGCTTCTTCAAAACGCGCTGTATGTCGTCCTGATCGGCGCCGGCATCTCGTTCGGCCGCTTTTTATGGCGCACGCTGATCATCGGGACCTCGCGCGGCCTGGAGTACGAACTCAGAAACCGCTATTTTTCCCATCTGCTTACACTCGACGCCCAGTTTTTTCACCGGCAGAAAACCGGAGATCTGATGGCGCACGCCACCAACGACATTCAGACCGTGCGCTTCGCGCTGGGCCAGGGCATTATGATGGCGTTTGACGCTACCTTTATGACGGTCTTTGCCGTCATCATGATGATCTACACCTCGGATCTTCTTACCACCCTGATCGCCCTCTCCTCGCTTCCGTTTCTCGGCGGCGTCGTATGGTGGTTTACAAAAACCATCCACAAACGCTCGCGCGATGTGCAGGACGCCTTCTCCTCTTTGAGTGATGTCACCCAGGAGTATTTTTCCGGCATCCGCGTCATTCGTGCCTTTGTCGCGGAAGAGCGGGCCTCGGAGCGATTTCGCGAGAAAAACGACAACAACCGCGACAAAAACTACCGGTTGATCAAAGTATCGGGCATGTTTCGTCCGCTGGTCATGATGATCAGTTCGCTGAGCTTTCTGGTGCTTCTTGTGTACGGGGCGCGGGCGGTCATGAACGGCACGATGACCCTCGGTGTGTTTATTGCGATGCACAATTACATCCGTCTGCTCGTCTGGCCGATGATGGCCATGGGTTTTATCGTCAATATCATGCAGCGGGGCATCGCATCCATGGAACGGCTGAACGAAATCTTCGCCGTGCATTCCGCGATCAACGAAACCGAACATCCGATCGAACTCACGGACCCCGAAGGCACGGTCGAATTTGAAAACGTCAGCTTCCGGTATCCGGGGCAGTCAAGAAACGCCCTGGAAGACATTTCCTTTACCGTCCGACCCGGAGAAACGCTGGGCGTCATCGGACCGACGGGCTCCGGCAAATCGACGATCGCACAGCTGATCGTGCGGTTTTTTGACATCGACACGGGCAGCATCCGTTTTGACGGCGTCGATATTCGGGATCTGAGGACCAAAGATCTCAGAGAACAGATCGCCTATGTGCCGCAGGATGTATTTTTGTTTTCCGAAACACTGCAGGAAAATATCGGATTTTCTTCCGATACCCCCATTTCTCTCGAAACGGCCGAGGCGGCCGCCGAGTTTGCCGCGGTGGACGACTCCATCCGGGACTTTCCCGCACAGTATGACACCGTGCTGGGCGAGCGGGGCGTGACCCTGTCCGGCGGCCAGAAACAGCGCGTGTCGCTGGCCCGCGCGATCGTACGCGAGGCCCCCCTCCTTCTTCTGGATGACAGTCTTTCCGCCGTCGATGCAAAAACGCAGGAGGATATCCTGTCGCATATCAGAAATCTTAACCAAACACTGCTGCTGGTCAGTCACCGCGTTATGAGCGTGATGCACGCCGACCGCATTATTGTCCTGGAAGACGGCCGGATCACGGAATCCGGCACACATGATGAACTGATGAAACGCGGCGGTTATTACGCCGACTTGTATGAAAAACAGCAGCTGGAGCAGGAGGCGGATCTGTAATGGAACACGAAGAGCAGTTTGCAACCAAAAAACCGTATGATCTGCCGCTGATCCGCAGGCTGATTTCCTACACCAGGCCCTACCGAAAACTCCTTTTGGTACTGGCCGTTCTGATGGTGCTGTCCACTTTCCTGGAACTTCTTCGCCCGTATGTGCTGAAAGTCGCGATCGACGATCATATCAACGGCGTGTTCAAACCGATGGAGATCACCTCTGTGGACGATCCGCGCCGGGGCGCCGTGTTTGAAGATCAAAAATTTATCCGCCTGGAAGCGGACGCGGACGGCGATGCGAGAATCATCGAAGTACCGGACGGCTTTGTACTGCAGACAACAGAGGGCGACACCGTAACGGAACAGCCGATCACCCGCTATGAACTCGAACGCTTCCGGCTGTCCGACCGGTCGGATCTGCTCGTTTTGGGCGGGCTGTTTCTCGTCGCCATCTTTGCAAAATTTGCCTCCGACTATCTGCAGGTACTGTGGCTGAACCGAACCAGCCAGAATATTATTTTTGAAATCCGCCAGAGCACCTTTTCGCATATCCTCGGGCGCTCTCTGCGCTATTTCGACAAAACCGCCACAGGAAGACTCGTAACCCGGGTGACCAATGACACCGAAAATCTGAATGAAATGTATACCTCGGTCCTGCTGAATCTGATCCGGGATGTGCTGCTTCTGACCGGGATCATTCTTGTCATGCTGCGCATGGATCTTCGCCTGGCGCTTCTGAGTCTGTCGATCACGCCGATTATCCTGCTGCTGTCGATCTTTTTCAGAAAAAAGATCCGGGACAATTTCCGCCGTTCTCGCGCGAAACTCTCCGCGATCAATGCGAATCTGTCGGAAAATATCTCCGGCGTTTCCGTGACCCAGGCGTTCGGCAAGGAAGAAAAAGTCTTCGAGAAATTCCACGTGATGAACCGGGACTATCTGGATATAGCCCGGCAGGAAGTCTTCCTGTTTTCCGTGTTTCGCCCGTCCGTCGAAATGGTGCGTTCCTTGGGGATTGCCCTGCTGCTGTGGTTCGGCGGAGGCCATGTGATGGGCGGCCTGCTGGAATTCGGCGTGCTCTATGCGTTTATCGATTATCTGCAGCGTTTTTTTGAACCGATACTGGACCTGACCGAACAGTATAATATCCTGCAGTCGGCCATGGCGTCCTCCGAACGGATCTTCGAAGTGCTCGACACCGACGAAGCCATCCCCGCGCCCGCGGAGCCGAAAGCGGTCGACGCGCGCGGAGGAAAGATCGAATTTGACCGGGTCTGGTTCGCATACGACGACGAAAACTGGGTATTACAAGATGTGAGCTTTGTCATCGAGCCGGGCCAGACCGTCGCTTTTGTCGGTGCCACCGGCGCCGGGAAAACTTCGATCATCAATCTCATGGCCCGCTATTACGACATTCAAAAGGGAAGCATCAAAATCGACGGCGTCGATATCCGGGAGATTGATCTGGACACACTGCGCCGCCAGATCGGCGTGGTGCTGCAGGACGTGTTCATGTTTTCCGGCACGATCCGCGACAATATCCTGGTCGGCCGGCCGGATGCCACCGACGAGGAAATGATCGCCGTCTCACGTTATGTGAACGCCGATCCCTTTATTCGCAGACTGCCGCACGGCTATGACGAACGGGTCATGGAACGGGGCTCAACGCTCTCCTCCGGCGAACGGCAGCTGCTGGCCTTTGCCCGCACACTGCTGGCGGACCCCGCAATCCTCGTGCTCGACGAGGCCACGGCCTCCATCGACACCAATACCGAAATCTATATTCAGGATGCTCTGCAAAAAATCAGCCGGGACCGCACCACCATCGCGATTGCGCACCGTTTGTCGACGATACAGTCGGCCGATCAGATCTTTGTACTGTCCAAAGGGAAGCTGGTCGAACAGGGCACCCATGACGAGCTGCTTCGAACCGGCGGACTCTACAGTATCCTGCATCGCCTGCAGGGACAAAACCAGGCTTCTTAGGAGGAAGGCATGTACGATATGCACGTCCACAGCGACTTTTCCATCGATACCGACATTCTGATGGAGGACATGGTCAAAAGTGCCGTTGAAAAAAACGGCAAGACCATCTGTTTTACCGATCATGTCGAATTCGGCGTCGGACCGGAGAAGATCGATGTCGTGTTTCGCACCGAAGACTTTTTTAAAAAATTCCGCCAGCTGCGGTATTCCTATGCCGATCGGATCGAAATCCTGGCCGGCGCGGAACTCGGTCTCCAGCCGGGTGAACTCGACAAATACCGGGACTTTTCTGTTTCCGCCCCGTTCGATTTTCTGATCGCCGCCATCCATACCGTACGACACATGGATGTGTATTCGGAACTGATTCGCCGGTATCCGACCGACGAAGCCCTGCGCATGTATTACGAAGACATGCTCGAATGCGTCACGGAATTCGACAATTTTGACGCACTGGCACATATCGACTATATCGACCGCTATCTGCCGCAGGGCACTGTGCTGCCGGCGTTTGACGAATACCGGGCGTATGTGGAACCTGTGCTTTCCGTACTGATCGAAAAGGGCAAGGCGCTGGAAGTCAACACCGGCGGGCTCAGAAGACTCGACTATGCCCATCCCAAAACGGAAATCCTGAAGCTGTATGCGCAGATGGGCGGAGAAATCCTCACCTTTGCCTCCGACGCGCACAAGCCGGCCGATATTTACTACGAGTACCGGTCTACGGAAAAAATGCTGAAAGAACTCGGATTCAAGTACATTTTCAAATATAAGGAACGAAAAAAATACCCCATACATCTCATGTAGATGCATGGGGTTTTTTCAGTCAAAGACTGTTATCTTTGAGCAGTAAACGATAAATGAAAACCTTCAGTATGTGAAGGTGGGTTCGTTGTCTCCGATCGCTGACGTCCCCTCGGCGGGGGCTTGCCATTGAAAGAAGAACAATCACGATCCCTTATGATCGTTGTCGGTTTCATTTAAAACGGTTTACCTATCTCAAAGACAAGCTAATTATAGCACAGAAAGCGCGGTCTTGCAAACCCTTCGCTCTTACAGAGAAGCGGAAGACGATCGCGTTTGCGCAAGCTTTGCCTGCAGCACTTCCCTCGGGATGCCGAGCGTTTTGTGCCAGGACAGGGGCAACGTGCGCACAAGGATTCTGCGTCCGTTCCAGGCGGTAAATCCGTAGGACAGGGCATGCAGATACATGCGCTCCGCACCGGAGCCGCCGTAAAGTTCATCGCCCAGCACAGGATGCCCGATCGAGTACAGATGCGCCCGGATCTGATGGGTGCGGCCCGTTTTCGGGCTCACAAGAAGCAGCGACCGCTCGCCCTCGTACAAAACGGAAAATTTCGTATGGGCCGCTTTGCCGTCGGGATCCGGCTGCCAGCGAATCCCGTTTGTCTCTTTTTTCAGCGGCGTGAGAATCTGCATCCGCCGGCTTTCGTCGATTCTTCCGTCGACCAGCGCCACATAGCGTTTCTGGATTTTGTCCTCTTCCATCTGCGTCTGCAGCGCCGCCTGCATATATTTGTGTTTGGCAATTAGCACCACGCCCGATGTGCCCCGGTCCAGCCGGTTGATGAAACGAATGCTTCGTTTGATGCCGGCCATGTCAAAATACGCCTGCACGCGATTGACTAGCGCGCCGGCATCCTCCCCCTGCACGGGCAGCATCGGCAGATCCGCGGGCTTGTCGACGGCCAGGAGATGCGCGTCCTCATACAGGATCGAAAGAACCTCCTTCTGCGGCAGATACTCGCTCTTTTCTTCGGGGATCAAAAGCTCCATCGTTTCTTTGGCGGGGATCTTCGTGTTTCTTCCGACCGGCGCCCCGCAGCAGCGCAGCAGACCGTCCCGATAGGCTTCCATCCAGGCATTTCTGGAAAAGCCCCGCTCCATAAACAGATCCTTTGCGGCTGCGGGTGTGTTTTTATGATTGGGAAGATGAATTGATTTTGCAGTGCGTGAATCGATCACAGACAGGCTCCTTTCGTGTTATACTGTTTTCATGAGGAGGGACGTATGAAATCCGGAATTATTAACATTATAGCCAATCGCAACAAAGATTCACAAATCACCATGAAACGCCTTCGCCGGATCCTCGAGCAGAAGGGCTACACGGTGTCGAATGAATATGACAAAAGTGCGGAGCTGAATATCTGCATCGGCGGAGACGGCGCATTTTTGCGTGCCGTACATAAAACATCCTTCCCCACCATTCCGTTTGTCGGCATCAATACCGGCCACCTCGGTTTTTTCCAGGAGATTCACAAAAATGACCTGGAGTCATTTGCGGAAAACTACCGCAAAGGCGCCTATGACCTGGAGAAAATCTATCTGATGGAATGCCGGGTGGAAACAAAAGACCGTACTTTTCACCTGCATTCGCTCAACGAGTTTGTTGTGAGAAACCGCAGTTCCCAGGTCGTGCACCTGTCGGTGCATATTGCGGAACGGCATCTCCAGAATTTTTCCGGAGACGGCCTGATCATCTCCTCCTCTGCCGGCTCGACCGCCTACAACTACTCTGCGGGCGGAGCCATCCTGTATCCGTCGCTGAACGGCTATCAGCTGACACCGCTCGCGCCGATCAACACCAAGGCCTACCGTTCGCTGTACAATTCGATCGTCATCCCGAACGACACCCTGCTCGACATTTACCCGGAAAGACGCTATCAGTCCACGCTGCTCGTCATCTCCGACGGCATGGAACTCTCCTTCAAGCAGATCCGCAAACTTCGCTTCGACATCGGAGAGCGCTATATCCGAAGACTCGTCTTCGACAAAAACTACTACTGGACCAATCTCAAAGACAAATTCCTGTAAACCAAAACGCAGCTGCGTAACAGCTGCGTTTTTGTATGCATGGATCGAATGTATTCTATTCCTGCTGCAGATACATCGCGTCCAAAAAGATCTCACGCGCCAGCGGAGCCGCGGCTTGTCCGCCAAGCGTGCCGTCTTCTTCCAGAATCACGGCGACCGCCAGCGGCAGATCTTCCTCTTCCAAAAATGCGATAAACCACGCGTGCGTAAGCCCGCTTGCGGTCTCCGCCGTGCCGGTTTTTCCGCCGACGGTTTTTCCCTCAATCTGTGCGCGAGTTCCCGCTTCCACGGTCGCAATCAAATCATCTTTCAGCTCTTTTGCATAGCCGGTCGGAAGTACCACGGAAAGCGTCGACGGCGTTTTCTCCTGCAGAACGTCTCCTTCCGGACTCACGACCCGGGACACCAGATGCGGCTGCGGCATATGCCCTTCGTTTGCGATCGATGCGATCGTAAGCGCCATCTGCAAAGGCGTCACCAGTGTTTTCCCCTGGCCGAACGACGCGGCTGCAATTTCTGTCAGACCGCGCTCCCGGGCAAACGGTGTAATCGACTCGGCCACCGGAATATCGAAAGGAATCGCCTGATTCATCATAAACTTGCGGGCGGTTGCCTGCAGCGCCGATGCCCCCATCTGCACGCCCTTGTCGGCAAAATACGTGTTGGCCGAATTGATCAGCGCATCGCGCAGATCGATCTCTCCGTACACTTCATTCAGATAGTTCTTGATCGTATACCCGTCGATGACAGTTTCTCCCTCATCCTGATAGATCTGCTCCTCGCGGGTGAGGTTCTCAAGGATGGCGGCCGCCGTAATCACCTTAAAAGACGATCCCGGGGTATACAGCCCCTGCGTGGAGCGGTTGATCAGGGGACTGTCTTCATTGGCCAGCAGCTCTTCCCAGTTCTCGTCGAGACTCAGCGGATTGAAAGACGGCTGTCCCGCCATGGCGAGCACTCCGCCGGTTTCATAGTTCATCAGGACGATCGACCCCTTGTGGCCGTCCAGCAGCTGATAGGCGCGCTCCTGCAGCCGGTTGTCGATCGTAAGCACCAGATCGTTTCCCTTGCCGGTCGGCGCAATCAGATTTTTCAGCTGACCGAAGGTCGTCTGGGCCTCGACATTCAGCAGCATATTGTTGTAGGCAAGTTCGAGTCCCGTCTTTCCGTAGGCGGGATGATTGTAGCCGATCAGATGAGCATACAGGAGCGGAAAATAGTACTCTCTCCGGTTGTCGCCCTGTTCGTCCTGATAAGTGCTTGCCAGCACGACCCGGTTTCTGTCGTAGATATTGCCCCGCTCTACACTGTTTTCATCGACCGACAGGCGCTGATTGTAAGAGTTCGTCGCGATCGTCTCCGCGCGAAACACCTGAAAATACGTCATATACACGACCAGAAGGACAAACAGTATACTGACGAGCGTGACCAGCCGGACGGTTCGTTTGGTTTCCATATTATACGCGCTCCATGTCTTCCGACAGATACTGCAAAATCCCCAGCGCGATAAAGCTTGCGAGCATTGACGAGCCGCCGTAGCTCACAAACGGAATCGTAATCCCCGTCAGGGGAATCAGTTTTAAAACCCCCCCGAAGATAATCATGCTCTGCGCCGCGAACATGGTCGCCAGACCGATGGCCGTGGCGCGGGAAAAGAAGTTTTTTTGTCCGAAGGCGATTTTATAGCTTCTGTAGCAAAGCAGTAAAAACAGCATGATGATGCCCATGCCGGTAAGTATGCCCATTTCTTCGCAGATCGCGGCAAAAATAAAATCACTTTCCGCCAGCGGAATCGTCTGCGGCATGCCGAGGCCGATGCCGGTCCCGACAAAACCGCCCGATGCGATCGCAAACAGCGACTGCGTAATCTGATAGCCGATCGTATCGATATACTCCCACGGATTGATCCAGGTCTGCAGCCGGACGCGCACGTGAGAAAACAGCAGAGTTGCCATCGCGCCGCCGCCGATCATCAGTAACAGATTCAGCAGAATCATTTTTCGTTCCGGTTCGTAGATATACTGCAACGCGAGAAAAATCGCGGCAAATACGAGCACCGTGCCCAGATCTCTCTGCAAAACGGCCAGGCCCATCAGAAGATACACGCAGCCCATCATCAGGAGCTTGCCTGCGGGGATCGAGCGAAAGCGCAGCGATTTGTAGCGGTCATAATGCGTATAAAAGGATGCGATAAACAGCACCAGCAGAATTTTCGACAATTCGGTCGGCTGAATCGAAATCGGTCCGACCACAATCCAGTTTCTCGCGCCGTTGATATCGACCCCCACAACGAGCGTCGCAAGAAACAAAAGCACCGACAGGCCGAAATACAAGAAGGTCAGCTGGTCGAGTTTCGGAATCAGCCGCATCGCCAGATAGCTGATAAAATACACCGCAAATCCCGCCAGAATCCAGACGATCTGACGGAAACCGGAACCGGAGTCAAGCCGGAAGATCATAATCGTTCCGATCGACAGCAGAAAGGTCGCGATGATAAACAGATACGGTTCTCCGTGCAAAAATCTGCGCACCACAAGATTCGCAAGATAGGTCACCCCGACCAGCAGCAGGGCAAAATACAGACGGTTCGGCGTCAGCATTTCCGAGTCATACACAATGACAAGAAACAGCGCAAGTACCTGAAAAAGAAAAACCGAGCGTCTCAGCGACCGCTCAGTCACCTGTTTAATCGTCATGGCCGTGTTCCTCGTTTACAAACAGCAGCTCCACGTCCCCGAGCCGCACCACATCGCGGTTGTTCAGTTCGGTCCGCTGAATCACCCTGCGGTCATTCAGAAACGTGCCGTTGGCTGATTTTTGATCCTCCAGGAAATAACTCCCCCGGTTTTCCTCGATGCGCGCATGTGCCTTGGAGATAAACCGGTCCTTCAGCACAATGGAATTGTCCTCTCCGCGTCCGATCGAATTGCTCGGATTCAGATAGTAGATCTCATTAACCTTGAAGTTCAGCGTCTCCGGACGCGTAATCAGACGAAGATATACATCCGAAGTCGTTTCGTCGCGGTCGATTGCGCGGATATCCAGATAGATCAGGCGGATTATATGAAAAATAAAATAATAGATGATAAACACGAACACATATTTCAGTACTGTGGCCGTGACATCATACAGACTCAAATTTCCGAACAGATTGGTGGTAAAAAACCGCTCCAACTGATTTAGTACTTCTGCCATAGTTACACCTCGGGGATAGTTTACCACAAATCCGCGGATCCTGTCAGCCATGCGCCGCCCGCGCCTTCGCAACCGCGGCACAGAAGCCTGCGCCTGTGTTAAAATAAAGGAAATCCGGAAACATCAACTTATCCCGACAGGAGGATCCCATGACAGAAAACGGACTCAGACAAGTTCTGGATCTTTCGCTCCGCCGCACCTCGTTTGACAAGCACTACGAGAAGCTGGACGCGTTTTTCAATGATCCGAACTTTCATATACAGTTTGAACGGATGCTGCATGCGAAGCGTTTTGACGCACTTTCGCTGGCAGAACTGTTCCATCCGCTTTACGCGGGCATCTACAACAAAAACAGCCGCGACTGGCTGACAGAAATCCTCGAATATACCATGCATCTGAACTTCCGAGGTTTTTCCGAGCGCGTCCATGTGGACAATATCCCGTATCACCGGATCTTTCTTGACGTACTGCGCTATCTGAACGAAATCGAAATGGAAACCCCGGGCGCGGACCTTGTTGCACATCCGATGCAGATGCTGACAGACGATGAAGAACGTTACCCGGACATCCATCCCGAATACTTTACCTTCAAAAGAGAATTCACGGAAAACTTCGTGTACGAAATGATGAAGATCGATTTGTCCGTCCGCGGCTACAATACGATCGAACACGTCGTGCTCGTCAATGCCCTCAGCATGCATATCGCAAGACAGCTCAGAGAAACCGGACTCCCGATCGACCTGGGCCTTGTGGCTGGCTCCACTCTATGCCACGATGTCGGCAAATACGGCGTCAAAGGCGACGAAGCCAAGCGCATCGCCTATTATCACTATTTTTATACGTATGAGTGGTACGATCAGCGCGGCCTGGAGAAAATGGGCAATATCGCGACGAATCATTCCACCTGGGATCTCGAGCTCTATAATCTGACGATCGAAGCCCTGCTTTTGATCTATGCCGATTTTCGCGTCAAAAACCTGCAGATCGGCGGACAGGATGTCATGAGCGTAATCTCACTTGACGAATCGTATCAGGTCATATTGGACAAGCTCGACAATGTTGACGAAGCCAAGAAAAACCGCTACCGCAGAGTATATGCTCGGCTGGTCGACTTTGAAGTGTATCTCAAGCGCCTCGGCATTTCCGTCGACTTCGACACGGCCCCCGACGCCGAATACCGGCGCGATCCGTTTTCTCATTTTGCACTGATCGAAGGCGACCGGGTCATCCGAAACATCAAGGACTTTTCGATCGACCACAATCTGACCATTATGCACCGGTTTTCCAGGGACGACAGCTTCAACACACTGATGGAAACCGTACGGGGAGAAAACGACAAGCTGACCCTGCGCCAGTATCTCGATCTTCTGTACGAGTATTCTTCCTATTTCACGCTCAAACAGAAAAAAATGGTCATGCAGTTTCTTTTTGATCTGCTCCTCGCGGAAGCCGACGACATCCGCCGCGACGCGAGCCGGCTGATCGGATATCTGCTGGCGAATTACGACGACGACTACAAAAAAGAGATCCCGCCCTCGGTCTCCTACGACACACTGCACGGAACCCGGGCATATCAGGATCTTTTGTACACCATACTCTTTCCCAATGTAAATTTGCTCGATCACAAAGACCGCCTGCAGTACAATCTGATCATGATCCACAAGGAGCTGTTCCGGCTGATCGACGACAAAACGACGCCGTATCCCTCCCTGTTTCTGGAGTGGCTGGATCCGACCTACAACTTCACCGAACAGACCCGGATCATCCTGGCGCGCACGCTCCTGTACGCGCCGCTTCGCCTGTTTGAAACTGACGAAATCGAAAAAATAGAAGACTTCCTGCTCCGCCTGCTCGACGCCTCCGCGGATGAAACCCGGCTCGTCGTGCTCGATATTTTGCATCAGGAACATACGGGACTGCTAAAACGTCCCCGCATCATGGAAAAGGTAAAAGAACATGTCGCCACCCGCGAAGAATGCGGACTGATGACCGAAAGCTATCTGCTCTACCGGCTGGCGCAGCGCTACGAAGACGACATCGACCTGCCCGCCGCTCTGACCGCATGTTTTCGCGATGTCGATGCCGGCATGTCTTCGATGTTTCTGAGCAATCTCAAATCCGACACGCCGTGGATCGTCAAGAAGATCAATATCGAAATCCTCTATCTCGCGGCCACCGAACACGCGGCGAAACTCCTGCATGTCGCCATCCACTACTGCAATCTGCTGAAGGTGTCGGAATACGACATCGTCAGAGAGCACGCGGGCGCGAATCTCGTTCGTCTTGTAACCCATATGAAACCCGAAGAAGTCAACGATGTCGCGGTGGAGCTTTTGCGCGGACTGGAGATGAACAACTACAACTTCGTGCGTCTGATTCCCAAATTCCTCGGAGAAATCATCCTGTATCTCGAACCGCGGGAACTGAACGAATTTCTCGACGACTTCGACGACAAACTGAAATCCGACGGTCTCGAAACGCTGCACGCCATTTTGCACACGCTCGGCCGCTCGATCGAACTGTACGACGAATACATCGAAAAGGGCACCGAAGACAAGGAGATGCACAACAGGCGAAGAAACCGCATGATGGGACTGTTGATCTCCGTCATATCCTCGCCGAAGCTGCTCGTCCATACCGAAGCCTTTGCCGTGCTCGGCTCCTATGTCTTTAACTCCAGCCGCATTTACAAAGAAACGCAGGCGTACTATCTGCGCGAATACGGAAAGAAAATCCTGACTCTGCTCACGACGGAGGACGAAGGCTTCACCTATCTGAGCAACGCCTATTCGCTGAACCAGATCTACAAATGCATCACCGAATACCAGATGACCCGCGGCGAAATCGAAATCCCCAATATTCAGAAGATCGCCTTCTTCCCGGGCACTTTCGATCCTTTCTCCCGCGGTCATCTCGCCATCTGCCGCGACGTGCGTAATCTCGGTTACGAGGTCTATGTGTCGATCGACGAGTTTTCCTGGTCGAAAAAGCCGCTGCCCTATCTGATGCGAGAAAAAATCGTCGAGATGTCCGTGAGTTCGGAAAAAGATGTCTACATCTTCCCGTCAGACATCCAGATCAATATTGCCAATGACAAAAAGATCGAAGAACTCGAAACGCTGTTTGCGGGCAAGGAACTGACGATGCTCGTCGGCGCGGACGTCGTGGAAAACGCGAGCGCCTACCGGCTCAACGACCGGCTGCGCGCCCTGCCGCACCTCGTTTATATGCGCATGCAGCAAACGGGTCCGCACACGGAAGAACAGATCAAAGAAAAAATCCTCGGCCCCGTGGAACTCGTGTCGCTCGAACACGATCTGCAGTTTATCAGTTCGACCCTCATCCGCGACTCCATCGACAACAACAGAGACATCAATCATCTTGTCAATCCCATGGTGCGCGACTATATCATGGAGCACAAGCTGTACAAACGGGACGATCCCTTCAAGACGACCGTCACGAGCTCCCAGTACACCGTGGAGGCCGTGCGCGGGGTCACCGATGAAGATCTCTCCTTTATCCAGTCGGTGGCAAAGGAAGACATTATGGTCCACGTCAGGGAGGAGAAACCGACCGTACTGCGTTTTAAAACGGTCGATACGGATGAGCTGATCTGCATTGCGCTATACGAGAAAATCGAGATCATGGATCTCTACTATTATTTCCGCCATATCCCGACCATCTCCATTATCCGCGAAAGCACCCGCGGTCCGATCGCCTATCTGCACGGCGTTTTCATCAACCGCCGCTATCACGGGCTCAGAGAAGAACTGATCAACGAGGCCTTTGCGCATATCGTCTCGCACAACTTCGACAATATGCTGTTTACGAACAAAATGCGCTACAACAAGGAATACACCGAACACCTTACCCAGGCAGGGTTTCGCTACATCGCCCAGGACCCGGTGCACGACACCATGCTGGTCGACACTTCGAGCCCCATCACCCTGAATCTGGATATTGAAAAATACATCAAAAAGCCCTACAACACGCATCCGTCCGTACTGCAGACCATTCGGGAGAACCGCAAAAAACTCAAGGAAACAATGACGGACCTGTTCCCGAACACGCTGATCCTAAGCTTTACGCGCAGCATGATCAATCAGAAACTGATCGAGCGGATCACCGCCTACAACGAAGTGCCCGCCGTGCCGACCCAGCCGAGAACGCTTGGCCGCGCCATCTGTGTGCCGTTCGGAGAACATCTCAACGGAGAGATCGTGCCGAATACGGTCACAAAGACCATTCATACGGAAAAGACGTTCGACCGGCGCATCAAGAAGTTTACGATCAAATCTTTCCCGTATTATCTGCCGCTGGAAGACCAGTGCAAAATCATCAACGCCTTTGACAAACCGGTCCTGCTGGTCGACGACCTGCTGCACAAAGGCTACCGGATCCGGGTCGTAAAGCCCGCTCTGGAAGCCAACGACGTCGAGATCGAAAAGATGTTTGTCGGTATCCTCAGCATGAAAGGGCTGGAATTTGCCATGGCGGAGAATCTGGAAGTCGAGTACTCCTACTTTGTGCCGCGTCTGCGCTACTGGTTTAAGGAATCCGACCTCTATCCGTATATCGGAGGCGACATGGTCGACACAAATCTTCTCAACGGCACGCTGATTCCCACGATCAATCTGATGCTGCCCTATGTATCGCCATCCTTTATCAAGGAGGGGACCAACGAATCGATCTACGCGCTCAGCAAAACCTGCCTGGAAAATGCGGCCTCACTGTTTTTGCAGCTGGAGCGTGTCTATCTCGATGTCAACGGAAAAACGGTGGCTCTGCGAGATATCTTCGACATATTGCATCATCCCAGAATCCCCGACTACAAGGGGCTCGAAGACATGGATCTCACCGTCAGCACCTCGATCCGAAACGATTTGAATCTGCTTCGAAGACTGCAGGCAAGCATCCTGCGAACGGGCGACGATGAGTAGGCAGATCCCGGGCATCATACAGACCGCCGGTTTCGATCCCGGCGGGCCGCTGCTCATACAGGGTACGCGACCGCTTTCACGGTCCAAATCCTGTTTTGTCCTGTCGCACCCGGCCCAGGCGGCGGGTCCCGAAACAAGATCTCACATCGCAGGTTCCGGCATGAGCTTTCTTCCGGAACTTGCGCCTTTTGCGGAAAGCGGCCGGCTCATCTATGCGCATCCCGATGCAAAACTGCCCGAGCATCCCGCCCGTCCCCGCATTCACATCATCGGACTGGGCGATGTCGGCATGCACTGCGCGCTGGGTCTGCGGCTGCTGGGAGGCGCCGATCTGACACTCGGACTGTATGCGAGGGATCATACTACCGCAGAGGCACTTTCCATGGAGCTCAATCAGTGTGCGCCGCACACCCCCGTGCCGATGCCCAGGGCGGTGCCCGTCAGAAAAGATCAGCTGCTCAACTGTGACGCGCTTGTCTTTGCGGCTTCCGCCGGCGTGCCGAAAACGCTCAAACCCGGTGACGATGTCCGCATGATGCAGTTTGAAAACAATAAAAAGATCCTGTCCGAATATCTTTCGATGCTTCGGTCTTTTGAATTTTCCGGGACGCTGTTTATCCTCTCGGACCCGGTCGACGCGCTGTGCGCCTTTGCCGCAAAGGAACTTGCGGGCGTGCTTCCAAGAGAACGGATCCTCGGGCTCGGACTCGGTGTCATGGCCGCGCGCGCGGCGTACTATGCCTATGAATCCGCGCCGGAATACCTGCAGGAAGGCCGGGCCTACGGTCCCCACGGGGAAGGGCTGTGGATCGCAAACTCGATCGAAAACTATGACGATCGGCGTTCCGAGACCCTGACGGAAAAAGCCAAAACCGCAAATCTTGCGATCCGGGCCAAAGGGCAAAAGCCGTTTTACGGGCCGAGCATCGCAAGCGGCGCGTGGTCCCTGCTCCACTGGGTTCGTGGCGAATGGTTCTACGCATCGATCGCGCTGGATACCGTATACTTCGGCTGTCGCGTCCGAAGAATCGGCGGACTGCTGCAGACCGAACACAGAGTGGTCGAAAAGACACTCGGCGCCCGGCTCGACGAAACGATCGAACAGCTCCGGAGGTATGTATGAATCTGAGAATCCAGGCAAAAAACCTCAGCCCGAAAACCGAAAAGCTGCTGCGGGCACATTTTTCCGATTATGAACGCATGTCCCCGCGCGACGCGCTGCTCTCGCAGCGTCCGTTTTCCCGCGTGCTCCTGTGCGCTTCCCTGAACGAAACGGGCTATGACCGCCATCTGCTGGATCTGCTGCATCGGGCGGAAGGCGCGCGTCTTTTTGAAGACACCGTGGCGGGGGTCGTGGTGGAAAGTCCCGGCCCCCTGTATACAAGAGAAGCCGGCGTGCAGCTTTTGTATCACGCCAACCGGCTGGGCGCGCGCATGCCGGGCCGTTCGCTGGTGGAAGCGACACCCGGGCTCGAAAATCTGGTACCGCTGAGCCGTCCGCTCGGAAAAAGCCCCGAAGACATACTGTCCGCACAGCTGAAAGGACTGCACGAACGCATGGGGACTTCGCGTCAGACGTCCTTACAGCGCAGGCTCTCGGTCTGGACCATCGGCAAACCCGACACGTCCGCGACACTGGCCGTCTGGGACATGATCCGGCCGCATCTGAACGGCATCGAGATCGATCTGCTCTCGTTCGGACAGGAAAATATCCGCGACTGCCGCGGCTGTGCCTATGAACTCTGCAAAAAAATGGGCGAGGAAACCCGCTGTATCTACGAAGACTATGTCGTTAAGGAAATGTATCCGTCGATCGAACGCTCCGACGGCATACTGATACTGACGCCGAATTACAACGACATGCTCCCCGCCAATTTCGTAAGCTCGATCAACCGGCTCACCGCCCTGTTCAGAAAGCGCAAGTTTTTTGACAAGTCCCTGTTTTCTCTGATCGTGACCGGCCATTCGGGCGCGGAACTCCTTTCCCGGCAGCTGATCGGCGCACTGCACATCAACAAAACTTTCGCGCTGCCTCCGCGGTTCACCTGGGAAGTACGCGCCCACAACCGGGACGCCATACGGGAGAACCGGGAACTCCCGCAGCAGGCGGAAGCATTTGCAAAACGAATTGTCGCGTATCTGTAAAAAACACCCGGCTTTTTCAAGCCGGGTGTTCCTTTTCTTTCTTTCGGGCTCTGTCCGTGAAATACCGGAGCGCCCGTACATAGCCTTCAAACCCGAGTCCCGCATAGGTCTTCTCCGCCACCGCCTCGACAAAGGAACGATGCCGAAACGCCTCTCTCTTCTTCGGTTCCGACAAATGCACCTCGACCACGGGAATGCCCACGGCCGACAGGGCATCGGGAATCGCGACCGAGGTATGCGTATAGCCCGCCGGATTCAGGATGATGCCGTCACAGGCACCGTAGAGCGAGTGAATATGATCGATGATTTCTCCTTCATGATTCGACTGAAAAAAACTGAGTTCCGTGTCTGTGGACTCCGCTTCTTCCCGTAACAGCCGTTCGAGATCCTCCAGCGTCCCTGTGCCGTAGATCTCCGGCTCCCGGATACCGAGCAGGTTCAGATTCGGTCCGTTAATGATGGCAATGTGCATGGAAATCCTCCTCGATGCGTGTCACCGTCTCCGCAACGGTTCCCTGTTCGACCATGAGATCGGCAAACGCACGGTACATAGGCGCCCGTTGTTCATACAGGGCCCGCAGTGCCGCAGGGCCTCCTGCGGACAGCGGCCGCCCGCCCGTCGCCAGCGCCTCCGGATCTCTCTGCAGGCAGTAGATGCGTCCGTTTTGTGCGAGCGATGCGTAGTTTTCTTTTCTTGTCACAACCCCGCCGCCGGTGGCGATCACCTGCCCGTGTTCTTTGCTGGCATTCTGCGTGACTTTCACTTCCGCTTCCCGAAATGCCTCTTCGCCGAAGGCCGTAATGTAGTCCGGCACCGGCATCCCGACCGCCGCCTCAATCCGCTCATCCAGATCCACAAACTTCTTGTGCAGCCTTTTTGCCAATAGAGCGCCCACCGTGGATTTTCCGCTGCCGGGCATGCCGATCAGAACGACATTGTCGGTTTCCAGGCGAATCGTCCGGAGTATCCTCTCTTCGGTCTCTGTATCGGTTGCCGAACGGAGAAAATATTCGGACGCCGCCGCTGCCTGACGCACCAGCATATACAGTCCGTCCGCATGCGGTATGCCACATTCCGCCGCCTTCAAAAGAAGCCGGGTCCTGTGTGGATTGTATACAAGATCGATGACGGCCTCCAGTTTGTGAAATGCCGCGGGATCGGCCAGTGTTTCCCCGTTGTTCGGATACATGCCGACGGGGGTGCAATTGATCAGCACCGCGGCCTCCAGGTCCGAACCTTTGGGAGGAAGCTCCGTTCTTCCGAGTTTTCTTACATCCGCTCCCCGGTCGGTGCAGACGGTATACGCCGTCTGTGAGGTCGCGCCAGTTCCCAGGATCAGTACTTTTTTTCCCGAAAGATCGATCTTCATCCGATCAACGGTCCCTGTGAGTCCGTCGTAGTCCGTGTTGTGACCGACCCGGCTGCCGTCTTTACCGAAAACGACGGTGTTGACGCATCCGATTTTCTCTGCGGCCGGACTGATGGAGCTCAAATACGGAAGGACTGTCTTCTTGTAGGGAATCGTCACATTCAGGCCGCCGATGTCCTCTCTCGAAAAAAGCGCCGCCAGTTCATCTTCGTTTCTTTCAAACAGTTCGTACGAGGGGTTCCCCAGCATCGCGTGGAGCTTTTGCGACCAGCTGTGTCCGAGGGTTTTTCCGAGCAGCCCGTATTTCATATGACCAGATAGTTTCCGAGAAGCTGGAAGCGTTCCGAATTCGCCTTCAGATCCTCCAGCAGCCAGCGCACTTCGGGCATTTCCACCGAACCGTCGAAGTCAAAGTAGAAGTTGAATTCGAAGTCCTGCCCGGCGATCGAACGGGATTCCAGCTTGGTGATGTTCAGGCCGAGCGCCGCAAAGCGCGCGAGCACATGATACAGTCCGCCCGGCTCGTGGGGTGCCGAAACCATCAGGGAAATCCGGTTGGAACCGGGGAAGATCTGCATGTCCTTTGCGATGCAGATAAAGCGCGTGTAATTGTTCTCGCTGTTTTGTACGCGAATCGGCAGCGCCTCCAGCCCGTAGAGCTCCGCGC
>ERZ1032871.27-NODE-27-length-21895-cov-9.202518_pt1 | contig 21895 bp, 16 predicted proteins | sample MGYA00519026_ERZ1032871 | MGnify/ENA primary metagenome ERZ1032871 (study PRJEB33719, sample SAMN04262510) | wastewater metagenome | biome: rural village; feature: composting latrine chamber; material: composting feces with ash | place: El Salvador | collected...
ATACGAGATCGGTCTCGGCATTCCTGCTGAACCGCTCTTCCGATCTTAGAGTATAGAGTAAGGCGCGACGGGAAGGCCCGATACAGCCGGACCGGTTGATCGACCGGGTAAGACACAATTCGTGAGGATTGTGTGAATTTGGGTGGCAACACGACGCTTTCGTCCCATGGGACGGGGGCATTTTTTTATTTGTGAAAGGAGCAGGAGGAACATGGCACAACAGTGGAAAAAGGTCGCACTCGCATATTCGGGAGGATTGGACACCTCCATTATCATTCCCTGGTTAAAGGAAAACTACGGCTGTGAAGTGATTGCGGTGGTCGGGAATGTGGGTCAGCATATCGATAAGGAAAAGCTGGAAGACAAGGCGATTGCAACGGGTGCTTCGAAGATTTTCATCGAAGATCTGACGGAAGAATACATACGCGACTATGCGTTTGAAGCACTGAAGGGCAATGCAAAATATGAGGGGATTTATCTGCTCGGCACGGCGACTGCACGACCGCTGATCGCCAAGCGTCTGGTGGAGATCGCGCTGGAAGAGGGCTGCGACGCGATCGCGCACGGCTGCACCGGAAAGGGCAATGACCAGGTCCGTTTTGAAATGGCGATCCGCCACTTTGCGCCGGAGATGCCGATTATCGCTCCCTGGCGTATCTGGGATATCGAAGACCGCGAGGAGGAAATCCGTTATGCGGAGGCTCGCAATATTCCGCTGGAGATCACCCGCGAAACAAACTATTCAAAAGACGAGAATATCTGGCATCTGTCGCACGAGGGCCTCGATCTGGAGGATCCATCGTCGGAACCGCGCTATGACCATATTCTGGAATGGGCGGTAACGCCGGAGAAGGCGCCGGATACGCCGACGTATCTGACGGTGCGCTTTGAAAAAGGGGTGCCCGTGGCGATCGACGGGGAGGAGATGGGACCCGTGGAAATTGTGTCGTATCTGAACAAGGTCGGCGGAGAGAATGCGATCGGTGTGGATGATATTGTCGAAAACCGCCTAGTTGGCATGAAGAGCCGCGGCGTGTACGAGAATCCGGCCGGAGCGATTCTCTACCATACGCACCGGGTGCTGGAGACCCTGACGCTCGACCGAGACCTTCTGCACGCACAGGACCGAATCGGGCACGAATTTGCCAAACTGATTTACAACGGACAGTGGTTCAGCCCGCTGCGCGAGTCGATCAGCGCGTTTTTGTCGGTGTCGCAGGCAAATGTATCCGGAGATGTCAAAATCAAACTCTACAAGGGCAATATTATCAATGCCGGCGTGACGAGCCCGTATTCTCTGTATGACGAGGCGATCGTGAGCTTTGATGACGCGAAGTCCTATACGCACTCGGACGCTAGCGGCTATATCAAGCTGTATACGCTGCCGACGATGATCCGTGCAAAAATGAACGCCAAGCAGGAGTCCTGAGCATGAAACTCTGGAAAGGCCGAACGGAAGCGGATCTGGATGCGCGCGCCGATGCGTTCAACCGATCCCTGCCGTTTGATCAAAAACTTGTAACGAAGGATATCGCGGGTTCGATCGCGCATGTGTCGATGCTGCGGGCGTCCGAGATTCTGGAAAAGGAAGATGCGATCGCAATTGCAAACGCACTGGGGGATATGCTGAAGGAAGCGCAGGAAGGCACGCTCGCTCTCGATCCGCAGGCGGAGGATGTGCACATGGCCGTGGAGGCGCTTTTGACCGAACGGATCGGAGACCGCGGCAAGATGATGCACACCGCCCGTTCCCGAAACGATCAGGTTGCGCTGGATCTGCGCCTGTATTTGCTGGAGGAGAACAGAAAGCTGCAGCAGGCGGTGAAAGATGTGATCGATGCGCTGATTGCAAAAGCGAAGGACCACACAGAGAGTCTTATGCCCGGCTACACGCATCTGCAGATTGCCCAGCCGGTGACCTTTGCGCATCACTGCATGGCGTATGCGCAGATGTTTTTCAGGGATCTGGACCGCCTTTTGGACTGCGAAGACCGGACGAAATACAACCCGCTCGGCGCAGGGGCTCTGGCCGGCACGACGCACCCGATCAACCGGCATCTGACGAGTGAACTGATGGGTTTCCACGCGCCCACGGAAAACAGTATGGACAGTGTCTCCGACCGCGACTTTGTACTGGAACTGGCGTCCGTGCTTGCGATTTTGCAGATGCATCTGTCCCGGCTGTGCGAGGAACTGATCGTGTTTTCATCCAACGAGTTCGGTTTTGTTTCAATGGATGACGCATTTTCTACCGGTTCGTCGATCATGCCGCAAAAGAAAAACCCCGACATGGCGGAACTGATCCGCGGCAAAACCGGCCGGGTCTACGGCAATCTGATGAGTCTGCTGACGATAATGAAGTCGCTCCCGCTTGCCTACAACAAGGACATGCAGGAGGATAAGGAGCCGATTTTCGATTCTTGTGAAACGGTGCTGCACGCGCTGGAGATCACGGCGCCGATGCTTTCTTCCATGACGGTGAACACCAAAAGAATGCGCGAGGCGGCCGCTTTTGGCTATATCAACGCGACCGACTGCGCGGATTATCTCACCAAAAAAGGCATGCCCTTTCGCGATGCCTACCGAATTACGGGGGAGATCGTCCGTCACTGTGTGAAAGAAGAAATCCCTCTGGAAGAGCTTACGCTTGCGGGCTACCGCTCGTTTAGCGATCAGTTTGAAGAAGATGTGTATGATGCGAGAGACCGCTATGTGGTGGGCGACGGGTTTTATCCCGGCGGCTATCTGATCGTCGCAACGGACGGCGGATCCTTCAGCATTTTTGACGAAAGGGAAGAACAGCCGTTTGTTTCACAGGATTTCATGGGTTTTGTGTTTATTACGATGGAAGACGGTCAGGAACTCGTGACAACGGGCGATGTATACGACGAAGAACTGATCGAGTTTATCGAGCCGATGAGCGGACGTCTTTATTCCGGCATGTACCGTGTGGGAACGGATATCCCCGCGGGCGAGTACCCCGCGTATGCGACGGCGCGTGCGATTCACAACGAGCGCGACGCCCATATCTGGATTTTTGACGACATACCGTACGGAACCGGCGCCGCGGTGGAGGATATTGCGTTTCCGTATGAGACGACCGTGGAACTGGAGGAAGGCGACTACGTGCGCATCGACAGCGCATATATCGTGATCGAAGAAGAATAGAAGGTACCGACTGCCTGCGCGGCAGTCGGTTTTTTTGTGGGCGGGCGGACTCCCGTAATGTACAGCGCTCAGGTATAATATTCGTGAGGTGAGTCGTCGTGAACTGGAAGGAAAACTGGCCCTACTACAGAAAACGGATTCTTATTGTATTGAACATCCTGGTGATTGTGTTCGGACTGATCGGGACCTTTGAATATTACCGGCCGCGCATTGACGCGGACTGGCGGCTTGTGACGGCGATGCTGTACGGCACGTTCAAGCTGTATTTTCTTTCGCCGACGATTTCGATCGAAGCGGAGATTACGCCGCTGTATGAGATTGCGAAATGGATCGCGCCGTTTCTGACGTCGGCGATGGTTTTGACGATACTCGGAAACGCCTTTCACGCGGGAAGAAACCGCGTGCTGTACCGTTTCGGAGAAAAGAGCATACTGATCGGCGATACGGAGGAAACGCGACTGTTTGCGAGGAATCTTTCCAAACAGCGCGACACCCGCGTGCTTTTGTATGCGGAAACGGCCCAGGATACCCCCCGGGCGAAAAGCTACGGAGAGGACGGGGTTGCGCTTTCGACGCATGACTGGCGGCAGCCGCCCGACCGGGAGACCCGCGCCCAGGTGCGGAGCGCGCGTTTTAACACGGCGAAAAATCTGCTGCTGTTTTATGCCGATGATCTGGACAATTATGCGGTCTTTACGACCCTGTTAAAAGTGCTTGCGCCAAAGAAACCGATCCAGGTGCGCGTGCGCTGTCAGTCGGAGACGCTGCGCGAACTGATGCGGTCGATGCTTGCGGAGGCGGCGCGGGAGAACGAAGCCCTGCGCTATCTGGATGTGCGTTATTTTGATGTGGCGGAACTTGTGGCGGAGAGCCTTCTGCAAAGAGAGGACGCGCCTTTGTATCAGGTGCCGCTGGCGCGGCTGCAGGGGCTGGAGCCTGAAAGTGCCGCACAGATTTCCGACGCGTGCGGAACGACGCATGTGCTTCATTTCGGTTTCAACGCGATTGCCGTGTGGCTGACAAGAAAGATGATTTCCGCGGGCACGGTGAGCCTGTCTGAGAAAATCCATGTGACGATTGTGGACCGGGATGCCGAAGGAAAGCTCGACGCTTTTCTGGCCGCGCATCCGGAAATGGAACAGGGGATGGAGTTTCATACGATTTCTCTGGATGTCCGGTCCCGGGCGATGCAAAACGCGCTGACGGAGCTTTCGCGCACAGAAGCCCCCGTGACCTGGGTGTGCTGCAATTTTGAAGATGTGCTGCTGAATCTGCACGCGCTGGCCCTGGTGCGGTCTCACAGTGTGCCGAAGGCCGTGCGCAACACGACGGCAAAAGAACTGGGGCCCGTTTTTCAGTCAGGCTATCCCGGGGAGCCCGTGTTTTCCTACGGGCAGCTGCCGCAGGTACTGACGCCTTCGATACTGATCAATGAAACGCTGGACCGGCAGGCGGTGGAACACAACCGCACCTACAATCAGACGAGCGAAGCTTTCGGCAACGGACCTGGCTCCGCGTGGGAGGATCTCAGCTTTGTGAAGAAGGATTCGTCCCGGGCGGCCGCTCTGCACGGACGCTGGAAGGCGGAAGTGCTTCGGACGCTGTTTGCAAAAGGCGACGCCGACGACACGCTGAAACAGCAGCGCGCGTATCTGGCGGAGGTGTTTTCCGAAAAGCGTCCGCACGAAGAGGCAAACCGGGCTCTGCTTTCCGTATTAGATACGTATCCCGCGCTCAACTATCTGACGCAGCTGGAACATTTGCGCTGGTGCCGTTTTTATTACGGCCTGAACTTCCGCTACGGCGAGACGAAAGACGAACAGCAAAAGACCCATCCGTGCCTGGTGGAGGCGTGGGAGGAGATTGCGGGACCGCTTGCGAATGTCTGCTATCCCGTGTTTGATGCGATTTCCGTGCTCGCTTTGGAAAATATCGATGAGGAAACCTATGGAAACAAAGAAGTATAAATACGACGCGTTTATCAGCTACCGGCATGTGGAGCCGGATCAGAGCATTGCCGCGCGTCTGCACACGATGCTCGAAACCTTTACGCTGCCGAAGAATATGCGAAAAAAGGGCGAGAATCAGAAGTTTCGCGTGTTTCGTGACAGAGAAGAACTGTCCGCGGCCGATCTGACGGATTCGATTCAGGATGCGTTGAAACATTCGAAAAACCTGATCGTCATCTGCACGCGGCAGACGCCTTTGAGCCCGTGGTGCGCCAAAGAGATCGAGACGTTTCGAAAATACCACGGCGACAGCAATATCATTGCCGTTTTGGCCGAGGGGGAGCCGGACGAGTCGTTTCCGCCGTCGCTGCTCGATCTGAAAAAGGAACTGACGCTGGAAGACGGCACGACGGAATTTGTCGAAAGAGAACTTCTGGCGGCGGAACTGCGGCCGGAAGAAGTCCAACGAGAAGATTTCCCCGGGTATGCGAAGTTTTTGGCCGAAAACTCTCCCCGGCTGGCTGGCCTGACCAAACAGTCGACCGGGCTTTTGAAGACGGAGATCTTTCGGATTGTGGCCGGCATGCTCGGCGTCAGCTTCGGAGATCTCAAACAGAGAGACCGCGAGCGCAGACTCAGAAGAACGCTGCAGCTCGTGTCCGCGGGTGCCGCCGTCATGCTGGTGTTCGGCATTGTGATGCTGAATCTGTACTGGCGCGCCGACGCGGCCGAACTGCAGAGCACGCAGCAGTCGTCTCTGATGACGATGAGCCGCGCCATGGAAAGTGTGGAGGCGGGCGACCGCATGACGGGTGCTTTGATCGGGCAGGTGGCGATGGATGCCGCGCGCGAGGAAATGCCCGAATACGAACGCCTGCAGGCACAGTATGCGGGGGTGCTGAACGATGCGCTGTATACGGACGCCTATGAAACGACTTCGGTGCTGGATACGGGACACACGAGTCCGTTTTTCAGCGCCACGGGGGATCTGGGGCGTATTCTCACATCCGGCGAAGGCAACGCGGCGGTGATCTGGGATCTGCAGACGGGCGAAGCCCTACAGAGCCTCGCTCACCCGATGCCCGTGTTTTCTCTGGCGCTGTCCGCGGACGGCACGAAAGCCTATACCGGCGCGCTGGACGGGAATCTCTATGAATGGGATGCCGGGACGGGTGAGAATCTGCACGTGATTCCGCTGCATGACGGCGCGGGCGATATCCGCCCGACGGCCGACAATCAGACGATGGTCGCGGCCCGCATGGACGGCGGGATCGACCTGTGGAATATCGAAACCGATGAAATTGTAACGCTGGAACTGCCGGAAAACCGCAGGCTGCACCGGGCGGCGATTCATCCCGACGGAACGGAGATCGTCGTGTCTTTGCGTTCGCAGACGGATTCGGTGCCTGTGGGGGAAGTGCTGTCGTTTTCGCTCGCCACGGGAGAGCCGATCCGCAGCTATGATCTCGGACCCAATGACCGAAGCTCTGAATTCAACAGCGAACCGAAATTTTCGTCCGACGGATCGGTACTGGTCCTGACGACGCCGAAAGGCATACTCACGGTGTCTGCCGACGGGACGGAACAGCGGATCGAGGATCCGAGCTTTCCTTCGATGATCGACTACGCCGTGTCTGCCGACGGAAAGACGCTGTATGCGCCGGCCAATTCGATCTCCGAATCCAATGTGCTCTTGTGGGATCTGCAAACGGGCGAGATGCGCCAGCTGCTGCAGGGCGGTCCCGGCATGATGGACCGGATCGCCGTAAGCGCGGACGGCCTGACCGTGGCCACATCGCGCGAGAACCATGACATTACGCTGTGGCGGCTGGATCCTTCGAGGCTTTCGGCCCGAGAGGAGGCGATCACGCTTTCGGGGCACTCCGGCAGGATCACGGGGCTCCGCTTTTCGGAAGACAGCAGGTATCTGCTTTCCGGGGCGATGGACGGCAGCGTCCGGATCACCCCGACCGCCGCGATGGACGACGGCGAAATCATTCAGGGTGCCGTGACGGCCGCTTCGTTTGATCACAGACATGTGCTTTTGCAGTGGAGCGATGAGAATTATCAGCCGCAGTTTGCCGTTCGCGCCTGGGACGGAACCGTGCGGAAGGCAAAAGGACTGGACACCGCCGATGTGCTGACATCGTTTCGGATATCTGCCGACGGAAAAACGGTCGCGCATATGCGGACGGGTTATCAGAATGCGGCCCTCGTCGATACGGAAACCGGCGAAACCCTTCGCACCACGGCCCCGCATACCATGTATGAGGGATCGATCAATGCGCTGGTGGATCTGAAATTCTCTCCCGACGGAACGGAGCTTGCCACACTGGGAGAAGACGGTGTGATCAAGCGGATCGCCGTGGATACGGGGAGAGTGTTGGGAGAAATCTCGGGGATTCCTTCGGGCAATGTCGCGCTTCGCTATGCGGAGGACGGCGCGGTGCTCGCCGTGGAAACAATGTCCGGAAAGACGCTGTTGTATACAAAAGAAGGAGAAATGCTCGGAGAAACAGACGGCGCGCTGCATGAAATCTGGCCGGAAGACGGCGGCTACGCGGGCGTCGGACTTTCGGGGGATCTGCTGTTTTCGTGGCATGAGGATACGGGCGCGCAGCCGATTGCGCAGACGAGAGACCGCCGGGGGATTTCCGACCGGCAGCTGAACCGTGATGAGATCTCGGCCGACCGCGCGCAGATGCTCAGCGTGGTGGAAAATCAGGTCGTCATCACCGACATGCGCACCGGGGAACGGCTCAGGACGCTGGAGACCGCGGGCAGTGTGGAACGTTACGGGACCTTCAGCCCGGACGGGCAGCAGGTGATCTACACCTACGGTGACGGCACGAGCAAGGTGATCCGGCTGCACGGGCTGGAGGAACTTTCGCAGACGCTTTCGGATCGGCTCGGCACGCGCCGGCTGAATGAGAAGGAACTGCAGGTCATCGGCCGGTAGTTCCTCCCCGAATGCCGAGTGTTTGTGTCGGGAATAACATCTTATGTTATAATAAAACGAGTGAAATTTTAGGGAGGCTAACTTGTTTGAATTTAGTATCGACGCCCACGAGATAAATACGATCCATTTTATCGGGATTGGCGGCGTCAGCATGAGCGGCATTGCGAATCTTCTCCTCGAAAAAGGCTATCATATCACCGGTTCCGACCGGGAACGCAATCATTTTGTCCGTCGTCTGGAAGAAAAGGGCGCGGAGATTGCGATCGGACAAAAAGCTGAAAACATAAAAGACCCCGACCTGATTGTGTATACCGATGCAATCCTGCCGGAAAATGAAGAACTCCAGGCTGCAAAAAATACCGGCAAACCCTGTGTGACGCGCGGCGTTATGCTGGGGGCGCTGATGAAAAACTACCCGAAGTCGATTGCGGTTTCGGGCACACACGGAAAGAGCACCACGACGAGCATGATCGCGGAAATTCTTCTTCACGCGAAGACCGACCCCACGATCCTTCTTGGCGGCGATCTCGATGAAATCGGAGGCAATTTCCAGATCGGCGAGAGTGACTTTTTCCTCACCGAAGCATGTGAATATAAGGGCAATATCCTTTACTACTATCCGCAGATCGCGATCGTACTGAACACGGACCTCGATCATGTGGATTATTTTCAGTCCCAGGAAAAGTTTACGGACTATTTCCGCCGCTATATGGAAAATCTGTCGGAGGATGCGCTGGCAATCCTGAACGCCGACGATGAAGAGACGATGAAACTCATCCCCCATGTGAAGGGGCGCGTGCTCACCTTCGGGATCGACAATCCGGAGGCGGACTACAACGCGACCGATCTGCACGTCAACGGTCACAAGGGCTTTACCTTTACCGTCCGCAGAGAAAACGGCGATACGCACGAGGTCGAACTGACCGTGCTCGGGCGGCACAATGTATATGACGCCACGGCCGCTTTGATCGCGACACTCGAAGCCGGTGTCGATGTCGAAGAGATCCGGGCGGGTCTTACGCGCTACAAGCATCTGCACCGCCGCCAGGAAGTGCTGGGCACAAAAAACGGCGCGACCGTCATGACGGACTACGGCCATCATCCGCTGGAGATCAGAACGACGCTGGAAGCGATGAAATTCCGGGATGAAAAGCGCCTGATCGTCGTGTTTCAGCCGCACACCTACAGCCGGACCAAGCGTCTGATGGATGATTTTGCCCGCAGTTTCGACGACGCGGATCTGACGATTGTGACCGATATTTACGCGGCCCGGGAGAATCACGACCCGACCGTGCATTCCACGCAGCTTGTGGAAAAGATGGAAGCACGCGGCGTGCCGGTGAAATATATCGGTTCGTTTGAAGAGGCGAAAGCATGGCTGCTCGATGAAATGAAAGAAGGCGATCTCGTTCTGACCACGGGCTGCGGCAATCCCGATGTGCTGGCCCGCATGCTGGTGCTCGATGACGACGAAGCCGCCTATGCCGCGCATTAAATGACAAAACAAATCCCGCACACCCTGCGGGATTTCTTTGTGGGCTGCAGCCGGACCGGTTTTTCCGGGTGAAGCCGTCGACGGCACTTTTTTATGTTGTATAATAGAAGCGAATTAAGGGGGGACTCGTTCCAATGAATTTGGCGATTGTGCTGGCGGCCGGCGAAGGAACACGGATGAAGTCGGACCGTTCCAAAGTGCTGCATACGCTGCTCGGCGTGCCGATGCTTACCTATGTACTGGATGCGGTGCGCGATGCCGGCTTTGATACGCGGGTGATCATCTGCGGAAAAAACGAAGAGGCACTGAAAGAGGCCTATACAGATAAAACGATTGCTTTTCGAAGACAGCCGATCGGCGAAGGGCATCCCTACGGCACGGGCTATGCCGTCATGCAGGCGAAAGATTTTCTGACAGACGATGTGCCGGTGCTGATAATGGCGGGCGATGTGCCGCTGGTGCGCGCGCAGACGCTGAACGAGCTGCTGCGGGTCCATACGGAAAAATCGTATGCGGCGACGGTGCTGACGGCGGAACTTGACGATCTGACGGGCTACGGCCGGATTATCAAGGACGAACACGGTCTGATGACGGGGATTGTGGAAGACCGGGACTGCACGCCGGAGCAAAAGAAGATCCGGGAGGTCAACTCGGGCATTTTTATTGTGCAGGCAAAAGCGCTGGCCGACAGTCTGGATCAGCTGACGACCGACAATGACCAGGGCGAGTACTATATCACCGATATTTTTGAGATCCTCGCAAAACAGGAGCTGCCGGTGGGCACCTATGCGCTCACGGACGGCGACGAAATTCTGGGGATCAATTCCAAGGATCAGCTGGCGGAAGTGGAAAATATAATGCGCCGCAGGATTCTGACCGCCCATATGAAAGAAGGCGTTCTGATCGAAAATCCGGATACGGTGCTGATAGCACCCGGGATTGCGATCGGTCGCGACACCCGGATCGAACAGAACTGCCGCATTACGGGCAGCTCTTCGATCGGTTCCGACTGCGTGATCGGACAGGGAACGGTGATCAGGGACTGTCAGATCGGGTCGCATGTAAAAATCCGTTCGTCGGAGCTGGAGGAGTCCGTGGTCGGTGATTATTCGGACATGGGCCCGTATGCGCATCTCAGACCGAAGAGCGTGCTGGGTGAAAAAGTGCATCTCGGAAACTTTGTGGAGATCAAAAACGCTACCCTCGGTGAGGGAACCAAAGCCGGTCATCTGGCCTATATCGGCGATGCCGATCTGGGTGCGGGGATCAATATCGGCTGCGGCGTCGTGTTCGTAAACTACGACGGAAAAAAGAAACACCGCACTCTTGTGGAAGACGGCGCGTTTGTCGGTTCCAATGCCAATGTGGTGGCCCCGGTGCGGATCGGAAAATCCGCCTATGTGGCCGCCGGGTCGACGATTACAAAAGATGTGCCGGAAGGAGCTTTGTCGATTGAACGCGCAAAGCAGACCAATCTGGAAGGCTGGGTGGAAAGAAAGTTCGGGAGTGCGAAGGAGGAGCAGGATGACCAACGATAAACTGAAGATTTTCTCGGGTACGGGAAACCGACCCCTGTCGGAAAAAATTGCGGAACTGATCGGGATGCCCCTGGGGCATCTGGAAGTCGGTCGTTTTATGGACCGCGAAACGCATGTGGAGATCGACGAGACCGTCCGGGGAATCAATACCTTTGTGATTCAGCCGACCTGCTCGCCCGTCAATGAAAATATCATGGAGACGCTGATCATTATCGATGCGCTCAAACGCGCGTCGGCCGGTCAGGTCAACGCCGTGCTTCCCTATTACGGCTATGCGCGTCAGGACCGAAAAACCAAGGGCCGCGAACCGATTACCGCAAAACTTGTGGCGAATCTGCTGACAAAAGCGGGCGCCGACCGCATTGTCACGATGGACCTGCACGCCGGACAGATTCAGGGATATTTTGACATCCCGGTGGACCATCTGACGGCCGCCGAGCTTTTGGCGGGGTATTTCCGCGGCAAAGTCGGCGACAATGCCGTCGTGGTGTCGCCCGACCTTGGCGGGGTTACGCGGGCAAGAAGCTTTGCGAACCGTCTGGGCCTGGAAATTGCCATTATCGAAAAACGCCGTCCGCGCCCCAATGTCAGTGAAGTGATGAATCTGATCGGGGATGTGAAAGGAAGAGACTGCATCCTGGTGGACGATATTATCGACACCGGCGGCACGATTACGACGGCCGCCCAGGCGCTGAAGGATGCCGGTGCCGCGCGCGTGTATATCTCCGCCGTGCACGGTGTATTGTCCGGACGCGCCATTGAAAAAATCGAAAAATCGGTCGTGGAAAAATGCGTCATTTCCGACACGATTCCCTTTATCCCGCGCATTCGCACGAAGAAGTTTGAAGTCATCACCACCGCCCCCGTGTTTGCGGAAGCCATTCTCCGAATCCACAACAACGATTCGGTGAGTTCCCTGTTTAAATAGTGTTTATTGTTGCGGGACTCGGGAATCCGGGCAGGCAGTATGAGGGGACGCGTCACAATGTCGGTTTTCACACGATTCACTATCTGGAGGAAAAACTGGGCTTTCGGGTGAATCGTCTGAAGTTCCAGTCGCTCACGGCAGAAGAGCGGATCGACGGCGAGCGCGTCCTGTTTCTGATGCCCCAGACCTATATGAATCTTTCGGGACGCGCCGTTCGCGAGGCGATGCAGTTTTACAAGGTGGAGCCGGAGCAGCTGATCGTCGTGTATGACGATCTGGATATTCCGTTCGGAAAAATCCGGGTGCGGGCCCACGGGTCCGCGGGTTCGCACAACGGGATGAAGTCGATTCTTTTGGAAACCGGCACGGATGCGTTTCCCCGGGTGCGCATCGGGATCGGGGAGGAGACCCGGATTCCCGCGGTTGATTTTGTGCTGTCGCGTTTTGCGAAGGAACAGGAAAAAGAGATCCGGCAGCAGCTGGCCAATGCCGGCGACGCGTGTCTGGAGATCATTCGCCACGGGGTCGATGCGGCCATGAACCGCTACAATCCGGGGTAGGCGAAGGAGGCAGAGTGAGTCAGCGACTGAATATACTGCAAAATGACCCGCGGTTTGCGGGACTGAAGGAGGCGTGTCTCTCGGGTGACACGCCCATCTATTTGCACGGCATGCTGTCAGAAAGTCTGTATCAGGTCGGGCTTTTTTTGCATGCGGGCACGGACGCGCCGGTGCTTCTGGTGTATGAAGATGAACTGAGCGCAAAAAACGCGGCGGCCAATGCGTCGCAGTGGGAGCCGGACGCCGTGTTTTATTTTCCCGCAAGGGAAGTGCACTTTTATGAGATTGACGCGGTCGATGACCGAAACGAACAGCTCCGGCTGCAGGTGATGGCCCGGCTGGCAGAAAAACAGCGCATGGTGGTCTGCACGACGATGCAGGCGCTCGCGCAGAAGTTTACGACACCGGAAGGTTTTGTACGCGACCGGATCGAGCTCGATGCGGACACGGAAGTCGATCTGGAGGAACTCAGAAACCGGCTCGTGTATCTGCGCTATCAGGCCGTGCCCCGCGTGGAGTCGGTGGGCGAGTTTTCCGTGCGCGGCGGGATTATCGATATCTTTCCGCCGAACCGGGAGCATCCGGTGCGGGTGGAACTGTTTGATACCGAGATCGATTCGATCCGGAGTTTTGCGATCGGCACACAGCGTTCGGTCGACACGCTCGAGCGCGTGACGATCGGGCCCGCAAAGGATCTGCTGCTCGACGCGCGCGATGTCGGCGCGATAACGAAAGGCCTTTTAAAGGATCTCGGCCTCTACGAAAAGAAATATATGCACGGCGTCAACACCGAGCACGCGATGGAGAAATTCGGACAGATTCTCGAACAGGTGGAGCAGGCGCAGAGCGTGACCAATATGCATACGCTGCTGCCGTATCTGGATGAGACGGGTTCGGCTTCTATTTTGGACTATTTTCCGGAACATGCCGTCGTGATCGCGGACGATCTGTCGCGCGTGTACGACCGGTTTTTGCAGCAGTATGATCAGCTGATGGAGCAGGTGACGGCGGATATCGAAAAGGGCGAGGCGTTTCAGTCGCACGAGCGCGTGCTGTATACGGCCGCCCAGGTGATGGAGCGCATGAAGGCGCGGCGACTGATCAATGCGTCGCAGCTGATGAAGCGGGTGCGTCTGGCGAATCCGAAGCGGATTGTGGAAGTGAAGACCCTGGAGGCCGAAAACTTCGGCGGCCAGATGAAGAACTTTTTTGAACGGATGCAGGCCTGGGAACAGGAAGGCATGACCGTGCTGCTGGCGCTCGGCACCGAAGAGCGAAAATCTCTGATGCAGGGCGAACTGTTCGGAAGAAATCTTCCCGTTAAAGAAGAAAAAGACGAACTGCCCAAGGGGATCGTGCTGTCCACGATGTCGCTGTCGCAGGGGATCTATTATCCCGCGAGTTCGTTTCTGATCGTTACACACAAGGAGATCTACGGCCGGGCGAAAGTGTCCGTGGACCGGCGCCGGCGCAAAAAGCCGAAGGCGCGCCTGAAAACGACCGATCTGACGCCGGGCGACTATGTGGTGCACGAGCATCACGGGATCGGACGCTTTGTCGGTTTTGACACGCTGACGGTGGAGGATCATACCAGGGATTATCTGCTGATCCAGTATCACGGAAACGATCGGCTGTATATTCCGACGGATCAGCTTCAGCTGATTCAAAAATACATTGGCCAGAAGGATACGAAGTCCGGGCCCCGTCTGAACCGGCTGAACAGCCCGGAGTGGCGCCGGACAAAGAGCCGGGCCAAGCGCGCCGTGGAGGAGATCGCGGAAGATCTGATCGTCCTGTACGCGAACCGCGCGCGAAAAAAAGGCCACGCGTTTCAGAAAGATACGCCGTGGCAGCATGAATTCGAAGAAAACTTCATATTTGAGGAAACGGCCTCCCAGCTGCGCAGCATCCTGGAGATTAAGCAGGATATGGAAAAGGACCGCCCGATGGACCGGCTTTTGTGCGGCGATGTCGGCTACGGAAAAACGGAAGTGGCGCTGCGCGCGGGCTTTAAGGCGATTATGGACGGCAAGCAGGTCGCCCTGCTGTGTCCGACGACGATACTCGCCCAGCAGCATTTTCAGACGGCCAAAGAGCGCTTCCGCGATTTCCCCGTGCGGGTGGAGGTCATCAGCCGTTTTCGTTCGCCGGCGGAAAGCCGCGCGATTATGGCGGATACAAAAAAAGGATCGATCGATTTTCTGGTGGGCACCCACCGGCTGCTGTCGAAGGATTTGAAGTTTAAGGATCTGGGGCTTTTGATTATCGACGAGGAGCAGCGCTTCGGCGTGCGGCACAAGGAAAAGCTGAAGGCGATGTCGGAGCAGGTGGATGTGCTGACGCTGTCCGCGACTCCGATCCCACGCACGCTGCAGATGGGGCTGATCGGAATCCGGGACATGAGTGTGCTGGATGAACCGCCGGAAGAGCGTTTCCCGACGACTACCTATGTCCTGGAATACGACCGGGGCATTATCGGTTCGGCGATGCAGCGGGAGCTCGACCGCGGCGGCCAGATTTATTTTGTCTATAACCGCGTGTATGATATCGACAAAATGGCGCTCGAGATTCAGCAGATGCTGCCCGAGGCCCGCATCGGCGTCGGCCACGGCCAGATGCCCGAACGGCAGCTGGAAGCCGTGATGCAGCAGTTTATCGACGGCGAGACGGACATTCTTCTGAGCACGACGATTATTGAAACGGGACTCGATATACAAAATGTCAACACAATGATCGTATATGATGCGGACAGAATGGGCCTTTCGCAGATGTATCAGCTGAAGGGGCGCATCGGGCGAAGCAATCGTACATCCTACGCCTATTTTACCTATGAGAAGGACAAGGTGCTGCAGGAGCAGGCCGAAAAACGCCTGATGGCAATTCGCGATTTCAGCGAGTTCGGTTCGGGTTACAAGATCGCCATGCGGGATCTGGAACTGCGCGGCGCGGGCAATCTGCTCGGAGAAAGCCAGTCCGGTCATATCGAGGCGATCGGCTATGATCTGTATGTGAAGTATCTGGAAGAGGCGATACGAAACGCCCGCGGCGACGAAACCGTGCAGACGGCCGATGTGGAGATGGATCTGCTGATGGACGGCTATATTCCGTCGGATTATATTTCGGATAATGACCAGAAAATGGAGGCATATCATCATATTGCGTCGATTCAGACGCAGGAGGATTTCGATCTGGTGGTCGAAGAGCTGATCGACCGTTTTGGCGATATCCCGCCTTCTGTGTATAATATAATTCTGGCTGCAAGGCTGAAGAGCCTGGCTGCGGAAATCGGATTTCACCGGATTTCTGAAGACAAGAACGAAATGGTATTTTCGTTTGCCGATAACCAGCTGTTTGCGCTGCCGGAAATTGCGGCGATCAGTCAGTCCTACCGGGGACGGGCGGTGTTCAATTTTTCGGATGAACCCGCGATCCGCCTGATCTGGCAGAAAGAGAAGCTGGAGGAGTCCCTGCAGTTTTTGCGGGATGTACAGAAGATCAAAGAGAAAAAGGAGAACAGAGGATGAAACGAATGACAAAGGGAGCGCTGCTGCTTCTGGTGCTGGCGCTTTTACTGAGTGCCTGCACGAGTTCGGATGCAGTGGCCAAAGTGGACGGAGAAGATATTACGCAGGAAGAGTTTGACCGCGAGTTTGCAATGCACAAGAAACTGTACGAATGGCAGTACGGCGAAGAGTTTCTGCAGAGCGAATCCCGTCCGGGACGCACGATGGAAGACGAGCTGAAAAAGCAGGTCACGGATCTTCTGATTATGTACCGTCTGATTGAAAAAGACCTCGCGGATCATGACATTACCCTGACCGATGAGGAAGTCGCCGCACAGGTGGAGGAGACCAAAGCCACCATGAACACCGAAGGCGAAGAAAACGGCTACGAAACCTTTAAGGAACAGACCAAGTTTACCGACGAAGAGTTTACTGCCTACAACCGTCAGAATCTGATGTATCAGAAACACAGAGACATGTACGGCGAAGAACATCCCGTGGACGATGCGCAGGTGGAACAGGCGTATGAGCTGAACAAAGAGACGTATGACGCCGTGACCGCATCGCATATTCTCGTGGAAACGGAAGAAGAGGCCGTGGCGGCCAAAGAACGCATCGACGGCGGCGAAGCCTTTGCCGATGTGGCCAAGGACGTGTCGACCGACGGTTCGGCGCAGGCGGGCGGCGAGCTCGGCTCGTTTAACCGCATGAGCATGGTGCCGGAATTCTCCGACGCGGCGTTTTCCATGGAAGTCGACGAGATTTCCGATCCGGTGCAGTCGCAGTACGGCTGGCATCTGATTCATGTCACCGATAAAACCGAAGGCGCGGACGCGTTCCGTGATGATATCGAAATGCAGCTGCAGAACCAGGGCTATACGGAATATCTGCAGTCGCTCGAAGAGCAGCATGAAGTGGAACGCCTGGCCGACTTTGCCCAGGAAGTCACCGAAGATCCGAACGCAACGGAAGCCCCGGCGGAAGACCATGACCACGACGATGATCATGAGGACGAGGCCACGGAAGCCGATACGGAAGCCGAAGCCGATACGGAAGCAACCGAGTAATACACATTTCGCCAAAAATGGACAGAAACGGAAGATATTGCCATTTTTGGCGATTTTTTGTATAATAGGACGAACCTGAGAGCGCGAAGATACGGGGTTCCCGGCGACTGGATTTTTTCAGAAAAAATGCCGCGGATGTTGGATTATCACGTGATCGGGGTAAATAAATGGTACAGTGACGGATTATGTGTAATTATGCAGTCCGGTATTACAAGGAGGAAACGTATGAACAAATCTGAATTACTCGCCAGCATGGCAGAGAAGAGCCAGCTGACCAAATCGGAGTCCGAGCGCGCCCTGAACGCATTCCTGAGCACCGTAGAAGAAGCGCTCGTCAAAGGCGAAAAAGTACAACTGGTTGGTTTCGGCACCTTTGAAGCCAGAGAAAGAAAAGCAAGAGAAGGCAGAAACCCGAGAAACCCCGAGCAGGTTATCAAGATTCCGAAATCGAAAGCTCCGGTTTTCAAAGCGGGCAAATCGCTCAAAGAAGCCGTCAACAAGTAAACACGCAGTGAAGGAGCGCTCCGCAATCGGGTGCTCTTTTTCATTTGAGAAAGGAGCAGCGCGATGCGCATCGACAAATTTTTAAAAGACAGCCGGATTATCAAACGGCGCACGATCGCCAAGCAAGCCTGTGATTCGGGAAGGGTTCTGAAAAACGGCAAAACCGCCAAGGCAGGCGACGAAGTGCAGCCGTCGGATGTGATTACCGTTCGCTTCGGCGACAGAGACCTGCATTTCAAAGTGGTCGAGCTGATCGACTCGCCCAGAAAAGAGCAGGCCGACCGAATGTATGAAGTCGTCGAGAGTTACGAGTCCTAATATGCGGGAGGTTTCAGCGCACAGCCGTGCGGTTTGAAACCTTTCTTTTTTGCGATATTTTATTTGCGGACCCTCCGCGATATCGTGTATACTTACGGCAAGAGGTGATGGCATGCGACGAAGCAAAAAACAATCCAATAAAGGGCTGCTTTTTTTGGCCGCGGGCGTTTTTTTGGCGTTCGTGCTGCATATCTCCCTGGATCAGCACCGGCTTTTCGCGCGGCATCATGAGGAAATCGCGCAGAAGGAGACGGAGATCGCACAGCTGGAGACGGATATTGCCCGGCTCGAAAAAGAGATGAAGGAAGTGGACACGCTTCCCTTTATTATGAAATATGCTCTGCAGTACGGCATGCTTCCGACGGACACCACACCCACCCCGGTGACCTATCCCGAGGAAGATTCGCCCGAAACGGAGGCCCCGGAAGAGGCCGCGCGTTGACACAAGGCTGTTTGTCGGATATACTCAAGCTACTATAATAAAGGGGGATCCATCAATTTATGCCGGTTGAGGTAGGGCAGGTACTGGAAGGCAAGGTCACCGGAATTACAAAGTTCGGTGCTTTTGTTGCGCTTCCGGAAGGAGAAAGCGGACTCGTACATATTTCTGAAATTTCTGATGCATATGTGGAGGCTGTACAGGACTTTGTACAAAAAGACGATATCGTCAAGGTGAAGGTTGTTACCATCAAGGACGGAAAAATCAGCCTTTCGATGCGAAAGGCGGGCGAAAAGCAGCCACCGCAGCAGCCGGTGCGGCCGCGTGAGCCCAAACCGAAACCCGCAGTGAAAGACAAGGACCTCAGTTTTGAGGACAAGCTCTCCCGATTTATGAAAGAAAGCAATGAACGCCACGATCAGATCCGGCATCGCGACAACAAGCGCCATTCCGGAAGACGCGGCAAAAAAGTACATGCATAGGATAAAACCGGTTCACCCGGTTTTATTTTTTAATTCCTGCGATCCGGACGGAGAAGGAAACGATGAAAGAAAAACTGGTCAAACGCATCGCGACAGCGGTACCCGAAGGGGCAAAGATCCTGGTCGGTGTTTCCGGAGGCCCCGATTCGATGGCGCTCCTTCATCTGCTGCTTGCGCTGAAAGAAGAAAAAAAGCTGACGCTTTCCGTGGCGCATGTGAATCACGGAATGCGGCCTTCGGCCGGTGAAGAGGCGGCGTATGTGGCTTCTGTGGCGGAGGATCACGGTCTTTCTTTTTTTCTGAAGGAGGCGGATGTCCTGCGGGTCGCGGCCGAGGAGAAGATCGGCGAGGAAATGGCCGGCCGCAGGGTGCGCTACCGTTTTTTCTCTGAAATACTGGAACAAACGGGCGGGGTGCTCGCGACGGCGCATCACAAAGACGACCAGATTGAAACGGTGCTTTTGCATCTGATGCGGGGCAGCGGGCTGAACGGCCTGTGCGGCATGGCGCAAAAAGGCGCTGTGCTCAGGCCGCTACTAAGCGTAAGCAAAGAGGAGATCCTTCGGTATCTGGAGGAGGAAAAGATCCGCTGGGTGCTCGATGAATCGAATCTTTCGCCGGTGTATCTCAGAAACCGGCTGCGGCACGAACTGCTGCCTGTGATGCGAAAGATCGAGCCGGGTGTGGAGGAGGCACTGTTCACACTCGCAGAAAACGCGCGGGACGCGCAGTCGATCCTTTCCGATACCGTTCACGCGTTTTACGAACAGGCGCGGGTAAAAAAGTCGGAGATCCTGATTCCAAAGGATGCCTATCAGGCGCAGTCACCCGCACTGCAGCGGGAGATCATCCGGGAGGCCGTGCGGCGGCTGAATACGCACGCGGTCGATCTGACGCGGGCGCACACGCTGGAGATTCAGAAGGTGTGGACAGGCGCAAGCGGACGGGGTACGGAACTGCTCGGTTTGCAGTTTCTTGTGACCCAGGAGGGCCTGCTTGTCAGAAGGCCTGTGGCTTGTGAGGCGTTTTCGTTTCCCGTGCCGCGGGAAGGCGAGGTCGAACTTCCGGACGGAAGGCTCCGGGTTTTTGCGGCCTCTGCTGAGGAAGAAATGCAGCGGCGGGAGGATGTGCTGTATTTGCCGGAGACGGTCACGAATCTCAGGATACGGACACGGCAGCCCGGAGACCGGATCCGCGGTTTCGGCACGGGCGGAGAGAAGTCCGTGGCCAAGGCGATGAAGGATCTGAAGATCCGAAACGATCTGCGCGAAAGCTGGCCGCTGCTGTGCGAAGGGTCAAAAGTATACTGGATTGCGGGAAGACAAAAGAGCGAGGAGAGCCGCATGGAACCGGGCACCCGGGCCATCGGCTATCAATATATTGGCAGGGAGGACGAAGATGCACGAATATGATGAGATTCAGGAAATTCTGTTGACCGAAGAAGAGATCCAGGCACGGGTCCGGGAGATGGGCGCGGAGATCACGAAGAAATATCAGGGCAGAGAAGTGGTTCTGATCGGGATTTTGAAGGGGTCGGTCCTGTTTATGGCGGATCTGGCGCGTCAGATCGATCTGCCGGTGACCTTTGATTTTATGGCGGTGTCAAGCTACGGAAAATCCACGACATCGAGCGGCGTGGTCCGGATTCTGAAGGATTTGGATTCTTCTGTGGAAGGCAAGGACATTATTATCGTAGAGGATATTATCGACTCGGGCCATACGCTGAACTATATCAAGGAAAATCTCGAAGGCCGGGGCACGGCGTCGGTGTCGATCGTGACGCTTTTTAACAAGCCGAACCGCAGAAAGGCCGAGATGGATGTGGATCTGGTGGGCTTTACGCTGCCGGATGAGTTCGTGGTCGGCTACGGACTCGACTTTGCCGAAAAATACAGAAATCTGCCGTATCTTGCGGTACTGCACGCGGACGCGTATACCGTATAACACGTTCCGCGGCCGCTGATTGCGGGATAACAGGCGGAATGGTACAATATTAGAACGGTCAGAAAGGGGGAATGCACTTTGAATCGAGTGTTTCGAGGAGCGGGTTTATACCTGATTCCTTTGCTTGCGCTGGCACTGTATCTTCTCGCCAGAGGGCAGGCCCTCCCCGAGACGACGCAAATGACAGTTACGGAACTTGTGCAGCAGCTTGACGCCGGAGAGATCAAACAGATTGTCTCCACGGGACCCACGGTGCAGGGGGTCAAAACCAATGACGAAACGTTTGAGGTTTTCCTGCCCGATGAGATCCGCGTCGACTTTTACAATACCTATCTGCAGGAAAAAGTGGAATCGGGCGATTTGGATTATGCGGGCAAACCCGTGCCGCAGACGCCCTGGTATATTGAACTGATTCCGACCTTCTTTTTGCTGCTGTTGCTCGGAGGCGTCTGGTTCCTGTTTATGACGCAGTCACAGGGCGGTAACAACCGTGTGATGTCCTTCGGAAAGAGCAAGGCGCGTTTGCATCGTGAAGACGGGGAAGTGATTACATTTGATATGGTCGCGGGACTGGAGGAAGAAAAGGAAGAACTGAAGGAAATTGTCGACTTCCTGAAAGATCCGCGTAAATATATTGAACTGGGTGCGCGTATTCCGAAAGGAGTACTGCTGGTGGGCCCGCCGGGCACCGGAAAAACGTATTTGAGCAAGGCCGTCGCCGGCGAAGCGAAAGTGCCGTTTTTCAGTATTTCGGGCTCGGATTTTGTTGAAATGTTTGTCGGGGTCGGCGCGAGCCGCGTTCGGGATTTGTTTGCGGAAGCGAAGAAAAAAGCGCCGTGTATCGTATTCATCGACGAGATCGACGCCGTGGGCAGACGCCGCGGGGCGGGTCTCGGCGGCGGACACGACGAGCGCGAGCAGACGCTGAACCAGCTGCTCGTTGAGATGGACGGGTTCGGCACCAATGAAGGCATTATTATTATGGCGGCGACCAACCGCCCCGATATTTTGGACCCCGCGATCCTACGGCCCGGCCGGTTT